>Ga0206681_10000273_pt1 | contig 30102 bp, 21 predicted proteins | sample M150012015metaG_FD_161048 | JGI IMG/M metagenome (GOLD analysis project Ga0206681, IMG submission 161048) | Ammonia-oxidizing marine archaeal communities from Monterey Bay, California, United States - M1 500m 12015 | ecosystem: Environmental > Aquatic > Marine > Intertidal zone | place: USA... | reverse complement strand
CTATGCTGCACTGGATGGCTTTGATCCCGAACAATCGCCAAATGATGTATCATCAAGACCAGCCTTAGACCGCTGGATTCTATCAAGAATGTCATCGGTTGCAAGCGAATATCATAATGACTTCGTCGCTTGGAATTTCCACAAGGCTTGCCGAGACTTGGAAGATTTCGTTGTCAATGACTTGTCTAATTGGTATGTACGTCGTTCTCGCAGAAGATTATGGGATGAGGCTGCAAATGAAGACAAATTATCCTGTCAACACACTTTACACGAAATCCTAGTAGTAATTTGCCGATTGATGGCACCGATTTCTCCATTCATGGTCGATGTTATTCATCGTAATTTAACTGGAGAAGCAGTTCACCAAGCCGCATGGCCATTAGGAGTGCCAGGAAGTCTTGAAGGTGCAACTTCTGATGAGTGGGATGCTGAAGCAGCAGCAGCTACCGCATCAATACCACCTAAAGACATGGACTTAGAATCAACTATGATTTTAGTTAGAGAACTTGCAGAGGCAGGAAGAAGAATTCGCGTTGATGCTGGAAGAAGACAAAGGCTACCTTGTGCTCAAGGCTGGATTGTTGCAGGTCCAGACATTTCAATTTTCCATGATATCTTGGCTGAAGAATTAAATGTTGAGATAATTGCAATAGAGCAAGATTTGAACCGATTCCAAAAAGTAGAACTTGCACCTAACTTTAGAACCTTAGCACCTAAAGCAAGAGCAGATGTTAATGCGATTTCCAATGAGATAAAGAATGCTCAAAACCCACAACAAATGCTCAATGCAATCAATGCAGGTGGTTTTCAGATAATGGGTGTTGATATTGATGAAAATGATGTTGAAATCCGTAGAGCAGAAAAGGATGGCTTTGCGGCAGAAACTATCACAATTGGACAAGGTGAAGATGCAATTCAAGTATCATTGGTTTTGGATATGCAAGATACACCTGCATTGTTGTCAAAGGGATTGGCAAGAGATATTACACGCAGAATTCAAGCCAAGCGTAAGGAATTAGACTTTGAAATTGAAGCGACAATCGACTTACAAGTTTGGATGCAAAACGCTCCTGAGATGTTTGAATCAGACCAAACATGGATTGCTACAGAAACAAGAAGCGCAGCAGCAATATTCCACTCTGAAGGTCAAGCACCGGCAGATGCAGATACATTCACAGTCGATGGAATCACCGTTTATTTCACTGTAGAGTGAGTTTTCAATAGTAATACTTTGAAGCGATGCCTTGAAAGAGATGGGGCGCGAGGTTTTCTTATGCGCCGAGTGCTACTTTGTCTCTTCATTGCCGCATCCACCTTGATGGCTGGATGTTTAGGTGATGGTGTGGAGATATTTGGTGGAGAAAAAACAGCGCCAATTTTTGATGATTATGTCCTCATCGATGAAGCAGGTCATGGAGATCCAAGAGAATTCATTACCATAGACCTGCGTACAAATGAAACTACCAATACTACTTGGGCAGTTTTCAATAAGGATTACGGTGGTAATTGTTGTGAACATTATATCGCTACTACAATCGAAGGAGATATCATGAATATTGGTGGAGAATATCCAGTTTATTCTGAAGACCGCGGTCATACTTGGGACACTTACATCCCAGGAGTTCTCCCCGATACTCAATGCCGAACTTTCGTTCCAACAAATCCAGGTCAAGAAGGACTTGGTGAAGGAAGTATTGTCCAAGCAACAAATGGAGATATTATCTCAATGACGTGGTTCCCATATATTGGTGCTGATGGCAAGATTGACAAATTCTATGCTATCCTATATGATGATAGTGAAGAGGAATGGAAGTGGTGCTATAATCGGATTACTGAACCATTCTATGACCGTTCATGGCAAGTGGAAGTAGTTGGTCCAATTTCATCCAGTCTTGGTAGCGGAGATTGGGCTAGCATTGTAGTTTCTAACTTCTGGCATCAAACACAAGATGCTGGAGGCCAAATCAGTGTTGATGGATTGAATTATTATCCTTTCCAATTTGCAAATAGAGGCGGTGGCGACCCTACAATTGAATTGGATTTAAACTTCACAGAAGCTGACTTACCAGCCTATTATGATGTTAACAAGCCACATAAGGAAATGCGCTCATTCCCATTCCCTTCTGGAGGATTACTCTTCCCTAATTACTACGATAATGGCAATGCTGCATACATGGATACCACATTGTCATGGAATGAACTCGAGGTACAATTCCCATCTGAATATTGTCAAATTGATACTAGTGGTGCTATACATTGTGTGAAGAATTCAGGTGTAATTTTCACACATTTCATTTCAACTGATGGAGCAACTACTTGGCAAAATTACACCTATGAAATGGGTGAAGTATCAAGTGGAATTGAAGAATGGGAATTTCAAGCAAATGGTGAATTAGACCTATTTGTCTTGAACATTCGTTATCAAAGTACAGAAGGTCCAGACGTTGACATGGTATACCATGTACGTGGATATTCAGATGATATGTCACCAGATACTCTAACCTATATCGGCCAGGGAGATTTAGATTCAACCTCTGGTGCAGGAAATGATATTCGTTTTGATTTCGCAAGTCTAGCAATATTGGCCGATGGCGGAGTAGTAGTTGCTTTCCACGACTCCACAGACCCAGATCCATTATTCGCAGTGGAGTTGGAACTTCCTCAATATTAATCTTGCAATTTGCGTTAATTTCGCAGATTTATTTTCATTGAAATATTATTATTATAATGTGGCTAAAACAGCCTCAATGAGATTGTTTGAGGGTATCATTGAAGACCTTTCAATAACAGCGTCAGTCTATGGCGAGAGGAGGCTATGCCCATCGTGCAATTCTCCTAGTCGCCTTGTTATTGATTGGCGGGCCTATTCAAATTGGACTTTCAACGCAATATGATGGCACAATAAATCAACAGTTACTGAGTGATGAGCCTGCATTATACCCTGCATCAATTGGCGCGACCCAAACGATTTCATTAGATGGCTCAACAGTAAATAATGACTTTACAGTTGAGGTTCTAAGCACTGAACCGTTAGTAGATATTAATCTCAACATTTCTCCATCGGTACAGGTTACTCAATCTGCTACTATTTGGGATGATGATAGTATATGGTCACATTCCGATGCACAACTGGATGGTGCTAAGCAATCTGGTGCAGGTTTAGCCTTGAAGGGCGTAGATGCAGTATGGAATTTCAATTCCGGTAGCAATGGTTGGACTTTCTCTAACAGTTATTCTGCAAGGTCAACCCTTCAATGTGGAACAAATGGAACAGGTGGCGGTTCAATCAGAACTTATGCTGGTTCAACATATGCGACATCTCCAGTAATCAATCTAAATGGATTATCATCGGTTTCTGTTCACGCATGGGTCAAGCAAGGCAGTTCAGGCTGTGGAGAAGAACCGGATACAAATGAAAATCTAGTCTTCCAATACAAATCGAGTAGTGGCTCTTGGACTACTTTCCAGTCATATATGGGTGCAACGGCAGGTGGTACTTCTACTCAAATGAATGTCAATTTACCAGCGTTGGCATTGCATGCAACCAGTCAGATAAGATCGTATCAAAATAGTGGCTCAGGTACATGCTGTGATTACTGGTTCTTTGACGATGTATTCCTTGATATTCCTTCTTCAGCAACTTGGATTAGTCCGACAATAGGTTGGGCGAGTAATGCAACATTCCCAGTTTCAAAGTCGGCGATGGCACCAATGTATATTGATTCTTATGTTCCAGCAGGAACACGTCTTGATTGGACTGTATTAGACGATAACGGGCTAGAAATTGATGGAATGAGTGGTTCAAACAATGTGATTCCACTACAATTCATTGATATTGAAAATGTTGATGAAATTAGAATTAAATTTGAATTCAATGAGTCAAGCGCTGGATTGATTCCGAGAATATTTGCTCTTTCCTTTGATGGAGCTTACAAAGACACATTGCAACCCACACCAACAGAGAACGGTTGGACTAGCAAAGGAGCGACCTACTCAAGTAGCGCAACACAATTTTCAGGTTTTGCAACCGATAACGTAATGTCTCCTTGGTATTCTCCTGATTTCGCCTCTAACGGTATGGTGATTGATGGCCAATCAACTAATTCACAAGCACAAATAAGATTTGATTCAAATGATAACTGGACCAATATTTCTTTACCATACACATACGATTTGGATGAAACTCTATTTGGATTCCAATTACAATTTGCTGCACTTGCTCCAGCTGATGGTAATATGAGCAATTTCACAACTTGGCAATTTGAAGAAGTTGAAATTAGAATGAATGGAGGATTTAATCCTGCACAACCTGCTATTGATTTCGCAGATGATGACATCTATGAATGGGGTGGCAGTGATGATAGAGTTGGTTCGTGGGGCTGGCAAGACCGATTCGCCAATGGTGAGAACAAAGTTGAAGCCGCTGCAGGAATTTCGGGATATGCCACTACAAAGGCTTGGATAGCCAAGGATGACTTGCAATCGCTTGCATTCGTTGTAATGGCGGATAGTGGCACATTTAACACAATCAATGTTGTTGTTGGAAGTACTACTGTGACTACAAGGACATTTTCCAATATTACCAATGCACAAGTCCAATTGAACTTATCAGAATTATCCGATCTCAAATCGGAATTGGCTGCATCTACTTCAGCAGTTGCTGCATTAGGTACCTTCTTTGTTGAAGTAGAATTCGAAGTTCTTGGTTCAGGCAATATCACTTATGCTGGATTGAGTGCGCCATATCCAGCATCATTGACAGTGGATGCTGGACCTCAATCACCTTTCATTTTGGCAATGAATTCTGCCCGAAGAGGATTGGTGCCGATTAATGGGATTCATTCCATACCGATACCGTTCATCTCATCATCCGTAGGAAACTTGGAAATTGAATTAGTATCCATGAATTCATCTTCCGAGGTTATTCTTATCGATTCAAGTATGGAAGATGAGCCGTTGATATTGACGCCAAGTCAGCAATGGATGACTATGCACGCATCCTATCAAGTATTTTCTTCAACAGCAACTATGGTTCGTTTTGATGTATTTGGTTCACAAAACGAGGCAACTTGGTTCCTTCCTTTGAATGGAGGAGAACCTGTTGGTCAAGGTGATTCTGACAAGGTTGAATTACACCCAAGTACTGCTCTTCAATCAACAGTCAATGGCACAACTGTTGAGTTTAGTGTTACATTCCGATTGGAACCAGATTGGGATGATGAGGACTTATTGACAGTAACTTCAAGACTGATTCTTGACAGCAATACTGTCTCAATTCCAGCAACTTATTATTGGGGTGGATTCGGTTCTCAAGGGTATGAAAATGATTTGGAAATACATTCATTCTCGGTTTCAACCGATGAAGGTGAAATACCTCAATCAGTTGAGTTCTTACAATCGTCAGATGAGATTCAATTTACAGTTGATATCGGATTTGAAGGAGTTGATAGCAATGCCTCATTTGTCGATGGAGATGCTGTGGTAGAACTTGTTAGAGGTGGACAAGTTATTGCAAATACAACTAGTTTGGATGAAGATATTTGGATTGTTAACGATACAATTCCTTTCACCCATGGAAATCTGACTTGGACTATTAGAGTCATTCCGATAAATGGTTCAGGCACAACATCTAATTCTGAAATTTCTAGAACATTCTTTATCGATTCAGTAAAACCAAGGGTGCTTGAAACTAGTGTTGGTTGGTATGACCACAGAGAGCCAAGCACGACACAAACAATGCATATTCAAATCACTGACCAACCAACATTGCCGACTAATATTCATGCAAAAGTATGGCGTCAATGGCTTGAAGATGACAATATGAACGGTTGGCCAGACCCAGACGAATATTCTTCAATGGCCTTGCTAATGCCATCAAATCTTGGAGCATTAGTTGGCCAATATACGCTATTATTGGATGATAGTGGAGGTAGCATCGGTCAGAAAGTTGCTGTGTATATCGTAGGTCAAGATACTGCTGGATATGCAATCAAAGATGCTGGTTCTAATCAAAGTGGTGAGCATTTATTCATGTATCAATTAGCACCAGATGGTCCACCATCGATAAGTGCTACTGCATTCTCATGGCAAGACGGACGTCAATCATGGTTACATCCGGATACACCATATGTTCTGAATGTTGAGATCAGTGAGCCAAATGGTGGTTCTGACCTTAATTCCGTTTCCGTGTCATTGGCTGGAAATCAGGGGTCAGACCCACTGATGATAAGTTGGGATTTTGAAACTGGAAATTGTACAAGCGCTTCAGTCCATGTCATTATCGAAGACTGTCTAATGATGGGAGAAGATGGTCCAGCCACTCCATATGAGAAGGATATGACTTTGCAAATTGAATTACATTTGGCGTGGACAATGCCTGATTTAGGAGAAACAAGGAGGGAACCGCTAGTTACCGTAGTCGATAGAGCCGGAAATGAAGTGTCTCTCGGCTTCCCTGAAAATAGGTGGAAGTTTTCAGCAGCAATGGAAGTGCTTGAAGAATCGGTAACCTTACATTTGTCATCAGGAACTTTGCTTGGTGATGGTGCAAGGTTAGGACCTAATAGTGCGATGGAAATTTCAGGAGGCGTAGTATTCTCTGAAACAGGAACAGTTCCAGCGTTTAATTGTAGTATTGATATTTTATTCGCTGGTGAAAGCAAATCTGCCTTAGCACAACAAGGGATTTGGAACATTGCTCTGACCACGCCAGGTAATTCAGGAACAATTCCACTTACGTGGGCAGTTGGTTGTATGCCTGAACAAGGAATTGATGTAACCGATAAAGGGACTTCAGTTCGTTGGATTGTAGTCGATGGCGAGGGGCCTATCCCAGTTGAGATCCTTTCACCAAGAGCGGATGCAATACTTGACTCAGAATTACATGAGGTGCGAATTGTTGTTTCAGAAGAAGGTGGAATTGACATAGAATCATTACAATTGGTTTGGTGGGTTGAAGATGAATTAACAGGTGACCGGTTAAGAGATGGAACTGAACCAATGGAATTGGTTGGCAGTGATATTGAAGGTCTTAGATTAGAACTCACATCGTCCTTTAATTTGTCAGAGATTAGTGGTGACATGTTGGAGGATAAACTGATAGTAGTGATTAGGATTGAGGGCCGTGATTTGGCAGGAAATCCGATTCTTGGATTCTTGGGAACTCCTTCAGGAACTCCAGTTGCTCAATGGGGAATGAAATTCTTAGAGCCGGTGTACCAATTAGAACCTTCATCGGTAACATATTCACGTCTAATGGTTGAAGTTGGACAAACAACTTCTGTTCAAATCAGTATCAAAAACATTGGAACCTTAGATGGTACAACGGATGCAGTCATTACCTCGGTTTCTCAAGATGGTTCACGTACGACAGTTCGTCGAACTAGCGTTGATGTTCCAAAGGGCGGAATTGGAATTATCAGTTTAGATTGGGGCCCTGAAATTTCAGGATTGCAATGGATTGAGGTAACGCTTGAAGACGGAGGTACTGCCAATGGCCCATCTATCGATGTTAGGCCGGAGAGAGATATTAGTACCAGTGAGAAAATTTTCGGAGATGTACATCCAGTATTAGGTGCATTTGTTGGAATTTTATTCCTTTCAATAATTATTACAGGGCTGATTTGGGCTAAGAGATTAACTACCAATAAGGGTAGCAAAGAGCACTATGACTGGGATGAATATTCTTCTGAATTGGAAGACGAAGAAGAAGAATTAGAATCTGTCGATGAAGTCCAAGAAATTCAACCAGCAGCGCAAGCAGCAGCCGTTGTGACCCAAGTGTCACAAGAAGAAGTTACAAGTGACTGGGAATTAGGTGCGGATGGTTATTGGTGGTATCATGACAAGGTTACTAATGAATGGTGGTACAAAGATGCAGAAGGTAATATTGTACAGTTCTCTTGAGGGGTGAATTACTTTGAACAATTTGATTGGATTACTACAAGTTGATCCCACTGTTGGGGATTTAGATGGTAATGCAAAACGCATTGAAGGCTTGGCAAATCAAGCAAAACTGAATGGAGCCAGCGTTGCAGTTTCTACCGAACTTGCAATTTGTGGTTATCCTCCGCGTGACTTACTATTGCAATCTGATTTTATCAAGAAAGCCCAAAAAACCGCTAGCGAATTAGATGTTGATTTGCCAGTTTTGGTCGGCACACCTATCGCTGCAGAAAATGACAGGCAATTGCCGTTCAATGGTGTTATATTAGCAGGTCCGAATGGTGGCAATACAAGAGGCGAAGGGAGTAGCCGATTGGTTGCCAAAAAGCAATTACTGCCAACATATGATGTATTCGATGAAGCGCGTTATTTCAAAGCAGATACTCGCTCGGGTATTGCAAGAACAATAGGTGGAATGGATTTTGGTGTTACAGTTTGCGAAGATGCTTGGCAAGCAGCAGGGCAAACTCCCTCGGCATATGCAGCAGACCCTATCGAACATCTTGCTGAATGGGGAAGACAAGGAGTGGAACTTTCTGCAACGGTCAATCTTAGCGCATCCCCTTTCCATTCAGACAAGGTGAGTACTAGAGTTCACGTAAGTCGCACAGCAGCACAAATTCTTGGCCACCCATTCCTATTGGCAAATCAAGTAGGCGCCAATGATGATTTGTTATTCGATGGTTGCTCTTTAATCGCATGGCCAGATGGGCAGGTAGTAATCGCTCCTGCTTGGCAAGAAGGTGTGCTATTAGTTGACCTTGATAGTCCACAAAATTGCCGCTGGATTGCTTCTGAATTGGAAGATTCTTTCTGCATTGGTAATGATAAAATAAAGCATCTTTCAAGTGATGATGATGGTCATGAGGATGCTGAACATTTAGTTGAGGAATTGGCAGATGCTATTGTCACTGGTTTGTCTGATTATTGCAGAAAGTCAGGTATTTCTTCAATTGTATTAGGCCTGTCTGGAGGAATAGATTCTGCGGTAGCAGCTTGTGTTGCTGCAGCAGCAGTTGGTGCAGACAATGTCACTGCAATCGCAATGCCGAGTCGGCATTCCAGTCAACATTCCATTGATGATGCACAATATACTGCAACGGCATTGGGTCTGAATTTTTCAATTCGTGAAATTGATGATTTGCATAAATCTGTTGAGAATAGTATTGGAGATGTTTTGGCTTCTGGCAATCCTGTTGCCAAAGAAAACTTGCAGGCGAGATTACGAGCAATAATCGTCATGGGGCATGCAAATGCTCAGGGTAGTATGGCGATAGCAACTGGTAATAAATCAGAATTAGCCCAAGGATACTGCACTCTCTATGGAGATATGGCTGGCGGCTATACGCCATTGGGTGACCTCTACAAAATGGAAGTATATGCACTTGCTGAGTTGTTTAATTCACGGGCAATAGAAGCCGGAAAAGAAGCACCAATAAACCACTCAACACTAACCAAACCGCCAAGTGCTGAATTAGCACCAAATCAAAAAGATGAAGATTCGTTACCAGCATATCCTATATTGGATGCAATACTCAAAGCTCACATTGAAGATGGATTGGATATTCAGTCAATAACAGAGATGGGTTTTGAAAGGAAAACGGTAATTGAAGTGTTAAATCGTTTAGAAAAAAATGAGCACAAGAGATGGCAAATGTCACCTGCTCCAAGAGTATCAATGCGTGCATTTGGACAAGGGTGGAGGCACCCTTTGGCCTCAAAACACACATGGAGAGGTTGAAGAACAATAGATTTCAGGCCAATATATGGGCGAAGAGATTCTCAACATCGCAGGTTATCGTTTCATCGACTTACCTGACCGCGATGATTTGCGCGAACCATTGAAAGAATTGTGCGCAAAACTGGATTTAATGGGAACGATCTTACTTTCACCAGAAGGAATTAATTTCTTCTTGGCCGCTACTGAGCCAAAGATTAGGCAATTCGTTAGCGAATTAGAGATGGATGAGAGATTTGCTGATATTACTCTAAAGGAATCCTATACTGATTATCAACCATTTAATCGAATGAATGTTCGTTTAAAGAAAGAGATTATTTCAGTGGGGATGGACGAGATCCAGCCGGCTCAATTTACAGGTGATGAGATTACGCCAACTGAATTCAAGAAATGGCTAGATGAAGGTAAAGAAGTTGCTGTTTTAGATACTAGAAATGGTTACGAATTACGAGTTGGTACTTTTGAGAATGCTATTGATTTGAAAATCAAATCTTTCCGGCAATTCCCTAAAGCGACAGAGCCATTGTTAGAAGAGTTGGAAGATACTCCAATCGTCATGTTCTGCACAGGTGGAATACGCTGTGAAAAAGCCAGTGTTATCATGCTCAATCAAGGTTTCAAGAACGTATACCAGTTGAAAGGTGGGATTCTAGGTTACTTTGAGGAAGTAGGTGGAGACCATTGGGTTGGCGACTGTTTCGTTTTTGATCAGAGAGTTTCTGTCAACCCTCAACTCGAAGAAACAGGTTTCGCCCAATGCTTTGCATGTAGAGAACCAATTTCCCTAGAGGAGCAGAACTCTCCAGAGTATGTTGTAGGAGAGTCCTGCCCTTATTGCATCGGCCGTATTCAGTGAGTTATTTGATTACCAAATAAGCCAATCATCAGTCAATTGTAGGTGTGTCCATGCATCTAATTCAAGGCATATTTCTCAATCGATTAAGGGGGATAATTGATGAGCATCCAATCACTGCCTCGTTGTATGGAACTCCCGCAGCGTCTCCAATCACAATTAGATGGAGAGGAAGGTGAAACGAGGCAGAAGGCTGCACGCTTGGTTGTTGATTTGGCTACTACTGCTGGTGCCAAAGGGTTTGTTGAAGTAGCCCACGCCCACGTTTCGGGAGTTTCTGTTATCACTGGAGGGCACGGATTACGCAGGTTCCTTTCAGATTTAAGTGGCGATAGTAGTGGTGTTGTCGTCATCCCTACCACTCTCAATTCTGCAGGCTGTGACAAAGAAAAAATGCAGGAAATGGATATTGCATGGCCTGATTTTTTGCAACAGCAATTTGAAATTGTAATGGCTTATGAAAGGCTAGGAATAGATGCAACACTATCTTGCACACCTTATGATAGAGGAATTGCAAACCCAGAAGGAATCGCCTCCTGGGCAGAATCAAATGCAGTATGCTTCTCTAATACATGGACCTCTCTAATCACCAATCGGGAATCGGGATTATCAGCACTAGCCACAGCATTAACCGGCTACGCTCCACGCTGGGGGCTGCATCTCGAAGAAAATCGTGTGCCCAATATTATAGTCAACATTGATTGTCAGATGGACACATTAGCAGATTGGTCTGTATTGGGAGATTGGATTGGCAAGCAAGTAAAACCCGAGTGGAATTTGCCTTGGGGTCCAATGCCTTTGATAACTGGACTACCACAACATTTGAGTTTTGCTCGAAAGAAGGCTTTGACAGCAGCAGCGGCAAATTATGGAATACCAATGCTTTGGGCTGTTGGACATTCCAAAGACCCCCCACTCGGCAAAAACCAAGATGGACAATGGCAAGCACCAAGCAGTGGATGGCAAGGGCAACTAACCTTTGGGGAAGAGGACCTACAGAAAAGATATCAAGATTTGGCACCGACAGGTCAAGTGGATTTAGTCGTAATCGGATGCCCTCAAGCAAGCCTTGAAGAAATTCGTATTACTGCTTCAGCAGTACGAGCACATGCTGAATTTGGAGCGAAGATCCCAGATAGAAGGCTGTGGGTATTTACAAGTGGTGAGAATTATCAATTGGCTTTAGCAGATGGCAGTATCGCAATATTGGAAGAAGCAGGTGCTCTAATTTTGCAAGACACCTGTCCAGAGGTTACACCATATAATCGTCAACATTACAATCACTTGCTAACAAACTCACTGAAGGCTGAACACTACTTGACTAGCGGCCTTAACAAATTGCCGACAAGTGTAATGCCGATTGAGCAATGTGTTGCACATGCTATCAATCCCGAATTAAGTGCTGGGCCTCGTCCAACACTACAAGCAAAGGCCCAACCCCAGCACCAAACAGCAAAGACACAGCAATCCGGAGACTTGGAGATTTCAGGTAGTGGATTATTGTCTCAACAAGATTTCTCAGTAATTGGGACTGCCTTGGTAACCGACGTACCAATCACCTATTTGGGCTATGTAAATGCAGATACTGGAGTCATTGAAGAAACCGGTCATCCATTGGATGGTAAAGCGATAAAAGATACAATTTTGATTTATCCAAAAGGTTCTGGATCTACAGTTGCACCATATGTTTTGATGGGATTAATTTACACCGGAATGGGTCCTAAAGCAATTGTCAACAGTGATGTCTGTCCATTGACGCTTCCAGCATGTTCTCTATTGGATTTACCATATGGTCATGGTTTTGAAGCGGACCCTTGTATTGCTATCAATAATGGCGACCAAGTTGAAATGAAGCGTGTTGATGGAGTAGTGACGCTGTCAGTTTTGCAACGTGCATGAGGGGTCTCCATGTTTGAGGGAAAGAGAGTTCTCGTAACAGGAGGGGCAGGGTTCCTTGGTTCAGATCTGGTTGAAAAATTGATTGCAAAGGGAGCATTAGTCGTTGTAATTGATAATTTGTTCAGAGGTAAATTATCAAATCTTCAAGCACTTATCGCTAATCCCAATTTCACATTTATTGAAGGTGATGTATGCCTTGAATCCGATTTATTGAAGTGTGAATCAGTCCATTCTGGCTTTGATATTATTTATCATCTCGCCGCAGTGAATGGAACAAAATGGTTTCATGAAAAAGCCAGAGATGTTATTGAAAACAATATAGTCGGTACTTTACGAACTTTAGAATCAGCACAGAGATGTAATGCAAGATATATTTTGGCAAGTTCGCCCGAAGCATTCGGTGAATCGAAGCAACAACCCCTAAGTGATGGAAATCCGATGGTATTTTCAAACCCAGCAGAACATCAAAGGCATTCTTATGGTGCAAGTAAATATCTTGACGAAGTCGCCACACAGCATGCGATTAGACAAGGATTAGATGCAAGGATTGTCAGACCATTCAATGCTTATGGGCCAAAATTATTGGGTGATGAATATGGGCAAGTTGTTGCGATATTCTTCCAATCGATTCTAGAAAACGAACCGATTACATTGCATGGAGATGGTAGCCAAACGCGTTCATTTACTTGGATTGATGATGTTACAGAAGGCTTCATCAAAGTAGCAAGTGATAGAGCACAGAGTGGTGATGTGTTTAACATTGGAAGTGAACAAGAAGTTAGTATTACCACATTACAAGAGATGATATTTACAATCGTAGCAGCTGATGACAATTGGTTTGGCGGTCTTCCTTTGCTGAGTAAAGGTGAAGGTTACCATGGCGATAGTGTTAGACGCCTACCCGATACTACAACTAATGAAAGGATTGATTGGCAAGCAAAAGTATCTCTACAACAAGGGTTAGAACTAATGTGGAATTCAATACGTAGCAATTGATGTGTTCAATTGTGATGTTTGTCAACATTAACAGCCCAACTATCAGGTGCTTCGGTCAATCTATCTATGCCATGTTGGCATAATACCTTAAGACCGTTTATTGGTAATTCTTCATTACTAACAAATAATTTTTCAACTTTTAGAATGACCAATTTAGCAACTGCTTGAGGTAGGTCTCTTTCTTCAACAAGTGAAACTTGAATTGCAGCAACTGCTTGCCCGACCAGCATATCATTATTATTGACATTAGTAAATCCACAAATATCCCATTCACTCTCATTTGCAGGTAATTGAGTTGCCGTAAGGTCTACATTTTCTGCAGATTCTTGAGTTGCAGGTAGCAGATGAAGAATTGCCTTACCATTGGTCCTCAGGTTAACCAAGGTATCTCGTGGCCGGCCATCTCTTGATTCGGATAAGGATGCCACTAATAATGGAGGCGTATTTGAAACAACCATTACAGATGAAAGTGGTGCGAGATTACCCATTCCTTGCGCGTTTTCACTCGCAGCCACAACCAATGGTCTTGGTGATAACAGGCCACTCAACCATGTTGCTCTGTGTGAATGTTCTAACTCATCAATGCTCACTTCATGGCAATTCTCCAGTAAATCCGTAGTCTCATCATCATCAAACCAGTCATCTAATTTTCCATCATTGACTTCCTTGAGTGAATATGCGGTAAAATCTCTATACGACTGCCAAGCAGGAACCTCCTCGTTTTCACCCCTCGCTATTTTTCTTGCGATCGATTCATCAGAATAGGTAATACAGCGACTAAGAAAATCGGTAACGATTGCTTTCTTGTCCATGGTTTCACCTCTTGGCATCATATTGTTGACGGGTCATCAAGAATCTTGCAGGATTACCTGCCCATACTTCTCCTACAGGTATGTTATGTGTCAATGTTGCTCCCGCTGCTAATACTGAATCATCACCCATCGATACACCTGCAACAACATTAGAACCCCCACCTATCACGACACGGTTACCGATATCAACCATTTTCCATAGACTTGAATCACCCGAAGGAGGATACTTATCATTCATGATGGTAGCATTTGGGCCAATAAATACATCATCTCCGATTTGAGTTTTATTGGCAATATATGCTCCTCCTTGAATTTTACAATTATTTCCAATAATTACATCAGCACCGATATGTGCAAGTGCTCCGATGTTGCCACCACTACCAATTTGGCAATTAACACCAATATGACATGGCCACCATGCAATACTACCTCCAGTAAGAGTAATCTTTTGGGTGCGAAGTTGATTGAGTTCTACCTCAACCTCTTCACTGTTATTTGTCACAAATTTCACTCCGTAATATCTAGTTCTCGCATTAACATTTCAACATGATTTTTTGCCTTGACATTATATCTTGCGAAAACCAATTCCCCTTGAGGATTAATGACAAAAGTTGAGCGTGCACATCCCATGTATTCCTTGCCGTAATTCATCTTCATTCTCCAGGTACCATATGCGTTGTGAAGAGACAAATCTTCATCCATTAATAATGGGAAATTCAGTTGTTGTTTTTCAATAAAATTTCCATGTGATTTTGCAGAATCTTTGCTAACTCCTAGTACAAGATATTGGCCATTATTTAGCCTTGACATCTGGTCTCTAAAGTCACAAGCTTGTATTGTGCATCCAGGAGTGGAATCGCGTGGATAAAAGTACAAAATCACAGTCTTTCCAGAGGCGTTTATAGCCGCTAAATCATGAGTATTCCCATCGCTATCGTCGATGCAAAAGGTTGGTGCTTTTTGGCCGTATTCTAAGGTTACAGAGTCGCTCATTAATCTCAAGGGGGAGAAACTAGCACATCAAGGGTTGCTTTGTCCACTTTTGCAGGTATTTAACTGATATTTTTATAACAATTAGAACTCAGTATTGTATTTATGCATAATTCATAACTTCCCTCACTAAATGCATAGGTCAATGGGTGTCAAGCGATTCTTTCAATAACTGGCGGGAACAAGATGATTGTATGGTGACGACACGCATGACCGGCAGGAGCCGTCGTTACTTCAAAAAAATACAGCGGGCAAATACTCGTTATACACTGCAAGAACTCTCCAGTTCCATCCAAGCAGATTTGGACAAAAGAAACTTAACTTATGATGCAGCATTAAATTTGGGAAATATCATCCAAAACAGAGCAGATCAATTGCCCGGAGATGCCATTGTTTATTCTATTTCAGATAGGGATGCATACCGCAGAACTTTGGAACTATATCTAAGGGATTCTTTGCTGACGAAAACCGAGCAATTATTGCTTTGGGAAGAGAGGCGTAGATTGGGAATTACCGACGAAGAACATGAGCGATTATTAGTTCAATTAGTGGCTCAATGGAGACGCCAAGGAAAGAAGGTTACTATCGACCACTTCCGTAAGCCAGGAGGTGAGTCTCTTGCGTGATTCAAGAACTAATATTAGCACCCTATTGGCCGGGCTTATGTTATTGGTATTATTGGCTCCAAGTCTAGCACCATTTACAAGTGCTAGCGATGGTGCAAGGGCAGATCCAGATTTCTCAGTACAATCGATTACACTAGATGGGGCAGGTTCTGTTTGGGAAGGAGTTGATTTAATTCTTGAACCAGATCAACATGTTGTTAGAATCGTTGTTACAAATACTGGCTCAGCCTCAGGCCAAGTCACACTTAGTCTCGTACACCGCGGTTCACCAACGGCTGGAGAGACCACAGTTACTAGTGTTGATTTAGGGAGTATGGCTGCTTCATCAACAAGCAATCCAATATTAATTTCGTGGGATGCTACTACTGGTGATGGCCAGTCATTATTTGCAAGGGTCTCCTCAGCAACAGATTCCAATAGTGCTAACAATGAACAAAGATTAGATTTCAATGTCAGCGTATTCCATTCTGGTGCAGTAACTGGGGATACAATTCCGGCACCTATTGGTGGCCAGTCTACAGCGAGATTGACCAATGCGGTTCATCCAGTGAATGCAACGGTTCTCAATCAGGGAGTAATGGCACTGTCTGCAGTTATGGAACTTTCATTCTTTGAAATCGCCAACCCTACTAACACTTTCACCGTGTGGTCTAACACTTTGATATTAGAGCCAGGCTCTCTATTGAATCCAGCAGTTGCTGATATCCTTACAGTAAATCTTGATGCTACATCAGTAACAGGGATTTGGAATCTAACAGCGACAGTCCATTTCAATGGGACCCTTTACACAGATCCGCAAGTAATCAGTGAAGTTGATGTGGAATTTTCAGACTATGTCGCAGAATTGGCATCACCAGCAGATAGAACTACTGAACCTGGGATGCAAACGACATTAACCTTCGTTCTCAAGAATACAGGGGCATCTTCAGACTCTTTTTCAATCGCTATTAGCGATGTAGAGGGATGGACAGATATGTCCCTAGATGGTTCTTCAACAGCAGTAATATCTCCAGATGCCACGACGACAGTACAAATCTCAGTATCAGTTCCTTTCGGTGCAGATAGGTCGCTAGTGGAAAGAATTGATTTGACACTCACATCAATTTCTGCAGGTTATACTCTTACAGGATTCTCTCGCGTTATGTCCGGTGAATATTATTCTGCTTTGGTGACGATGCCAGCCACTGTGACTATGGTAACACCTGGTCAAGAAGTTGAACTGTCAGTCCAAATAGAAAATGATGGCAATGTTCCAACTTCATTTAATCTAATGACGGGATTAGGAGTGCCAGCGATGAATTGGACCGTAAGTTTGTCATCTACTACAACAGGGATGGTAACTGATGGAGAGGTCACTACCGTAATTCTCACAGTTGTGGTGCCGCCTATCCAACTTCCACTTGATTTGAGTGAATACAATCGCGCGGGAGATTCTCTCAGTGTTTGGGTTCAGGCTCAAGCGGCAGGTGGAGGTATGCCTACCTCTGATTTTTCAGCAGTTGAAGTAAGACCAGTAATTGTTGTTGACCCCGGTTTGCCAACTGAGCATATTGACTTGACCGTACAGGATGTTATTGCTGCAAAGAATGGAATGGGCCTTGATGAAATACTTGGACTCAATGTCGAAGTTCGTCACAACTTAGTAACAGACCTCTCAGAAACGGTTGACGCCGATATCACAGTAGGAAATATCACATTTACAGCAGACAATTCAGGAGGATTTAGTGAAGCGCCAAGATGGAGTGCTAATGTAACTCCTTCAATCATTACGGGGCTAATGCTTGGAGAAGTAAAGGCTGCATCATTTGGCATACAAGGTCCAGCTGATGATTATCCTCTCGCAGGGACGATAAAAATCCCAGTTACTGCAACTCCTACCTTAGGAGGAGTACACGCGGGCTCGGGAGTTGTTGCAACAGAAGTAACTAGGAATTTGACCATTACAATACCACAGATATTGGATGCTGAAATACTTGAACAGGGCCCACTTGATGCAGAAGTGGGGGTATTGACAGAGTTCGATATGAACATTGCAAATACTGGAAATGATTTAGCATCATACAGATTGAATATCGTTGACAATTTGCCCGATAATTGGACAGCAACACTCAATACTATTACTGCAACTTCTAATATTATTGATAACTTATCAGCAAATGTTGCAGATTATCCAATCATTGGAACAGACCATATCACTGGATTCACCCTTTCGGTAACTACTGACCCGCAAACCCCTGCAGATACTTTGCAACCACTTTCAATTAGAATCGAAGAAAGAGATACAGGTCTACTGATTAGGACACATACCGTTGATATTCGTGTTGGCGAGATGATCAATGCTTCACTCTCACCTACAAATCAATCCGTAGACATGAGTTCATATGACAATCCATTGACAAGAGTAAAAATTAGTAATACAGGAAATGCTCCAACCACTTACAGCATTTGGCTGGACTCATCTAATTCAAATGATGTTGAATTTGTACTTGAAAGTCCAGTTGAGATTCTAGTTGCGGCTGGTTACGAGAGTTCGGTAAAGATTAGAATCAATCCAAGTGAAGATGCAAGTTTTGATGAATTCTATATGGCAACGCTTTGGGTTTCAACCGATACGGGTTTGAATTTATCAGCCAATATTGTAGCAAATATTAGCGAACAACACCTGCTTGAGATCAGTGCACCTTCACAAATAGGTGTAGTGCCGGGCTCAGACCAAGATATAACATTCAATTTGACTAATCAAGGAAATTTAGCAGAGACAGTTAATGTAAATGTTAGCGTTGAAGGAAACTGGACAGTCACACCATTTACCCAACAATTAACCTTACCTATCGATGCAGTAATCGGTGGTACTGTCAATGTAGAAGTTCCTTCTCTTGGCGGCACTGAAGAACTTCTAAATGGTGCAATACACAATATGACAATCACTGTTTCAGATTCAGTAACAGGTGCGACACTAGGTGTTCGTTCGGTTGAATTAGTAGTGGGTGCGTTATTCCTCGTTGAAACAGAAAATTGGCCGGATGAAATGTTATACCATCGACAATGGGATAGGACTTGGAATACCATTTTAACCAATACTGGAAATGAGGATGTCACAGTTTCAATAAACTATGATATTTTCCAACCAGGATTGACCGTCGATAGTGATGCGTGGGAATTGGGTGCAGACGCAATAACCACAATTACTCTGCCAAGGCAATCAGCAATACCGTTCTCATTTAGTGTAGCGGGTACTGAATTTGAGCCAGATTTGACATTGGCTGCAGACTTGATTGTAACATTAACTCCATTGGATTCTACGATTGAAGGAAATGCAGTGCTACAAACTACCTTGAAGATGTCACGTTTCTTTGAAGCATCACCAATTGAACTTCGCCCAGATGCAGATGATGGGCCAATGGAAGTTGATTTGGTCTATTCACATATTCCAGATGGCGCTTCAACAATTGCTGCATATGAATTAGAAATGTGTTCCGCTGTTAGATTATTCGATATGGACGATTCAAACTTGAATCCTGAAGATTATATTTGGAACTTTTCAGTATATGTTGATTCAACCGCTATCACTCTTCCATTCAATGCAAGTTGTGATTCTGGTACTCAAGGTAATGGTTCTAGAATTTTATTGCCACCACGTGCTGCTTGGGATACAAACGCTCCAATCAGAATTATTGTCGATGCACCGAATCGACCAAATATTTTGCCAGGTGATGGATATGATCTAACATTTAGATTGTATCATCCAGATGAGCACACAGGTTATACCGTCTTTACGGAAGAAACATTTACATTCGCATTAGATGTATTCTCCGATCCGGAGATTGTCAATATAGAACTCAAAGAAGGTGAACTAATTGAAGGAACAGAGGCGATAATATCCGTCAAAGTCACCAATAGTGGAACAGCCCTTGCTCTTGGAGTAAATGTAATATTGGAATGTGATAATCTACTCATCCTAGAATCTCCACCAGAAATTTTCCTACTAGGTCCTACTTCCGAAGAAACTCTAGACTTCAAGGTTGAATCAGTTAATTTAGACTGGTGGGCTCAAACAGTGCCATTAAAGTGTACAGCGAGTTTGAATGGAACTTTGATGCACAAGAACATTGAAGCAAATGATGTAGCAATATACGAAGGTACAGTCAACTCATTTAGTTGGGGTCTTTCAGTAAGTTTCATCGCTGCAGTTATTTTGCTAGCTATCTCCTTATTCTTACTCAATCTCTCATCCAAGAATGAAAAGATGCGCTTAGTTGCAGTTTACACAGGAGTTGCAGCGTTAGGATTCGGATTCCATATTGGGCAAGCATTCTCACTAACATGGTGGGGTCCGGCTATTCTAGTCATTACCGCCTTATGGGTGTGGAGAATGACTTGGGCAAGTAGTGAAGAGTTCCGTCTTATCCACGAGGATTATCAGCGCGCCAGAAGAGGTGTTTCCACAATGTATGCTGACCACTTTGAAGCCCTCGGAGATGGACGCAGGCAATTATCTCTAATTTTGGCATTACCAATCTTTGGAATGATGGCAATTGTGTTGGGTGTTCCTCCGCAGATGGCTTCAGATCGCACTAATTTAATCTCATTGGTTGTCTATATGGCAGTGGTGATGATTGGCGTTTGGATACTATTAGCAAAGTCGGACAAGATGTATGGAAACTTATTCGGTCGTCTAACAGATGTTGAAGTAAAGGCAACACGAATTGAAAGAGACTTGGGAGACCCTGCTCGCCTACTCAATGAACTAGCAGATGATGGATTAGATTTAACTGCAATTTTTGAAGGAGTATCAACAACAGCAACAGTTTCGGACTTAGTCTCTGATAACAATATCGACGAGGGGGTGAATGACGATGTCTGAGTTAGAATTAGATGAACTTGAGAGTGATTTTGATGTACAGGATGCCGAACTTGGTGACGGTGAAGTTGAAGAAGCCCGTAGCGTAATTGCAGCAGGAAAAGATTCAGCAGACCGCTTGATGGCTGCTTCAAGAGAATTAGAATCAATTGTATATGGAGTTGTACAAGATGAAACCAATTCATTGGCAGGAACCGAATTGGATATTGCAGATGCTAAGAGTTTCCTTTCCGTCCACAAATTGTACAAAGCGAGGAGAAGTGTTCGCCGAGCAGAAAAAGCACTAGGTGAATTAGAAGAAGATGTCCTATATCTACGTCGTAGTATTGCAATGTTACACCGACTTCTAATCGAGAAGCAAGTGACTGAGGGCGAAGTTGAAAATATCCTTATCCGCCTAAGAACTGCAACAGGTGCAGCTGAGATTGGTGAAGTCGGAACTGCAGCAAGTGAAGTTGAATTCTTAGTCGATGATTTAATCGGCGGAAATACATCAACTCTCAATCCATTCCTATTCCGTCATTTCTGGTTAGGTGTTGACACACGTTGGCCAGCGGGTGGAGATTCAGGAGTATTGCTGGTTAGAATAATCAATGATGGTCCAATCCCAATGCCGGTAATGCGTATTTCCCCACCTGTACCAGATGGTTGGTCTGCAAATCCTAGTTCTGTTGATTTGCCAATCATTTCTCCAGGTGGAAATGTTCCTCTTAGATTTGAGATTACTGCATCTAGAAGATACGGAGCAGACGAAATCCCTCTATCGCGCAAACTAGCAATTTCCACTTCATATGAGATGCGCTCTGGTGAAATAATAATCACAATTAGGGCACAAAACCGCTCCATGGAGCCATTATCCGATATCGTACTCTCTCCATGGCTTCCGCCTGGCTATACTACTGACAAGGTGCCATTCTTGGCCCGCTTAACCCCTGACGAAGTTGCATTGATTAGAATGCCACTACGCATAGACATGGGAAACGGAGGTAATCTCTGACCATGTATAATATTCCAGCCCGAATGGGCAGGACGAGTAAAAAACAAAAAAATAAAAAATAAAAAGGTGAAAAAAATGAAAAACGAAATGAAAAACGAAATGAATGAAAATAGCGACGACCTCGCTGCTATTGGTATTGGTGCAATGATTGTGTTCATTGCATTGATTCTAGTAGCTGCTGTGGCAGCGGCTGTAATTATACAGACGGCTGAAAAGTTGCAGCAAAATGCCCAGGCAACAGGTGATGACACACAAGAACAGATGTCCACGAAAGTGATACTTCTATCTACAGTTGTCTCTGACATGACCGGTGGTGCTGAGATATTATTCTCAACCTTCGAGTTAGCGCCAGGTTCAGAACCTATCCAAGGTGACGATGTAGCATATACTGTGATTTGTGACAATGCAGGTGTAGCAACATTCGCCGACGGTGAATTTGATGAAGCAACTCTCCACACAGGGGATGGCGCAACACTTGCAGCTCCAGTCATAACCTTGAATCCAGGGATTACATATGTAGTTGAACTTGATATTGGAGGTTGCGGACCAGCAGCAAACGTAGACCATATTCTCATCATCGCAGTTGATGGTGGCGGAAACACATACGAAGAGTTACAATACGGCAGTTCACCTGCTGTAGGGGACGTAGTAGTTTGAGGTGATTATCATGAAGAACAATAATGAAAACAACGACAACTTAGCAGCAATCGGTATCGGCGCAATGATCGTCTTTATCGCACTAATATTAGTAGCAGCAGTAGCAGCAGCAGTGATTATTCAAACTGCAGAAAAGCTTCAGCAAAACGCACAATCCACTGGTGATGACACAACAGACGAAATGTCTGGTAAGGTCACAGTCCTCAATGTATTCGTCAACGATGTTGATAATTTCGAAGTCTACTTCCGTTTAGCAGCAGGTTCTGATGATACTGCTGACTCAGATATACTTTGGCAACTTACTTGTGATGACGGTGCAGGCGGCATGGATTATATCGCTGGCGATTTCAGTGGTAGTGCCATAGACCCACTTGATGGAACAGCAGCGGTGCCAACTGCAGCAGCAGGTGTTGCTTACCGAACCACTCTTCTCGCCAGTGCCGGTGGAGATGACTGTGGTCCTGACGCACTATTCACTAACAATGTCAAGGCAACTCTGTACCTACACGTTGTAGGTGGCGGAACTACCTACGACATTCTCAAAGTTAGCGATTCATCTGTTGGCTCCGTGGTAGTCTGATTTTATCTGAGTCCACAAAATGTGCTTCGGCACTAAGGACTCAGGGAGGAATTACACATGGCATGGCCATTTAGTGGCGGAGATGGAGATTCCCAGGATGCAGACGCTTTATTGAGTGAAGAACGCTTGAAAATCATGGCAAATGTTGCCATTGAACAAGTCCCTCTCCCAGAAGAGGGTGAACTCAGTGCAGAAGATGCTTGGACAATATCCCCTGGACCAACCAAAGCCCGCCTAAACAGTATCGGAAGCGTACCGAGTGTGGCAGCAAGCCTCGCTCCAGCTCAACCTGTGAATATGAATGCACAAGTTGACACCTCTAGTTTGGAACGACTGATCAGTTCACGTCTCGACATGGTCGAAGATGTGCTTAGATTGGTTGAACACAAATTGGATGATGTGTCAATTGATTCAGAAGGATCGCAGTCTGGAGAAACATCAGAAGATGGTTCTATGGAAGGTGATGATTCATTAGAAGGAGATGTAATCGTAACCTCATCAGGAGAGGTCATCACAACAGGTGTTGACCGAATGATGGGCGATGATGAAGCTCCATTAATTGAGTTGTATGAAGCACAGGCTCTCGCAGCAAATCCATTCCTCGTCGCACCATCTGATGGTCTCGGCGGGAGTACAAACCTAATCGGTGCCCCAACAGTATCTGCTCTGCTTCTAGACAATATGTCTGGAATGGCAGCGGTCAGTTTTACTCAGAAGGCAATAGATTCAGGAATGTTATCTGTGGATGAAGGAGAAAGTGTACTGGCAATTGTACAATTGGCAGCACCTGGAGAGTCTGAAGCAGCACTTGAAGACCACCTTGCTAACAAAGAACTTCTAACACTATCTGCTCTTGTCAAATCTTGGCGTAGCGCAGATAGATTACGAGGTGAATTGTGAAATGGGCGCTTCGGTCGGTATCGGAGGTTTGATTATTGGCACGACCATGTTGGTCGTGTTCTCTATGGTAGTAGCATCAATTGACGCAAAAGTTGATACTTCACTACAAACAATCGATTCGGCCACTGAAGCATTACCCGTTTTCACCATTGACGATGCCACCCTTTGGGAAGGCGCAGTCGTCGATGTTCAGATCGGCAGTGGAGGAAGTGGATACGTCAATGGAACTCTCGTCTCTTCAACAGGTAATGGTGGCTTTGCAGGCACCTTTACTGTTAACGTAGCAACTGGTGCAATAACGGCTGTGGCAATCACCAGCCACGGCAATTACTCGTCCGCACCAACTATCGTTGTTCAAGGACAGACTCCGACATCATCCGCATCTTTCGTAGTATCGATTGGAAATTTCATTCACTCGAATGTTACAAACACAGGTTCATACATAACTCCATTAAGAGAAGCTTGGCTATTTTCTGATGGTGCAAATCCAACAAATCTTGGAACGGTATTCAGAACTGGAACCAATAATCCACATTGGTATTCTGGTGAAACACTTCACATCCAATGGGATGAGAGTGGTACTCTACCAGTTGAAAGATTTGCATTATCAGTTAGAGGCGTCAATATGGCATCAAGCCTTGCATGAGGTGAATATATGGCAGACGGAGGTGCATCAACATTTATTTTGCTGATTACAGCATTGTTGGTTTCAGGTTCTGTTTCGGCAGTTTTAATCAACCAATGGGGGGATATGTCTAGCGCTCTTGAAGAAAATAGCAAGGGCAAGGAAGCCGATTCAAAAACTTCTGTCTCCTTTGCAGGTGATGCAATGGAAGTTGATTATGACGACTCAGTAAGTCCGAATGTGATGACATTTTATCTTCAAAATACGGGACAGTATGTTCTTGATGAAGATACACTTGTGGTAATGGTTGATGGTGTTTCAGTCAGCTCAAGTATTATTGCAACAATTTTACCAGGTGGCGCTAGTTGGACCGAGATTAGATTATTAGAAGTTGAAGTCTCTTCATCTTCGTGGGCTTATCAAAACGACGATAGCGTGAGCATTTCGGCAGTAGTTTCCTCAGAGGTAACTTCTGGTTATCGAGGAACTGATACAATGAATATAGAGGTGAGATTAGATGTCTGATGATATAGAAGAAAATCCATTAATTGCGGCACACAAGCCGAGTGAAGATGGTTTCCCCTTCGAATTAGAGACTGATTCTCTTGCCAATTCAATGGGGCTAAGGTTACCAAACCGTTCAATCTTTGTTGTTCAAGGAGATGTCGGTTCTGGAAAATCATTGATTGGCCAAAGGATGTCCTTTGGACTTGCAGTAAACGATGTCAAAGTGCTGGTAATCACAACAGAACTTACAACTCGTGGCTGGATAGAGCAGATGGAATCAATTGGATATGGCGTTACCGAATTCATTCGTACAGGACAATTGATGGTTTTCAGCCGTTTTGGAACGATTGCAGAAACTCTTCCAAATGTTGGCATTGAACATATTCTTAATAGTGAAGCAGTTACTAAAGCAGACCTCATAATAATTGATTCTGCCAGTGCCTTAATGCCAGATGATTTGGATGATAATGGCAGATTCAAGATGATGCAAACCCTTCGTAGAATAGTAAGCGAAGGCCGTTCCATTATGCTCTGTGTAGATGAAAATGAAATGGATTCTAAATTATTACATTCACTTAGAACTTCAGCAGAAGTTGTTTTGGATATGAAGACGGCTATGATTGGTGGAGATATTAAGCGAAATATTGTTGTTACTAGATATCTACGTGCAGCCGGACCAGTACAATCTTCAATCGGTTGGAGAGTTGAGCCATCGATGGGATTCATCGTAGATATTACAGCGGTAAGCTGATGAGGGATTATTATGGACGACGAACAAAAATTTGCTAAAGGAGATTTGGCAAGCGTAATGGCTGCACATACTCATGTTGCAGACTGGGTCCGAGATTTTGAAGCACAATATGGAACCCGGCCAATTTACTATGGTGAATTGGATAGAGGTGCGAAAAAAGATCGCCCTTACAATTTAATTTACATTACCAAGGAACCAATTTTTGTTCACATATACGAACCACCAGAAGATGAAGAAGGTGGTGGACAAGTGTTGTGGTTTGGTCTTGAACCACAATTGACAGATTCGGAAGAATACATTAGGAGGGAGTTGATTGAAACTCTATTACAAGAGGCACCAACTGCCCCTTCATTTACTACCGATAATGAATTTGAAAACATTCTTGGTCAAATGATTGAGAGATACACTGTCCTTGATACTGAATTAAGTGGAACTGTTCGCCGTCAAGGAAAAATGTGGGAAATGATCGGCATGGATGACCGACGATTGACAGTCACACAAAATCAACGTGAGAGGCTACATTATGTTGTCATTCGCGATTTGATTAGAAATGGACCACTTGAGCCCCTTCTTTCAGATGAGATGCTGGAAGATATCCACTCGGTTGGACTAAAGCATATTCACATGGATCACAAAGTATTCGGAATGGTTACTTCTAACATTAGATTCCGTGACCGAGATTTATTGTCCAGATTCTTGAGGGCAATGTCAGAGCGTATTGGCCGACCTGTATCCGATAACAAACCAATCATTGACGGGGCACTTCTAGACGGTTCTCGTATCAATATCATATTCTCAGACGATGTCTCTATGTTGGGGCCATCGTTCACAATTCGTAAATTCGCTGAAGAAACAATTTCAATTACCCAATTAATTCAATGGAAAACGATTTCAGCACAAGTTGCTGCCTACATTTGGATTTGTTTGGAATATGGAATGTCAGTTCTAGTGTCGGGTGAAACAGCATCTGGAAAGACAACAACACTCAATGCGATTCTTCCATTCATCGACCACAATGTCAAGATATACTCTGCAGAAGATACTCCTGAAGTAAAAGTTAGACATAAATTATGGCAACGACTTGTTACTCGTTCTTCTAAGAATGAAGAGTCACGTGTTGAAATGTTCGATTTACTAAAGGCTGCACTTAGAAGCCGTCCACGATATATCATCATTGGTGAGATTCGTGGTGTTGAAGGTGCTACAGCATTTCAAGCGATGCAGACAGGTCACCCTGTAATTGCTACTTTCCACGCATCTAGTATCGTAAAGATGATTCAAAGATTTACAGGTGACCCAATCAATGTTCCAATGAGATTCTTCGATAACTTAAATTTCGCGATTTTCCAAGAAGTTGTAGAAGACCCACAGGGTGGTGGAATTGCTCGGCGCGTCACTGGTATTGACGAAGTAATCGGTTACAATAAGCATAGTGACGGTGTTCTAACACGTGGTATGTTTGAATGGGATCCCGTCAAAGATAAGCATTATTTCCGTGGAATGTTCCAATCGCATTTACTTGAAAACAAAATTGCCGCCGTTGCTGGGTTTTCAAATAAGCGTGATATTTATGATGAAATGTTGAAGCGTGCTGCGGCCCTTGAAAGAATGGTAGAAAGAGATTTAACACATTATGATGATGTATTTGACCTACTTGGAATATACTACAACTCCGGTTGGGACATGTTTAGTCGGTCTGTAGAGACGTGGGTTGGGGTCAACCACAAATGAGGTGGTTATGAGATGGAGCGTATGCCGCTATGGCAAATTGCGTTGCGTCGCGTTGACATGCCGATTCCAAGATACCTATTCATATTTGTAGGTGGGTCCTTTTTAGTTGGCCTATTAGCCGCAAGCCTTGTTATTTTCTTAACAGGCGGATTTTCAGAAGGAGCATTATTCGCTGGTATCTCTGGAGTTCTCTTTATGCTATTATTGCCACTAATGGCGGCATTTTCAGCAATTGCATTCCCTATTTTAGAAGTACAGCGCTCAGCTACATTAATTGAAAGAGAAATGCATATGTTCATTACAAGAATGGGTATTCTATCTCTTGGAGAAGTAGGAGCCTCATCAATATTTGACATTCTAAAGCAGATGAGCGATTATGGTGAACTGGCTAGTGAAGTGAAGCGAATTGAGACTTTGGTCGACAAGTGGCACACTTCTTTACCAGAGGCTGCTAGAATAGTCGGTCAACAGTCACCTTCGCCGCTTTGGGCGGATTTCCTTGATAGAATGGCATTCTCAATCGAAGCAGGTCAGCCAATTGATGCGTTTATGCGCTCTGAACAAGAAACAGTATCTGAACAGTATACCACATTATATGATACGAGACTAGAATCGGTTGATATCATGAAGGAGATTTATGTTTCATTGGTTTCTGCTGGTTTATTCGGTTTAGTAATCGCTGGAATTCATTTGGTCTTGTTTGAAGTTGGAGGAGATGCTGACACACCGATTGAGGTGGCATCAAGAATTAGGTTCTTGCTACTTGCATCATTACTTTTCATGTTCATACAAATCGGTGCCGTATTTGCCTTTAGAGCAACAATTCCGAAGGACAAAACATTTGCAAGAGATGAACTTGAGACACCGTTTAGATTGAATTTCACTCGTACATTAATTATGGCCGCAATGATCACATTTCTCCTGCTGATTGTTACAACGGCGTCTATTATTTATGCTTGGGAGGGGATCTCACAAGAGTGGGATAAGTACGGATTATTATTGATTGCATTACCTCTAAGTCCAATGCTAATTCCATCAATACTAGTTGGCCGAGAGGAAAGGAACATTCTTCGCAGGGATGAATCATATCCTGATTTCATACGTGCATTGGGTGGAACTGCACAGGCGAGAAGTGCAGAGCCAAGTGCTACGATAAAGGCGCTTAGGGGAATTGATTTCGGTGTTTTGGATTTATCAATTGACCGTTTGGAAAAGCGATTATCCACTAGAATTGATTCAGATAGGGCTTGGGATTATTTCAATGCAGATACCAATTCTGCAGTAATCTCGCGCTATACAAGAATCTACATCGAAGGTTCACAATCTTCTGGAAAACCTGCTGCTACTGCTGATTTAGTATCGCGCTCGGTTGGAAATTTACTTTCATTACGCCATCGACGTGCGCTGTCTGCGAATACTATGGCTGGAGTTTCATTGGGATTGTTAATTGCCAGCGTAACATCACTCAATGTAACAATCGCTATCGTAATGAAATTGGGTGAGGCCATAGCAGGTGTTGCCACCGGATTTACCGAAACCGATGTAGGTGCATTGGCTGATTTTGGTGCAGGAGTTGCCCTACCTGTAATGGAGGATGCTAGTTCGGTTGGAGATAATATACGGATGTTTAAAATCATTGTATCAATATTAATATTGGGGCAAATTGCTGCAGTATCACTTATTGCTACTAGGTTGAGAGGTAGCGGTAGGACTAGTGCTTTTGGTCAAATAATTAAATTGATTTGGGTTGCAGGAATTACTTCTTATGTGACAGCGGTATTGTTGGAATCTGCTTCATCGGTATTCGGTATTTGACGTATTTCCATTTACAGCGTTGGGTTCATTGCATTGATGCCTTCAGCGTCTGTATATGCGTGTGTTGCGTACTCTCATCATTGGCGCTATGATGGTGCTACCTGGGATGATTTTAGGCTATTTGGTTTGGATCTTGGCAGGAAATCCTACTACCGAACCGATGGAATCACTCATTTGCAATGGAATCCCTCTGACATCGATTGTCCTAGGATTATTCTTCGCTTGGAAAAGTGGAGAAGAGTATTCAATAAAAATAGAATAATCTCAACGCTTAGATTCCATTTGGATTCTTTTTTTGCTAGCAGCCCACGAACAGATAGGGCATTGGCTAAGGTCATGGAATCTAGCCGGACAATATTCTCTACCGAAGAAAATGATCTGTAGGTGCAGTTTATTCCACAATTTTTTTGGAAAAATTGCTTTCAAATCTTTTTCAGTCCTCTCAACAGTAGAATCATTTGACAAACCCCATCTTGCAGCAAGACGATGAATATGGGTGTCGACTGGGAATGCTGGTACAGAAAATGCCTGTGCCATTACAACACTTGCAGTCTTATGACCTACGCCTGGTAGGTCCTCAAGTTCCTCAAAACTGCGAGGAACTTGACCATCATGTCTTTCGACAAGAAGTTGTGATAAGCGCAAAATATTTTTTGATTTAGTCGGCGCTAATCCAATTTGTCGAATGTCATTTAAGATAGTCTCAACATCAAGTTTGGCCATATCGCCTGCATTATTCGCCTTGGAAAATAGAGCCGGAGTGACTTCATTTACTTTCAAATCCGTAGTTTGAGCGCTCATTAATACCGATACAAGCAAT
>Ga0206681_10000272_pt1 | contig 30135 bp, 30 predicted proteins | sample M150012015metaG_FD_161048 | JGI IMG/M metagenome (GOLD analysis project Ga0206681, IMG submission 161048) | Ammonia-oxidizing marine archaeal communities from Monterey Bay, California, United States - M1 500m 12015 | ecosystem: Environmental > Aquatic > Marine > Intertidal zone | place: USA... | reverse complement strand
AAATAGGTTTCGTACATTTCTTCCATGTACGCAAAGTTTCCATCAGAAAAGTGAGACTCGCGCCTCTGCAGCTCCATCATGCTGTCTTGCATTTTGGTATCACCAAATAATCTTTGTTTGTGGTCAAGCTTAACCAAACGCGTCCATTATAACCCGCTACGCGTCACAGGGTTAAGCAATAAAACTAATTATATCCAAATACCTGACCTAGAGCCCCTTTAACGAAGCCCAAACTCAAGCGCAGGTATCAACTAGGTTGCTCGCGCTAACAACATATTACGGATATGACCAATGGCTTTGGTTGGGTTTAAGCCTTTAGGGCATACCGTGACACAGTTCATAATACCGTGGCAACGGAACACACTAAACGGATCATCCAAGTCGGCCAAACGCTCTTCCATAGCAGTATCACGGCTGTCCGCTAAGAAGCGGTACGCCTGTAACAAGCCAGATGGGCCGATAAACTTATCTGGGTTCCACCAAAAAGAAGGACACGCTGTAGAACAACAGGCACACAAGATACACTCGTATAGACCATCAAGCTTTTCGCGCTCTTCAGGGGACTGTAAACGCTCAATGGCGGGCGCAGGGGTATCGTTCAACAAGAAAGGCTTCACCTTTTCATATTGCTTGTAGAACTGATCCATGTCGATAACCAAGTCACGGATAACCGGCAATGCGGGTAACGGACGCAAAATCAGCTTGTTGTTTTTTACACAAGCAGAAAGCGGTGTAATACAAGCCAAACCGTTAACGCCATTGATGTTCATACCGTCAGAACCACACACACCTTCTCGGCATGAGCGACGATAGGCCAAACCACTGTCTTGGACCTTAAGCATGTTCAACACATCCAATACCATCAAGTCTTTACCACCGGTATCAACTTGAAAGTCTTGCATGTAAGGTTTTTTGTCTAGCTCTGGGTGATAGCGATATACACTTACTGTTAACATGTCACTACTCCTTAATAAGTACGAATTTTAGGTGGGAAAGCATCAACGGTCTTGGGTGAGAAGTTCACCTCGCGCTTACCAATTCGCTCTTCTGTCGGATAGTACACAGAATGTTTCAACCAGTTTTCGTCATCACGTTCAGTAAAGTCATTACGCGCGTGAGCACCTCGACTTTCCTTACGCTCTTCTGCTGCGATCGCCGTAGCAAACGCCACTTCAAATAAATTTTGCAGCTCAAGAGCTTCAATACGGTCGGTGTTAAACGCACCAGTTTTATCTTTCAGGTATAAATTATTGACCTTGAGACGTAGCTCACGCAACAGACCTAAGCCTTTTTGCATGCTCTCGCCTTCGCGGAACACACCAAAATAAAGTTGCATCGTTTTCTGAAGCTCTTCACGTACGTCAGAGATATTTTCGCCTGATTCAGATGTATTCAAGGCAGTCAATCGCGCCATAGCGGCATCTAAGTTGGCCTGAGTGGCCGACTCAACCTTATAGCCTTCGCGCATTGATTTTTCAATTTGAATGCCCGCAGCACGACCAAATACAACCAAGTCTAACAATGAGTTACCACCCAAACGGTTGGCACCATGCACCGACACACAAGCCACTTCGCCACAGGCATATAAGCCATCAATGACGCGGGTTTCTGTTTCAGACTCTGGGTACAACACCTGACCGCCAATGTTCGTCGGTAAACCACCCATCATATAGTGACAGGTTGGTACTACAGGTACGGGTTCGAATACTGGATCGGCGTGAGCAAAGGTGCGCGATAGCTCGCAGATGCCCGGGAGGCGGCTTTCCAACACTTCTTCACCTAAATGATCAAGCTTAAGGAATACGTGATCGCCATTCTCACCACAACCACGACCTTCAAGGATCTCCATAACCATGGAGCGAGCGACAACGTCACGACCAGCGAGGTCTTTAGCATTAGGCGCATAACGCTCCATAAAGCGTTCGCCATCCTTATTGATAAGATAACCACCCTCACCGCGGCAACCTTCGGTCACCAATACGCCTGCGCCGGCAATACCGGTAGGATGAAACTGCCACATTTCCATGTCTTGCACGGGTAGACCCATACGCAAGCCCATACCCACGCCGTCGCCTGTGTTAATCAGGGCGTTAGTGGTCGATTGGAAAATGCGGCCTGCGCCGCCAGTAGCTAACACCGTGGCTTTAGCTTCAATATAAACAGTTTCACCAGACTCAATACAAATAGCAATGACACCGACTATGGCACCATCATCATTTTGCACCATATCTACGGCAAACCATTCATTTAAAAATGTAGTTCCGCCTTTCAAGTTGCCCTGATACAAGGCGTGTAGCAACGCGTGGCCGGTACGATCGGCTGCGGCACAGGTACGAGCAGCCTGTCCACCTTCACCAAAATTCTTTGATTGACCGCCAAATGGGCGCTGGTAAATGCGACCTTCTTCGGTGCGTGAAAACGGCAAACCCATATGATCAAGCTCAAACACGGCTTGAGGGCCTACACTACACATGTATTCAATGGCGTCTTGGTCGCCAATGTAGTCCGAACCTTTAACGGTATCGTACATGTGCCAGCGCCAATCATCATTGGGATCATTACTGGCGATAGCGCAAGTGATTCCACCTTGCGCCGATACCGTATGCGAACGGGTAGGAAATACTTTAGTAATACAGGCTGTTTTTAAGCCTGATTCGGTAAGCTGCAATGCGGCACGCATGCCTGCACCGCCACCACCAATTACAATGGCTTCATAAGACATTTTACGTAACGAGTTAGACATGACTTATAGACCCCATAACAACTGAACACCCCAAACGGTATAGACGAACATTAATACGCCAACCACCATTTGAAATACAAAACGAAATACAAACGGCTTGATATAATCGGTAGACACCGACCACAAGCCAATCCAACAATGGGCACCTAAAGACAATAGCGCCATCAAGCTAAAAATGCGCACGCTGGTCATGCCAAACAAGGCATCCCACTGGGCATAATCTAACTGCGGATTAAACAGCAAATAAGCCACCATGAACACAGAATAAAGTGCTAACACTACCGCGCTGATACGCTGCAATAGCCAGTCGTACAAACCGCTACGACCCAAATTAGTAATTGTAGTTACCATACCCAAACTCCTGCTAATACAGCCAACACAATGGTAAGGCCAACAACCATCTTGGCGGCGTTATTGGCAGAATCGAGTTCTTCACCAACACCAACATCCATTACCAGGTGCTTCATACCGGCACTAAAGTGAAACCCTAGTGCGCTCAACAGGCCCCACGTAATAAACTGGGCAACGAAACTGGTTTGCATGGTGTCTTGGGCAGAAGCAAAACCCTCTGCTCCACTTAAGGACGTATCAAACAAACAAAAAAGGAAAACAAGGCCAACAAACAACACCACACCAGAAATACGGTGGCATATAGAAACCACAGAAATAAGTGGGTGTTTGAATGTGCCTAAATCAAGATTGACGGGTCTTTTATCGCTCACGGCTACCTGCTCTTGGCTGAAATTAGGGTTAACTAAAGATACAATAACTACGTTAATTCGACACTTACTTAGCTGTCAGCGTCACGTAGGGCGCAAGTATAGTGATTTGAGGCATAGAAAACAACGCAACCTTTAGTCGTATATGAAATCTTTTATGGTGCTTACAGACAACCCAAAAACCAAGCTCCAAGGGATTATCAGCCCCTCCCTACCTTCAGCAACACTTTACAAAGCGTCTCAATAAGGGGATCATATAACCCTAGCGCTATAGCCGCGACCCTCTACATCACCAGTAATTATAACTACAATCACTATGCCGAATCATTCCTAAGCCTCAACTAAGGTAAGATAGGCTCCAGTTATTGGATGAGTACGACTTTCGTCCGCTATTTTTAGCTATGTACTAACGCTATAGTAGCCCTCGTTATTTGGCGCTAACTCAGCCAATACTCCAATTCAACCTTTTAGGAGCCATCAAATGTCCGACAGAAAAGCCACTCTTCACGTAGAAGGTATGGACCCCATTGAACTGCCCATTTACTCTGGCAGCACCGGCCCCGATGTTATCGATGTACGCCAACTGGTAAGCCAAGGCCTTTTTACCTACGATCCAGGGTTTGTGTCGACTGCTTCATGTGAATCAAAAATCACTTACATTGACGGCGATAACGGCATTTTATTACACCGTGGTTACGCCATAGAAGACTTAGCTGCTAACTCGAGCTACATTGAAACCTGCTACTTATTAGTACACGGCGAACTGCCATCAGCCGAGCAGCTGGAAGAATTTACCGCCAACATCACTAACAACACCATGGTGCATGAACAACTAATGCACTTTTTCAATGGCTTCCGTCGTGACGCACACCCAATGGCCATCATGTGTGGCGTTGTGGGTGCTTTGTCTGCTTTTTACCATGACCAACTAGACAACTCGAACCCTGATCACCGCGAAAAAGCCATTCACCGCCTGATTGCGAAAATGCCTACCTTGGCAGCCATGTGTTACAAGTACTCTATAGGCCAGCCGTTTATCTATCCACGCGATGATTTAAACTATGCCGAAAACTTCTTACATATGATGTTTGGCAAGCCTACAGCAGAAAGCAACATCGATCCTGTCTTGGCTCGCGCCATGGACAAGATCTTTATGCTGCATGCTGACCACGAGCAAAACGCTTCTACCTCTACCGTTCGTTTGGCAGGCTCTTCCGGTGCCAATCCATTTGCCTGTATCGCCTCCGGCATTGCTGCACTATGGGGCCCCGCTCATGGCGGTGCTAACGAAGCGGTACTAGACATGCTCGAAGAAATTGGTGACGTATCAAACATCGATGCCTTTGTTGCCAAAGCGAAAAACAAAAACGATCCATTCCGCCTTATGGGCTTTGGCCACCGTGTTTACAAGAACTTTGACCCACGTGCCACGGTTATGCGTGAGACCTGTGACGAAGTATTAGAACTACTGGGCGTAGAAAACGATCCATTACTTCAAATTGCTAAGCGTCTAGAGCAAATCGCCTTAGAAGATGAATATTTTATTCAGCGTAAACTCTACCCTAACGTCGACTTCTACTCTGGCATCATCCTCAAGGCAATTGGTATCCCAACGTCTATGTTTACGGTAATTTTTGCCCTAGCACGTACGGTAGGTTGGATTTCCCATTGGCACGAAATGCTTAACAGCTCGTACCGCATTGGTCGCCCTCGCCAGCTATATACCGGCGAACCTCAGCGCCCATACCCTACCAAGTAACTTTCATGACTTGGTACGCTTAAAACCACCTTCGGGTGGTTTTTTTATGCCTGCAAAAAGCGTAACTGGCACAGTCTTTGCAATATTAAGCCTTAACGGCTTACCAACCTGCAATGGGCACCTTTACGCACCATTAACTATCAGTTGGGCAACCCGAGCGCACCATTAAAGTGCAATATTAATTTAGTTTGCCACATTAAGGAATTACCTTGGATACCACAACTAACGCAGTCGCCACCCTGGTGCAAAGTTCCAACACCTTGTTCATCTTACTGGGCGCCATTATGGTGCTTGCCATGCATGCAGGCTTTGCCTTTTTGGAAGTTGGCACCGTGCGCCACAAGAACCAAGTCAATGCATTAGTAAAGATTATGACCGACTTTGGTTTTTCTTGCCTGGCATACTTCTTTGTCGGTTATTGGATTGCCTACGATCAACACTTCTTTGCTAGTGCCCAAGCGCTAAGTGCCAACAATGGCTATGAGCTAGTGAAGTTCTTCTTTTTAATGACCTTTGCAGCCGCCATACCCGCAATTATTTCTGGTGGTATTGCAGAACGAGCTCGATTTTGGCCATTGTTAGTGGCCTCCACATTAACGGTAGGTCTGGTGTACCCCATATTCGAAGGCATAGCTTGGAACGGCAATTACGGTTTCCAGAGCTGGCTCGAAACTCAATTTGGCGTGGGTTTTCACGACTTTGCTGGTTCCGTGGTTGTACACGGCGTAGGCGGTTGGTTAGCATTAGTGGCTGTCGTGCTGCTTGGCACTCGCAAAGGCCGCTACCGCAAGGGTAGGTTAGTGGCTTTCGCACCTTCCAGCATCCCGTTTTTAGCCCTGGGTTCTTGGATCCTTACCATTGGTTGGTTTGGCTTCAACGTGATGTCTGCACAAACCTTAGATGGCATCAGTGGTTTGGTGGCTGTGAACACCCTAATGGCCATGGCTGGCGGCACTATCGCAGCCTTGGTGGTAGGCAAAAATGACCCTGGCTTCGTTCACAACGGCCCACTGGCTGGCTTAGTGGCGGTATGCGCAGGTTCTGACCTAATGCACCCCGTCGGCGCCTTAGCTGTAGGCTTAATTGCTGGCGGGTTGTTTGTATATGCCTTCATCCTCACTCAAAATCGTTGGAAGATCGATGACGTGCTAGGCGTGTGGCCATTACACGGTTTGTGTGGCGTATGGGGCGGCATTGCCGCTGGCATCTTTGGTTTAGAGGCCTTAGGTGGATTAGGCGGTGTGAGCTTGATGTCGCAACTAATAGGCACAGTACTAGGCCTAACCATCGCCGTCGTCGGTGGCATACTGGTGTATGGTGGTGTGAAAATGGCGGTAGGTTTACGTTTAAGCGAAGAACAAGAGTTGAACGGCGCCGACTTAAGTATTCATAACATCGGCGCCACGTCGGCTGACTAACTCACCGCTCGCCTTTATCTAACCAAGGATTAAAGCTCGCTTTGTCCTTGGTTTCTGGCTTCACTTGCGGCTCGACTTCTGGTTTAGCAGTCACCACCCCAGGTCGCGCAACAGGTTTATCAGCCAGCTGAGCGGCTTCCCTAGCCTTAGCTGCAGGTTGAGACGTTGCATAGTCTGCGTTGTAGAATTCCGACTCTACAACCACTTCAGGCTTGTACTTACGAATTTCCCAACAGCGGTGAATTTTCTTATTGCGACCAAAGTCTTTGTCTAAGGTTTCATCGCTAATATCTACCACATGATTATGCTGCTCTACCTTTTCGTCCAGTTCGAAACGACGGTAGTTGGTAGAGAAGATTAACAAGCCATCTTCGGCTAACAAGTCCATCACCTTATGGATCATCCACGCATGGTCTCGCTGCACATCTAACACACCTACCATTTTCTTTGAGTTTGAAAAGGTCGGTGGATCAAGGAAAATTAAGTCATATTCACCTTTATGGGTCTTAATAAACTCCATACAGTCATGCTGTTCAAAACGATGTACTTGATCGCTAAAACCGTTCAAGGCAAGGTTCTTTTTACCCCAAGACAAATAAGTCGCAGACATGTCCACACTTAAGGACTTACGGGCACCACCTTGTACCGCATGCATGGTTGCTGTGCCGGTATAACAAAACAAATTCAAGAAACGTTTAGCCTGGGACTGTTGTTGGATTTTTTGTCGTACTGGGCGATGGTCTAAAAATAAACCTGTGTCTAAATAATCATTAAGGTTAACCAGCAGCTTACAGCCACCCTCTTGCACTTGAATATATTCGCCTTTCTCATCGTGTGTTTGGTATTGATCTTTGCCGGTTTGTTGGCGACGCTGCTTCAATACAATGCGTTCGGATGGGACTTGCATCGCCTGTGGCAACGCCAACATCACTTCTTCTAAACGTCTCTGCGCTTTGTCTGCATCAACGGTCTTAGGCGCGGCATATTCTTGTACATGCAACCAATCACCATACACATCGATAGCCACTGCATACTCTGGCATATCGGCATCATATAAGCGGTAACATTCAATTTTCTGCTGTTTAACCCATTTACTAAACTGTTTGCGGTTTTTGACCACGCGGTTAGCAAACATTTGCGCACCTTCACTGAGCGCTTGCAATGGAATTTCACCGCTCGCTTCACGCCGATCTGCAAAGCGGTTAGTCATTTCCAGGTTATACATCAACAACGAACTTTTAATAGCGCCGTTGTAAAAGGCATATTGTTTATGAGAGCGTAATCCAACGGCTTTTCCTAGCTCTAAGTTGCCGGTAAATACACCCAATTGCCAGCCCACAAAATCTTGGCTTAGGCGCTCACCTAAATGTTGATAGAGATACTGAATATCGGCGACTTCGCTTAACCGCTCGCCATAGGGTGGATTGGTAATCACCAAACCAACCTGCTGCTCCGCCTTGTGAGTCAGCGGTTTTAAATCTTTTAGTTCGCGATGACTGACACGAATTCGATCGGTCATCCCGGCTTGTTTTAAGTTTTCACGGCACTTAGACACCGCTTTAGGCTGACCATCATAGCCATGGATTTCACTGCTAGATGCGGCTTCGCCTGCTTCTCTACGTAATTCCGCCGCATCCCAAATTTCACGCCACAATTCTACATTGTGCTGCTTCCACGTTTGTAGACCAAAACGCCAACGCAACAAGCCTGGGGCAGTATCAGAAGCCATCATCGCAGCTTCAATTAAAAACGTACCAGAACCACACATAGGGTCCATTAAAGGTTTACCCGCGGCCGCCATTGCTGGCCAACCGGCACGAATCAATAGTGCTGCTGCAAGGTTTTCTTTCAGTGGCGCCATACCACCTTCACGGCGATAGCCACGCTTGTGTAAACTCTCGCCGGATAAATCAAGGCTAATACGTACGCGACCTTTGGTAACAAAAACGTTAATACGAATATCAGGTTCTTGTTTTGAGATGTTAGGGCGCAATTCACCCTTGGCACGGAACTGGTCGACAATGGCATCTTTAACTTTAAGAGCACCAAAGTGAGTGTTATCTATGCCTCGCATACGGCCTGCATAGTCGACTAAGAAGGTTTGATCACTATCAAAGTGCTCAGTCCAATCCACCTTACCTATGGCGTCATAAAGTTCGTCTACGCTGTCTACGGCTTCATCGTGTAACAACATCAAAACACGGTTAGCCAAACGGCTCCACAAACAGGCGCTGTAGCCTACCTTTAAGTCACCATTAAAGTAGACGCCACCTTGGGTTAGCTTGATATCTTCAGCGCCTAAGGGGCTAAGTTCATCAGCTAGGATAGACTCCATGGCTTTGGGGCAAGTGGCAAAAAAGGCGTAGTTCATAGGAAAATACTGCAGTGATAAAAGTGGAGGCGCAGTATAACACCAAATGTATGCTGAGGTAGGAGTTCCCGCGCAAGGCACGGGAACTAGCATTTAAAGGACGTTAAGCAATAACTAGAGGCAAGAAGGTTGCAGACAATACTACCGCTGTAATTAGCAAACCTACCAATACACAAAGGCCTACGGTGACGATCGATATACTGAAGAAGAAACCACGCTCTTCCGAAACGTTCATCATTACCGGAACACCTACAAACATGAGGTAACAAGACATAGTGGTGGCTGCCATAATCACGCCCACATCGAGCCATAAAATGGGCAATAGGCCGACGACGCCAGCAATCAATACCGGTGAAGCAACAAATGTAGCCAACACCATGCATGTATCAAAACTTGAGCGCGAACCATAAGTACGCTCCATCCAATGAATACCGATGGCCAAACCAGCAACGCCCAGCAAAATAGCCACATACATGGCCACAGCAATAGGCAGAGCGCTGCCAATAGTTAGGGTGTGGTAGGCACTACCGCCATGACTCCAGCCCATTTGTGTGGTGCCAATAAAGAAAGCGACCGGTGGAATTAACGCCAGCCAGACCAGCTGAGCGGTATAGCAGTGTATAAGAGAGTAGTTTTGACGACGGATGCGACGCCAGGCACGGTGGGGTTGGTAGACCAAGTCCCAAATGTATTCGAAAATCATAATTATTCCAATCTGGATTATTTTTATTAGTCAGATATGTAACACAAACTCATTCACCAAGCTAATAATGAACATCCCCTGTGCCACACCTCTTATATAGCAAATTTTGCTAAACAAGGAAAGACAAAACTACCCAAATTATGATTTTAGCTGGCCCTCAATAGCTAACCCAGGTTAGATCGGCAAATAGTGGTCCACAAGCAACAATGCAAACAAGACCATAAGGTAAATGATTGAAAACCAAAATGTTTTCATGGCTTGCTGATAGGCCCCACGATAGATCTTCCAAGCCCAATATAAGAAGCGCATATTGAGCAAAGTAACGCCGACCAGGTAGATAAATCCACTCATGCCTACGACATAGGGCAGCATGGTGGAAATCACCAATAAAACGGTATACAACAACACCTGCAAGCCGGTAAATTCTAGGCCATGGGTGACCGGTAACATCGGCACTTCCACTTTGGCATATTCATCACGCTTGTGAATCGCTAAGGCCCAAAAATGGGGCGGCGTCCAGGTGTAGATAATCAACACCAAAAGCAACGCATTGGGATCCACGGTACCGGTAACGGCGACCCAACCCAACAAAGGTGGCATGGCACCTGCTATACCACCAATAACAATATTCTGCGGTGTGGCTCGTTTCAGGTAGAGGGTATACACCAGTGCATACCCCACCGACGAAGACAGAGTAAGCCAAGCGGTCAAAGGGTTAATCAAAACGTATAAGACACCCATGCCCACCAACGCTAAAACAGCGGCAAAAATCAACGCATGAGCTGGTGCTACCTTGCCTTTTGCCACGGGTCGATTGTGGGTGCGGCCCATTTGGCCATCAATACGGCGGTCTATGACATGATTCACCACGGCTGCAGACGCAGCCGACATAGCAATGCCTAAGTTACCCCACACCAGTACGTCCCACGGCACCATGCCGGGCACAGCCATAAACATACCCACCAATGAAGTCAGCAGCATTAACAACACCACGTTGGGCTTACACATTTCGTAATAGTCGCGCCAGTTTAGTTTAGGGCTTGTTGCACTAGTCTCAAAACTCATCAAGCTGTCCTCGGCCAGAATTGGCCACGTAATTAAGACTCACGGCGAGCACAAATAAACATGCACCACCAAAATTGTGCGCCACAGCCACAGGCAAAGGCAATAAATAAAATATATTTGCCAAACCTAAGGCAAACTGGAGGATAAATAGCACAATAAAGGCTAATCCGAAGCGACGTAAACGACGGTCTTGCTGGCTCATCAAACGGTAGCTAGTGAGCAGTAAAAACAATCCCAATACAATAGCGCCGTACCGATGTAAGACATGAATCGCTTGCCGTGCCTCACTGTTCATTAAACCACCAAGGTAATTTGGCCCCAGTGACTGGGTCAGATTAAAGCCTTGTGAAAAGTCCATTGCGGGCCACCATGACCCATTACAATCAGGCAAACTTGAACACGCTAACGCCGCGTAATTAGAGCTCATCCACCCACCCAAAAACACCTGCAACACAACTAATAACAGGGCCATAAATGCCCATAATTTAAGTCGACCATGGCGCATATTAGTTAACCGCAAGGGGTTAGCTGCCTTACCCATTCGGCGTAACTTAATCAGCAATAACACCAATAAACTGGCAGTAATAAAACCCCCAAATAAATGTGCTGTAACGACCTGAGGCCATAACTTCCATGTCACTGTCCATGCGCCAAATGCGCCTTGCAGAATGACCATGGCCAACAAGGCTTGCGTTAATACAAACGGATAATATAAACGTTTACGCTGCGCCCAAGAAAAAGCCGCTAGAATCAATATTACTAAGCCCAAAGCCGACGCAAAATAACGGTGGATCATTTCCATCCAGCCTTTGGCCGGTTCAACCAGGGCATCAGGAAACAGTGCTTGAGCCGAGGCTATTTCAGCGGCTGTTTCTGGCACCAGTATAGAGCCATAACAACCCGGCCAGTCCGGACAACCTAAACCCGCGTCAGCAAGCCGGGTCCACGATCCGAGTACAATTACGCAGGTCACTAGGACCAACGCGAAGTAGGTTAGAGACAAACTCCACTTGGGAGCTGAAGCCGCAGTGTTCATAGTCGTTTATTAGCCTATATTAGAGTTTTTAAGTAGTTTTTTAAGGTCTTTTAGCAATTCTTTACCTACAAAATCAACCCCATAGTACATCATGATATTGCCCAGAGGATCAACCAAATAGATGCCCTGCCCATTAATAAACGTGTCAGGTGCTAAGCTCTTCAATTGAATCAAAGCGGGGTAATCCAAAGCCATCTGAGCTTCATCTTGACCCTGCTGATTAAGGATAAGACGGGTCACACGGTGCGCTTCTTTACCCAGAGCCACATGAATTTGACGTAATAAATGGGTGGCTTCGGCACAAGCTGCTAAGCACTCCGATGGCGCCACGTAGACGATGAGCCAACGCTTATCTGCCTGCTCTTGTGACCACTCTAAGCTATTCGCAGCCTGCAACTGAGCATCTTGTAGCTGTTCAGGCGGTAGTAACAACTCACCAAAGTTGGTCCTGCCGTCGGGCACGGCCCATAGGTTAAAATACATGATCATCGCAATCATCAAGGGGATCGCAGTCACTGCAAACACAGCATACAGGGTAAATCGATTACTTTTATTGGAACTCATTGATGTGCCTTTAATTATTTTTGTACCGTTTTTTTACTAACGTAATGGCGAATAAAATACCCGATAAATATATAGTAAACAAAGGGTTAAAGCTAGGCCAAACCATTGCCACGCATACCCTAAGTGTTTCGCTGCCGTTATGCTGTTGGCCCGCCAGTGAGGGGCCAATAGCGCCGGACTAGGTGCGTCCAGCATTAACACCCACGGCAGCAACGGTCGCTTAAATTGTTGCTGTAACTGGGCTAAGTCCAAGGCTTGAACCAACTGTGGGTAATGGTTGGTGTAAATGTCTGCCGCCAATTGATAAGGATTGGCCGTCATCGGCACCAAACGACCTATTAAGGTCACATTACCCTCAGGCCAAACCATGTTTGGCAACGGGTCTCTTTGGCCATTGGATGCAAACCAACCCCGGTTCACCAGCATCAAGTCAGGCCCGACTTTAACTACGCCAACGGCATCGTACCCCACTTTACCCTTAACCACTTGGTTATCTCTAAACCATGCATAGGGCTTGATAAACTGAGCCTGCAGTGTCACCCTTTGATGATCGACAAGATGAGATAGGCTTTCACCGGCGCTCACATGGACTGGCTGCTCTAAGTCAGCTAGACTCGATACGAGTTCACGCTTTTGTTCTGCTCTGTCGAGCTGCCAATAACCGAGGGCTAAGGTAAGCGGCAAAAAAAACAAGGTAAATACGGATAAGGCCCAATGGTGTCTTACCTTAGTCACAATAATCATTAAACACGCCGGTTATATGCACTGGATAACACACCACTTGAGGTTCTTCCTATGATCAAAATTATCATTGCCATATTACTGTTATTAGCCTTAATAAGCCTAGCCAGTGGTTTCGTATTCTTAATGAAAGACGGGACCCGATCAACACGTTTGTTAACCTCATTAAAGTACCGTATTGGATTAATAGTGTTGCTGATTTTAGTGGTTATTTATGGATTCTGGAGCGGTCAACTTGTCACTCATTCGCCCTGGGCTGCAATTCATTAAAAAAGGCAGCCCCAAGCTGCCTTTTTTATTCCAATATCAAATTTATAGGATATAAACAAAGAAGAACAAACCAATCCAAACCATATCGACAAAATGCCAATACCAAGCCGCAGCTTCAAACCCAAAGTGTTGTTCTGGCGTAAAATGGCCTTTACAAATACGTATCAACATAACGAACAGGATAAACGCACCAATGGTTACGTGCGCACCGTGGAAACCCGTAAGCATAAAGAATGTAGAACCGTAGATACCTGAGTCTAACGTCAAGCCTAACTCAGTGTAAGCCTCAATGTATTCCATCACCTGATAATAAACGAAAATGGCGCCTAAAATCACTGTAAAGGCTAACCAGAATATTGTACGGCCACGCTGCATAGCCCTGAGGGCATGGTGAGCAAAGGTTACAGTAACACTGGAAGACATTAACAATACGGTATTAAGTAGCGGAATATGCCAAGGATCAATAACCGCGTTAGGGCCAGGCAGGTCGGCACCCGCTGGGTTATTAAACATGGGCCACTCGTAATCAAAGTTTGGCCACAACATATGGGTAATGCCCTTATCACCTTGGCCATCTAACCATGGTCCTGCCCACTGACGCACATAAAGTAGTGCACCAAAGAAGGCGGCGAAGAACATCACCTCAGAGAAGATAAACCAGCCCATACCCCAACGGAAAGATCGGTCCATTTGTGGGCTGTACATTCCTGCCCGGCTTTCGGTTACAACTTTACTGAACCATGTAAATAGCACATAGGCTAATAACAAAGCCCCGGCGAAAAACACATAATGCGGGAAAGCATAACCTGATTCCCCTGCACTCATGTGATTCATCATGCCACCTGCGCCTGATGCCATACCGATTAAACCTAAACTTGCCATAATTGGAAAGTGGCTGCTCTCCGGTACGTAATAACTTGATGTTGCCATGTATTGCTCCTTGGTCGAAGACTTATTATTGGGCTGTAAAATACAGCCTTAAATTTGTTTTAAAAGGCAAAAACCTTACTTTTCAGCAAAGGCCCCCGCATCAAATATTGTGTAAGACATCGTCACTGTACGAATATGCGGCGGTAGCTTTGGGTCAAGAGCAAAGATGAGCGGCATTTTACGCCCTTCTCCTGCTGCTAACGTTTGCTGACTAAAACAAAAACACTCTGTTTTTTGCACATACTCTGTGGCTTCCGACGGCGATACACTCGGCACCGCTTGGCCTACCATGTCTTTTTGAGTTGGGTTTAAGGCCCAAAACTCCACTTGCGTCCATGCCCCTGGGTGAACTTCAATTTCTTCTCGAAGTGCTTCAAATTCCCACGGCATACCCGCGTTGTTAGTAGTAATAAACTGCACTTTAATAGTGCGGCTGGTGTCGACCCACTGTTCTACTCTCTCTACCGGACCGGTAATTTTACCGTTGATGCCGGTGATTTCGCAAAACACATCATACAAAGGTACCAATGCAAAACCAAAGCCAAACATTGCAACCGCTGCAAGCACAAGCTTTAAGGCCGTTGTTTTACCTGCCTTAAAGCCTGTTTTTGGTGAGCCTGTCACTACTTAACTTCTGGCGCTTCAGCAAAGGTGTGGTAAGGCGCTGGTGATGGAAGAGTCCATTCCAACCCTTCGGCTCCTTCCCAAACTTGATCTGTCGCTTGCTCACCACCACGGATGGTTTTGATCAACAAATACAAGAAGATCAATTGCGAGAAACCAAAGATAAAGGCGCCGACCGATGCAATAGCGTTAAAGTCTGCAAACTGCAACGCATAGTCGGGAATACGACGAGGCATGCCCGCTAAGCCAACAAAGTGCATAGGGAAGAAAGTAACGTTTACACCAATGAAGGACATCCAAAAATGGAATTTACCCAGCTTTTCGTCGTAATAATGACCTGTCCACTTAGGCAACCAATAGTACACACCAGCAATAATGCCGAACAATGCGCCTGGCACTAGCACGTAGTGGAAGTGAGCCACTACAAAGTAAGTGTCATGGTACTGGAAATCTGCAGGCGCAATCGCCAACATCAAACCAGAGAAACCGCCGATGGTAAACAATACGACAAAAGCCAGGGCAAACAACATCGGCGTCTCGAAGGTCATGGACCCCCTAAACATGGTAGACACCCAGTTGAAGACCTTTACGCCAGTTGGTATAGCAATCAACATGGTGGCGTACATAAAGAACAGTTCTGTTTGCAGCGGTAACCCCACGGTAAACATGTGATGTGCCCAAACAATAAACGACAAGAAGGCTATAGACGAAGTGGCGTATACCATCGACGCATAACCAAACAATGGCTTACGAGCAAAGGTAGGAATGATCTGTGAGACAATACCAAACGCAGGCAAGATCATAATATATACTTCAGGATGACCAAAGAACCAGAATACGTGTTGGAACAATACGGGATCACCACCACCAGCCGCATCAAAGAAGCTCGTGCCAAAGTGAATATCCATCAACATCATGGTTACCACACCAGCCAATACCGGCATTACTGCAATCAGCAAATAAGCGGTAATCAACCAAGTCCATACAAACAGCGGCATCTTCATCAATGTCATACCCGGCGCCCGAAGGTTTAAGATAGTGGCAATGATATTGATAGCACCCATAATGGACGAAATACCCATCATGTGTACACCAAAGATAAAGAAAGTCACACTGCTTGGCGCATATGTGGTTGATAAAGGTGCGTAGAAAGTCCAACCAAAGTTAGGTGCTCCAGCTTCGGTAAATAACGTTATTAGGAGCATGCCGAATGCAAACGGCAATATCCAAAAACTCCAGTTATTCATCCTTGGCAAGGCCATATCTGGGGCGCCAACCATCATCGGCACCATCCAGTTAGCTAAACCGACGAAGGCCGGCATTATGGCACCAAATACCATAATTAAACCGTGCATGGTGGTCATTTGGTTAAAGAACTCAGGTTCGATGAGTTGCATACCCGGCTGAAATAATTCAGTCCTGATAATTAACGCCATAGTGCCGCCAATAAACAGCATAGTAAAAGCGAACCAAAGGTACATGGTACCAATGTCTTTGTGGTTAGTAGTTAATACCCAGCGCATGATGCCTTTAGCAGGCCCATGATGGCCGTGATCGTCGTGATGAGCGGTCGCAGTTGTCATAATCTAGCCTCCTATTGTTTCGCGTCAATGATCATTTTTGGGGTCACCGTATCGCCGGTATCATTACCCCAAGCGTTTCGCTCATAAGTAATTACCGCGGCTAAATCGACTTCGCTTAGCTGAGCCGCAAAGGCCTGCATAGCGGTGCCAGATTTACCATTGATAACGATATCGATGTGGGCTGCCACGTCGCCGGTGGCGATTGGGCTATCCACTAAGGCTGGGAATACGCTACCCATACCCGCTCCCTGTACGCCATGACAGGCTGCACAACTACGAGCATATACATCGGCACCTTTAGTCATCAGTTCCTCATGGCTAAAGTCGCCTAGGGCGGCCGCGGCTTCGGCTTCTGCCGCAGCTCGCTGATCAACCAACCAAACTTGATATTCGGCTGACGTGACGGCTTCCAAGACAATCGGCATAAAGCCATGGTCAACACCACATAACTCAGCACACTGGCCACGATATAGGCCTTCTTGGCCTTCGGGGATGATGGCCCATGACTCATTGATGTAACCTGGAATGGCATCTTTCTTAACTGCTATTTCTGGCACCCACCAAGAGTGGATAACATCATTAGAGGTAATTAAGAAACGAACTTTTTTACCTGTTGGGACAACCACGTGACGGTCAACCTCTAGCAAATAGTTTTCACCTTTCGCTGTGCGGTCATAAATTTCGTCTTGGCTGGTCGTTAGGTTACTGAAGAACCCCACGTCTTCGCCAAGGTAATCGTATTGCCACTTCCATTGATGTCCGGTGATCTTAATATCAATCTCAGCATCGGCGATATCATACATTTGAATGAGGGTAGAAGTCGCTGGCACTGCCATAGCAATAAGAATTGCAGTAGGCACGGCTGTCCATAACAGCTCTAGGCCGAGACTTTCGTGGAACTGAGAGGCTTTTGCGCCCTTGGACTTACGGTGTTTGAAAATGGAGTAGAACATCACTCCAAAAACCACCACACCAATCCAAACGCAAATCCAAAAAATAAGCATATGTAAGTCGTAGATAGATTGACTTACTTCTGTGACTCCTTGAGGCATATTCAATTCCCAATCTGCCATAGCAGCGGGTGCTGAAACCAAACTCAAGACTACAGAACTTAGGCGCTGCCAAGTTCTCGAAAACATACCTGCCCTCCTTATTGTTTTTGTGGGGGGTGTTAGTTAGTTGGACCTAAAAACGATGATATTTAGGGTGACACGAAAATTATCAATTAAGGGGGTAATAATCAAGCATTATTTTGAGTATTTTCCTAGACTTAAGTATGAGGAAGCGCACTATTAACAGCAGTCAAAACGATAATTACAAATACTACTAAAGTACCCAAACCTATATATATCATACGCTCCAGGCCACCTTCATTAAGGTCTTGTTCGCGCTTTTCATTGGATTGAATGCCAATTAGCCCCGCTAATACGCTTTGAGCGTAACTTAACAACCATCGCCAACCACTTTTTTGTTGTGGCATTATTGCACTCCCCTATTTAGTTCATTAACTCTCTATACGCCGTCACACACTCTTTAACCAAGCTCGGACCTTGGTAAATCAAACCACTGTAGACTTGCACCAGCTTGGCACCGGCCGCCATTTTTTCCAATGCATCGGTGCCGCTACTAATACCACCCACGCCTATAATGGGCACTTGATCAGTCAATATAGCGTACAAATCGGCAATGGTTTGTGTCGACTTATCTTTTACCGGCACCCCACTAAGGCCACCCGCTTCGTCACCATAAAGCAAATGCTCCACGCCCGCTCGGCTCAAGGTGGTATTGGTGGCAATAACCGCATCCATTTTTTGTTCTAACACACACTCAGCCACACCCTGCAATTGCTGGGCATCCATATCAGGGGCTATTTTTACGGTTAACGGCACATATCGACCGTGTATTTCGGCCAAAGAGGCTTGCTCTCGTTTCAAGGCCGATAATAGCTGATTGAGCGATTCACCATATTGTAGGTCACGCAAACCAGGCGTGTTAGGAGAAGAAATATTAACCGTGATGTAGCTGGCGTATTGATAGACCTTTTGCATACAGATGATGTAATCGTTGGCGGCATCTTCTACCGGCGTATCAAAGTTCTTGCCTATGTTAATCCCCAACACACCATCAAATGTCGATTTTTTTACATTAGCGATGAGCTGATCTACACCCTCATTATTGAAACCCATACGGTTAATAATACCTTGAGCTTCTGGCAGTCGAAACATACGTGGCTTAGGGTTGCCCGGCTGTGGCCGCGGCGTTACCGTGCCAACTTCTACAAACCCAAAACCCAATGCCGCTAATCCATCAATGGCCGATGCATTTTTGTCGAGCCCCGCAGCCAAACCCACAGGGTTTGGAAAATTGATACCCATTACCGTCACAGGTGCGTCTGGTACGCTGGGCATTAAAGCAGGTAACAACCCTAGCCGAGCTCCTGCAGCAAGCCCTTCTATGGTTAACTCATGGGCTGTCTCGGCAGACAATTGAAACAACACACTTCGAGCGATGGAGTACACGGCATAACCTCTAAACTTAACTTACGTATTTAACAGCCATTATAGCCTATGCTCAACCAAGGTTACATTTCAATACAAAGCACAACAGATAAAAATCTAAATACCTGTTCTTGGTTACACAAGCACAGCACTATACGAACACAAAACCCCACCATAATCGATACTCTAAACCTCACATTATTGACTAGGTGAAGACTATACTCGAACAGAAACTTCCAGAAATTGGTGAACACACCACCATTAACGAACTTGCAGACATTGTACGCACACTCGAGCAGTCGTTAATCTTACGTATTTACGATGTTCATAATGAGGTATTTGGTGCGATCCGCCTAGTCAGTGCCAACGAACTCAAGCAAATTGATCGCCTCCGTCAGCAGCCACAATTCATCGATGCACTAGGCGCTGTCTTGCACCAACTGGCGCAACGAAACCAAGTTTTGCATACGCTTGCCCTGTTCAAAACAAAGGTGGGCCTGCGGGTACACCCGGCCCAACAACTTAAGCCACTGTTTGATACGCGCGTCTTGGTACTTAACCTCTACCGTTGCCTCTACAAGGTCAATAAAATAAAGTACCGTCGGTACTAAGGCAGTCCAATTCCACGCTTGATGAGGCTGATCAGCTTGCTGATGGGCTATTTGTAAAGCTAGGTCTGGCTTCCATACCAAACCTCTACCGATCATCACGTCATCACAGCCGCTGGCCTTCTTACACGCTTCATAATCTGCCGGTGTCCAAACTTCGCCATTGGCAATAACTGGGATACTCACGTGCTGACGAATTTTATTAATCCACTGCCAATGCGCCGGTGGCCGATACCCTTCAACCTTAGTACGTGCGTGTACTGTGAGCTCGTTAGCGCCAGCGTCAGCAATACCCTTGGCATTGTCTAAGGCTAAGTCTTTGGTGGCAAAACCTAGACGCATCTTGGCGCTCAGCCAGGCGCCATCACCAATGGCTTGCCTTACCGTAGCCACGATATGCGCCACCCTCTGAGGCTCCTGTAGCAAGATGGCTCCGCCTTGGCTACGGTTTACCGTTTTGGCAGGACAACCAAAGTTTAAATCTACGCCGGGAGAACCTAATTCTAGCGCCCGCACCGCATTAGCCGCCAAGGCCTTGGGATCGCTACCTAACAATTGAATACGCACCGGCACCCCTGCCGGGGTTTTACAACCATTGGCTAGCTCAGGGCACAAGCGCTTAAATACTTTAGGCGGCAGCAATTGGGTCGTCACACGGATAAATTCGGTGACACATAAATCAATGCCGCCAATTCGAGTGAGGCAATCACGTAGAATGTCGTCGGCTAGGCCTTCCATAGGCGCTAAAATAATGCGACTCACAAACTTGCCTCAATCTCTACTTCGCAGCAACCTATAGCTCTGCTAACATAGTGCTCCCAGTTACTTGGGGTTATCGTTTTTTTACTCAATAGGCACATCATGTTTACCGGAATTGTCCAAGGCCAAGGCCACATTGAATCCACTGTAGAAGGTCAAGGCCAACGCAGCTTTAATATTCGTTTACCTGCCGCCATGAGCAAGGATGTTGCCATTGGCGCCAGCATCGCTATCAATGGCACTTGCCTTACCGTAACAGCCCAAAACAGCAATCTGTTTAGCTTTGATGTGATTGGCCAAACATTGAAACTAACCAACTTAGGGTTGCTTAAACAAGGCCAGTTAGTCAACGCAGAACGGTCACTTAAATACGGCGATGAGATCGGCGGCCATATTATATCAGGGCATGTTTCTGTAGTGGTACAAGTTAGCCGCGTAGACCAGCAGCAAGATAACACAACGGTGTGGTTTAACTTACCTCAAGCCCACAAAAAACACGTATTGCCACAGGGTTTTATTGGCCTCAACGGCTGCAGCCTTACCGTTGCTGATGTCACTGACACTCAGTTTTGCGTCTGCCTTATTCCTGAAACCTTAAGAGTCACCGGCTTCGGTACAGCTAAGGTTGGCGAACAAGTGAACATGGAAATAGACCACCAGACTCAAACTATAGTGGCTACCGTAGAACGGGTGCTAGCGCAGCGCGCCCACTAACCCGTCTCTGCGAGCGCAGCGAAGCAGTCCACCTGCGCCTGCAGCAATTCACCCAATGCATCAATTTGAGCCCGCGCTTGGTTGAGCGCGGGAATATAATTGAGACTTTGGCCGCCTGCAGCCTTAAAGTGCTGCGCAAAACCAATCGCCACTTCCTCTAAGGTTTCCAAGCAATCCACCGCGAAACCTGGACAAATCACATCCACCTGCTGATGACCCTGTTGTGCTAATTGCGTCAGGGTATCGTCGGTATAGGGCTGCAACCACGGCTGATAACCAAACCGAGACTGAAAACAAACACTATAATCTGTATCTTTTAAACCCAGCTTTTGCACCAGCAAGGCAGCGGTCTGCACACACTGCTGATAGTACGGATCACCTTTTTTACGTGTAGCCTCAGGCGTTCCATGAAACGAAATCAATAAGTGATTAACTTGTTTTTGTTGACTCGCATGAGCTAAAACAGACGCCGCTAGTGCGTCTATATGCAGCGATTGATCATGATAATCGCCAATCAAACTCATCGGCAATTTACATTTCAACTCATGTGCCGCAAGCATATACGCATCATCAACAGCAGCCGTGGTGGTGGTGGAATACTGAGGAAATAGCGGCAAAAGCACCACCCTATCCACACCCGCCTGTATCAACTTTTGTAATGCCGACACCAAGCTAGGGTTGCCATAGGTCATGCCTAATTCCACACAACAGTCGAGCTGCTGAGCATTAGCCCATGCCTGTAGCGAGGTTTGAATGGCGAGACTATAGACCGTTAAGGGAGCACCCTCATCTAACCAAATTTTTTTATACAAAGCCGCCGAACGTGGCGGCCTTTTACGCAAAATAATACCGCGTAAAATAGGCTGCCAAACCAAGGCAGGCAGATCTACCACGCGCCGGTCAGATAAAAACTGTTTTAAATAAGGTTTAACAGCCTCTGCCGTGGGCGCATCGGGTGAGCCTAGGTTCACCAACAACACACCCACTTTTTGCCCTTTATTTTGTTCTAATATCGCCATAATCATTGTGCCATTTGACTTAATTAGCCGCCAAAGCTTTGCTAACCACTTCAAATACATCTTTACTAAGATCGGCTTGGCTTAAACGAGTGAGTTGGGCTTGCATCAGTTGTTGGCGATTCTGTGTATGGCGCTTATAACGGCCTAATGGTTTCGCCAAATTGGCGGCCATCATGGGGTTAATACCGTCCAAGCGCAGCACCATATCGGCGACAAACTCATAACCACTGCCGTTGGCAGCGTGGAAATTAATAACACTACGTATAAAGCCGCCAACCACACTGCGCACCTTGTTGGGGTTACGAATATCAAATGCTGCATGGTCTAGCAAGGCTTTCACCTGAGCTAACCGGCCTGCTAAGTTGGCGCCGGCCTGCATAGCAAACCACTGATCTACCACCTGTGCATCCGTATGCCAGCGCTGGTAAAAGTCGGCCAATAGCGGGGCTGCGATTTGTTCATCCGGCAAGCCGATTAGAATCTGTAACGCAGCACCCACATCAGTCATGTTAGCTTGTAGTTGGTATTGAGCTTGTGCCAAGGCTTGATACTGCGGTTTAGCTAAACAGTTTAGGTAAGCCAAGCAACTATTTTTTAACGCACGCTGACCAATGGCTTGGCCTGTCTGGCTAAACGGGCCCATATCGTGACAGCGCTGGTAACAGGCCAATAATGGCGCTTCTAATGCCATAGCAATAGCCTCACGCATAAATTCACGACTGCTATGAATTGACTCTACATCTACTGTAGTTTGCGTTTCTGCTAAGTAAGCCTCGCTGGGCAACTGCATCAACTTGGCCACCATGGCAGGTTCTAACTCTGGGTTAGTTAAACTGGCAGACAACATATCAACTAGGGAGCTATTTAAAGAGACTTGCTTGTTAGGTGTCGCCATCACGGCTTCTGTCGCTTCAATTAACAACCGCTGAGTGGCTTCCCAGCGATTGAAATCATCTTGGTCATGGCTAGCCAAGAACAATAGCTGGGCTTGAGTATAGTCATAGGCTAATTTAACCGGTGCAGAAAAACCCCGTAACAACGAAGGCGTAGGCGCTTCGGTACAGCCAGTAAATACAAAGCTCTGTTGGCTTTGGGTAATGTCCAAGACACATTCGATACCGGAGGTGCTCGCATCATCCAGTAGTTGCAACGGCAGGGGTTCGCCCACTGCATTGAGCAACGCCATGCGCAACGGCATATGGAACGGCAACTTGTGTTCACATTCGGCTGTGGGTGGTGTACTTTGAACCACCGTGAGGCAGTATTCTTGTGTCTCATGGTTATAGGTATCGGTGACCGTTAAGGTCGGGGTGCCGGCCTGACAGTACCATCGCTTAAACTGCGTTAAGTCGACGCCACTGGCGTCACTCATGGCTGCTACAAAGTCATCAGTGGTCACCGCTTGACCATCGTGGCGGTCAAAATAAAGATCACTGCCCTCACGGAACCGGTCTGCTCCCAACAAGGTACGTAGCATGCCAACCACTTCGGAGCCTTTTTCATACACGGTAACAGAATAAAAATTGTTTATCTCCATGTAGGATGCAGGCCGAATGGGGTGTGCCATAGGGCTGGCATCTTCGGCAAATTGGTGGGTACGCAATATAGTTACATCATCAATGCGTTTAACCGCAGCGGAATAGGTGTCGGCGGTGTATTGCGCGTCTCTATATACGGTAAAGCCTTCTTTCAAACTCAGCTGAAACCAATCACGGCAAGTCACACGGTTACCCGACCAGTTATGAAAATATTCGTGCGCCACAATGCCTTCTATACGTTCGAACATGGCGTCGCTACTGGTGGCAGGGTCGGCCAGCACACAATCAGAATTGAATATATTCAAACCCTTGTTTTCCATGGCCCCCATGTTGAAGTCATCTACTGCCACAATCATGAACAAGTCTAAATCATATTCTCGGCCATAATTATGCTCATCCCATAACATTGAGCGTTTTAGCGACGCTAGAGCATGGTCACATTTATGAGCATTGTGAGCTTCAACAAAGATCTGTAAATCTACCTTGCGCCCAGAACAGGTGGTAAATTGGTCTTCTTGTTTAACTAAGTCGCCTGCCACCATGGCAAACAAATAGGCTGGCTTGGGGAACGGGTCATGCCAAACAGCAAAGTGCTCGCCATTGTCTAAATCGCCTTGCTCTACCGGGTTACCGTTAGCAAGTAGGGTTGGATAAATGGCTTGGGGTGCACTGATGCGCGTGGTAAATACCGACAATGCATCGGGACGGTCTAAGTAATAGGTGATATTCCGAAACCCTTCGGCTTCGCACTGGGTGCAATACATGCCGCCAGATTTATACAGGCCTTCTAAACTAGTGTTATTTTGAGGCTGAATCAAACACTCTGTGGTGAGTACAAATTCATTAGGACATGGATCAACACACAGGTTAGCACCCAGCATATAGTAGCTGTCCTGTTCCAATACCAAACCATCCAGCATCACTTCTTGCAGCTTAATGTCTTTGCCGCCAAACAACACTAATGGCGCGCTTTGGTTGGTAGACTTAGGGTTCCGTTGCATTTTTAAACGCGCAACCACCGAGGTGTACTCTTCTCCAATACGAATATCCAAATCGGTTGTAACAATAATAAAATCTGGCACTTGATAGTCTGCTAGATAGATAACTTGGGCGTCTGTTTTCATGAGCTAAATTGCACCAAATAAGAGGAGTATTTACGAATATTAATAACCGCAGTATCAAAAATGAGGTATTGACCTTTAATACCCATCAACCGACCTTCAAGTACCGGTTCCTTATCCAGGTTGTGAGACACAATTTTGGTGGGGTATTCAAGCACTGGGTAGCGCATACTAATCGCTGGAGTATCGAGCCACTGGTAATCTGTGTGGTTTAAATTACCCAACAAAGCTTCAAGATCCGCTTCGGCCTGGTTCAACAAGACATCTGCAGCATGGGCAAGATCAACATGTTCAGCATCACCTTTGAGTAGTTTGCGCCAATTGGTTTTATCGGCAACGTATTGTTTCAACACAGTTTCCACATCGCCAGACAGCTTGCGGGTGGCCACTTGCATGACGGGCATCGCTTGGGCAGCGCCCTGATCTAACCAACGAGTAGGCATTTGATTAACGCGGGTGATACCCACCTTTAAACCAGAGGAATTAGCTAAATACACAATATGCGGCTGCATACAAAAGGCCTGACCCCAGGCTTCGTCGCGGCAGGTGCCGGCGTCAAAGTGGCAGCGCTCTGGACTCATGATACATAAATCACATTGTGGCAATTTTTGCATACAGGGAAAACAATACCCTTGGCTGTAGCTTTTTTTGGTTTTTCGGCCACAGTGAGAGCAGTTAATTTGGCCTAAGTGTTCCAGCCGAACCTGCTGACCTATAAAGGCATTAAGAGGTACCGATTGTTCACCCAAAACTAGGGTGTATTGCACTTGCGCGTCGGGCACGGCATCGATATGAGTCACGAGTTTAGTCAGGTGCCCGCTGTGGACTTGGGAAGTATTCATGATGGGTATACTAGTGGATTTTGATAACTTGTTCGTCAGACGACTCGGACTTACAGCGACCGGTCATATAACCTGAGTGCTGGGTTGGATCTAGCTTGAGAGCTTGGTAACGCAATACAGCCTCCATGCAGGAGGCCTTTTGTTCATCACTAAGTATACGCCCGTCAGGCCACTTGCCAATTTCAATCGCAGTTTTTAACCGCAGGTAGACTTCTGGCGTGAGCTGGGCAATGAGTTGATTATATTCCATGGGCCACAGAATAGCATAACTTGCCTTTGATGGCGGCTTGTTTTTAGCCTTATTTGGCGGTTTTATTAATCCATACACCATGCCACAAACCAACAACAACACCAGCCAAAAGGCCTCCTAAGTGTGCCATATTAGCCATTGATCCAAAGCCCACTAGCTCCAACAGGTTGCTCAATCCAAGCAGCAACCACAAGAGCATAAACACCAGAATACCCTGAGGTAAATGATAACGTGGCGGACTCAAGCGGTCTATAACCCACATATAGCCTAACAAACCATAAATCACACCCGATAAACCACCAAACAAACTCGGCTCTTGCCACGCTTGACCTAAATTACCAGCTAGGCCTGTAATCATTACCAACATCAGTAATAGCCATGCCGACTGCAACTCAATACGGCGCCCCAAATCCAGCCACCACAGGCTATTAAACACCAAGTGGAGCCAGCCGAAGTGCAACAAAATGGGGCTAATTAAGCGCCAGGGTTGCTGCCACAAATGATCAAAACCGGTCACTAAATAGACTTGTGTATCAAACAACATCGGATAAAAGGTTAATGCCGCCACAACAGTTAACAGCTCTCCTAGCTGCGTCAACAAAGCCACCAACAGAGCCAGAATCAATACTAGCGCCGTAATAGGCGAACCCATCAGCCATACCTTGGCGCGCGCAAAGCCGCCAGAGGCATCAGTCTTGCTTACATTTGGGGAGACGTTTGAAGAGCATAACGCCAGTGCAACTTGAGCCTGACTAGCATCCTGCAGCCACAGCTGCTGTTCGCCATTCAACTGCCTGACTCGGTGAGGTATTTTGTGCTGCCATAAGGTTTGTGTAATGGCTAATAAGTCTGTATCGGCAGCAAAACTAAGCAGATGGATCATTGGGTATCAGCCGTCTTCACTGTCTCTTCCTTGCCAACCTAATTTACTACGACAACGTTGATAAAAGTGATGCCCTAACGGGTGCAACACCCTCAACCGCGCCTCGTGGCGCCTTATTAACACCTGATCGCCGGGTTCACACACAATGTGCTCTTGACCATCACAACTAATAATCGGTTGGGTGCTGTTGTCATCGCCGATACGCAGTTCAAGCTCGGTATCAGCAGACACCACAAGGGGGCGGCTGCTTAAATTATGGGGATTCATAGGCACCAAGGCAATGGCATCCAAACTTGGGTGCATTATAGGCCCACCTGCGGACAGAGCATAGGCTGTAGACCCTGTAGGCGTAGCAATGATGAGGCCATCAGCACGGGCAAAATAAGCCGGTGCGCCATCAATAGTGATATCAAACGCCAACATCCGTGCCGACTGACCCGGGTGCAGCACCACGTCGTTAAGACCACTGCCGCGCCCAATTTCGGTTCCATTACGTAATACGTGGGCCGATAACATAAAACGGTCGCTCACCTCATATTCCCCCGCTAGCACTTGGTTAAGCGAGGCTTCCACCTGATCGGGAGCAATGTCGGTTAGAAAACCCAACTTACCACGATTAATACCAATCATTGGCACACCGTAAGTGGCCATCACTCGTGCCGCGGACAACATACTGCCGTCACCGCCCACCACAATCACTAAATCACATTGCTGACCCAATAAATGGATATCACCGGTGGTGTATTGGCCAACACAAAGGTCTACGCCTTCAAGGGAATTAGATATACGCTCGTCCACCCAAATTTGGCGGCGGATTTGCTGTGGATTTTGCTCGTGAGCATGGCTCAAACACGCCAATACACGATGTAGTGTCTCCACCACCGCAGGGCTATGTAAGCGACCGATAAGGCCAATATTATTAAACTGTGACACGCGACACCCTTTTAATGCAAACCATAAACATAGTTTATGCCAACGTTGCCTGTACTAAAGACATGAGCTCATCTTCATGATTAAAACGTTCGGTTAACACTTCGCCCAAACGTGAAAGACGGCCATTAAAGTGGCCTACATCTTGAACTGTAAGTTTGGCAACAGAACCATACTCGTCATCGAATATCACAATTTTGTCAGTCGTGTCGTGAATTTTGCCAAGCAATACTTGGGCCTTATCTTGCTCGCCAACGTTGTGGCTTTTTATGTGCTGCAACAACTGCTGATAGACATTAAAATGACCACGTGAACTGTAATCCACCATCGCCTCGCACAAACCGTGCAATGCCTCCAGCACGCCATCGGTAACGCTCATTTGAGGCAAGGCCACAAACTGCATCAGCAACGCCTGACGTTCAATTAACCATGCATCTATTATGGCATCAAAAGCCTCATCTAAGCTTTTACCTTGTTGCGGCACCATGAGAGGTCTCCGAGAAATATTTCTACAAAAACAAAAGGGTACCTTGTTCCCCTTATTTGGACAAGGGCCACTTATGTAGTTACTAAATTTAAACAGCCCCTAGGAGTGATGCATCTATATCTGCATCATAATAAGCCATACCTAATTTATTTAAATACTCAAGGCGGTCTGCATTCATTAGATCGATATCAGGGATTTCAAAGTCATTGGCTAAGTAAATACCTGCTAAAAACGCCATAAATTGTTCGCCCTCTTTAACTAACAGCAAGCTTGCTGCGCCAACATCGGGTTTAACTTTGCTATTCAAGGCCTCAGGTAGATTGACTGTGATGACAGTGGGTCGCTCGTTGCCTTCAATTCTGACGCTGCGGTTTCTAACGGTTTGCTCCGCCCAGTAATAAGCCAGCTCTTTACTTTGTGTTAAAAACACAGGCTCAACAGATTCAGTGTAATTATTACCGATGGTTGCCATGGTTTTTTTGGCGGCAGTTTTTAGGGCTTGGTCACCGGAACGTTTCAAACCATGCTCTTTGATTGAGTCGATTAGCGCCGATGAAGTGCCGTGATACCAAGTGTTACTGGTAGCAAACCCTTGTTTGGTTAATAAATCTTTAGCATCCTGAAGAAAAGTCGGTGCAGTCATATTCAAAATCACTTAATCAGTTTGCAGTAAAAAGCTGCTTGAATTCTAACGTATAAAGCTGTTCGTGTGTTACGAACGGCGTTAGAAATTTCCCATAAAAAAAGCGACACCTTTAAAAATAGGGGCCGCTTTTATATTCAAAGTGGTTAAGCTCCTAGTGATGCCTAAGCAATCACTAAGATTAGCCACTATGAAAGCAGTCTTAGCCGAACTGGTTAGACGTGTTTTTCGCGCCGCCAGCTTTAAGCGCATTTTCACCAGCAAAGTATTCTTTGTGGTCGTCGCCCATGTCTGAACCAGACATGTTTTGGTGCTTAACGCATGCGATACCTTGACGGATCTCTTCACGTTGAACTTTCTTCACGTAACCCAGCATAGCTTGCTCACCGAAGTACTCTTTCGCTAGATTGTCTACAGACAACGCAGTGGTGTGGTAAGTCGGTAGCGTGATCAGGTGGTGGAATACGTTCGCTTCACGTGCTGTATCAGCCTGGAAAGTACGAATACGCTCGTCAGCTACAGCAGAAAGCTCAGTTTCATCGTACTCGGCGCTCATTAGCTTAGCACGGTCGTATGCAGCAACATCTTCACCAGCTTCAACCATTGCATCAAAAGCCTGCTGACGGAAGTTTAGCGTCCAGTTGAACGATGGAGAGTTGTTGTAAACCAATTTAGCATCTGGGTGTACTTTACGAACGTCATCCATCATGCCTTTGATTTCGTGTACTGTTGGTACAGCAGTCTCGATCCAAAGAAGGTCAGCACCGGCATTGATGGCACCGATACAGTCAAATACACAGCGCTCATGGCCAGTGCCCTGACGGAACTGGTATAGACCAGAAGGTAGACGCTTAGGACGAACTAGCTTGCCGCCACGGTTAAAGACAACATCGCCTTCACCCATGTCAGCTACATCGATTTCTTCAACGTCTAAGTAAGAGTTGTAGATATCACCAGCATCACCTGGCTCATTGACAACAGCGATTTCTTTAGTAAGACCAGCACCTTCGGAGTCAGTACGGGCAACGATAACACCGTTGTCGACACCCAATTCAAGGAAAGCGTAACGTAGCGCACGAATCTTGGCGTGGAAGTCAGCGTGAGGAACCGTTACTTTACCGTCTTGGTGACCACACTGCTTTTCATCGGCAACTTGGTTTTCGATTTGTAGTGCACAAGCACCTGCTTCGATCATCTGCTTAGCCATTAGGTAAGTCGCTTCAGCGTTACCAAAACCAGCATCGATATCAGCAACGATTGGCACAACGTGCGTTACGTGGTTATCGATCTGATCTTGGATTTTAGCTTCTTCAGCAG
>Ga0206681_10000271_pt1 | contig 30174 bp, 18 predicted proteins | sample M150012015metaG_FD_161048 | JGI IMG/M metagenome (GOLD analysis project Ga0206681, IMG submission 161048) | Ammonia-oxidizing marine archaeal communities from Monterey Bay, California, United States - M1 500m 12015 | ecosystem: Environmental > Aquatic > Marine > Intertidal zone | place: USA... | reverse complement strand
ACACGAGCTAACGTCATTAAGTACGGTGTAATTTTCAGTTGCGGAGCAACTGTTCCCATCCGTTACCGTAAGATCATAAGCTCCTCCTGATATACCGAATATATCGTCTGTCGTCTGGCCGCTTGACCAGGAATAACCATAAGACCCTGTGCCTCCGGAAGCGGATATCTCTATACTCCCATTTCCCGTGCCGCACACCTCATTGGTCAGCGCATCCAGATTAATTACGATCTCGGGCATCTCTCCTACTGTAATGTCCTCGTTAAACACACATGCGTCAGCATCGGTAATCGTAACTGTATATGTTCCTGCCATCAGTCCACTTACATCCTCAGAAGTTGGTCCATGGGCCCAGCTTACTGAATAAGACGGGGTTCCGCCGGAGATCGTTATGTCTATTGACGCGTCCGCACCTCCGGCACAAGACGCATCCGTTGTTGTTGAAGTAATATTGATCGAACTGATGTTATTCAACAAGAAGGTGGCCGAATCTATACAGAAAGTAGTATCCGTTACCCATACGGTATAAGTACCGCCAGGTAAACCTGAAAGATCTTCTGTGGTAGCGCCCGTAGACCACAAATAACTAAACGGACCATGATCGCCAATAACATCCAGATTGATCGCCCCATCAGACCCACCACAGGTTGCCTGCGTAATGAATCCTGAAATATCCACACCTTCCGGCTCTTCAATTACCACCGTTGTATCAGGTAAATCAGAAAGGAGTGAAATATTCCATTCAAAAATGTATCCATTATCCAGATTTAAATTATCAGTTACCTCCAGTGTCCATGTTCCATTGAGTTGGGCACCCAATAGTTGGTCCAGGGGTTCGAAAGACGCATACGCACCTGCAATTAGATATTCATCTGTATAATTGTGGCCTTGTGCATCCGTGTAGTTTCTGGTCCATGTATTCGACTCCGCAACCATAGTTCCCCATGTAGGAGTTTCGTTCCAACAATAATCGTAACCAAATCCAGGGTCTGTTAATGTCGAGCTGGCACCCCCATCAACCGGTCCGGTAGCAATTGGCTCTCCTAGGTCACAAGAACCTCCACCGGGGTATTGCTTTAGCAGTACTGATTCTCCGGATGGCGCTATAATTCGTATACTCAGATCACCCATATACGAGTGCTCCAGGCTAGCACATATTTGCTGCAACTGGCTCATCGTATCCAATGTAGCTCCGGGATCAAATCCCGAAATTACAATATCACTCGTATAGGTTACCCCACTTCCGTCCGGCAGAAATGTCTGTCCAGCATCGAATGAGCCTCCTATGACCAGTGCTTCTGCTTTACAACCATAGATATCATACACCTGAACTGTGTATTCTCCCGCAGCCTGATTACCAATCGGAGTTGAAGTATAATTGTTAACGTTCCCGCTGGCATCAGTTACTTCAAAAGTATATGGTGGAAAACCACCAGTTGGATTGACCGCAATGATGCCCGTGCTATCCTCGTGACAGAGAAGATCCGTGCCATTTAGATCAAATTCAATTGGTTGTGCGTCATCAATTAGTAGCTCAGCAGTGTCAATAGGTGAGCATGCATCAGGTTGGTATATGATGTATATGGTTTCCTGGCCCTCTGTTATTCCATCCTGAATTGAGTTGATGATCACAGACGCCGAAGTTTGACCTGCAGGTATAGTAAGTAATGTATCTATGAATTGATAATCTATCCCATTGGTTGCTGATCCCATTACCCAATAAGAAATCTCCGTGTCAGTAGGGGAAGGATCGGAAATACTGAAAGTAAAAGATGCCGGTATACAACCTTCCAATGCTACACCATCAGAATTGATCGTCTCCGTTTGTACGGTCACATCTTTTGTGAAGCCTGAAAAATATCCTGCCGCACCAATATTACCGGATAAATTGATCAAGCCTACTCTAGCCAGTTCATCAGAAGAAACCTGTACATCTCCAGTATATCCGGCGGCGAGTTTATAAGTAACATAATCGGAAGTCCCGGTTACTGCATCACCAGGCCCTTGTAAAATTCCGTTCACATAAACATTTGATCCAGCATTGGCAATGATATTGATCAATGCTGTTCCGATGGAATCAACATTGGGTAAACGTACATCCTTGCTCCCTGAACAACCAACGGGAGGCAAAAAATTCAAACCACACTGTCTTTCATTGTCATCTGTAAGACCATTTCCTCCATTCGTCATTTGATAAACAAATACATCTTCGGACGTCTGCATATAAAGATTGTCATTTGTTGAAAACACAGCACCATCGATAACATAATATTCACCGGAATTAATTGTGGCCGTTGGTGTTGCGCTGCCATCTAAAAAAACATCTGTACCGTTCACCGTTCCGATCACCATGGTTTTTTCGTTATCGATCCCCTCACCCTTGATCAGCACATATTCATTACCTATTTTATCGATCGGAACGATCTGATCAATACCGATATCTCTTCCTGCACCAGGCGAGCCTCCAACCAGGGCATTTCCACCGAGCCATGTTCCCGAGTTCACGCAGATCGGCTTATCCGATGTAATGTGTGTACCGTTAACCCCATTGATGTTGTTCGTAGCAGTCGCTTCATCCAGAAAAGCCGCCATGACATACGTTTCACCTTCATCCAATACCACCGTTACATCAGGAGAGGTCAAAGGGCTACCTGTTGGTATCGTACCTCTGAAGATCACACCCGGAGATATATCTGAGATATTGATCGTAGTGTTATCCTCAGTTGCCATAATTCCAAAAACATTGCTTTTCCTCCAGTCATCTCCACTATGATTGTACATGTGCCCCGTTCGAAAATCCATGCCCAAAGCAGCGTTTCTACCTTTTGAGGTCAAGGACATGGCCTGAGGATCTGCAAACACTCTGAAATTGACATAAAATGCTTCCGGCGCCTCCAGAATTAGACCTTTGTCTGTCCTTACAGAATTTAGCTCCGATTCAGTGACCAAGAATTGTGAACTTGTTCCGCAATCAATTGGAACAGAAAGTGACGCAGCTGAAGAAATAGCGACAGTAGTGATCAAAGTGCCTGTTCCATCCGTTATTGTGACATTAAATGGAGTTATGGACGGTGTACTCAAAACAGCATAATGGCAACCAAAATCTTCCCTTCCAAAAACTGGTGGTATGAAGTGTTTTACATCTAATTGGCAATAAGAGATTCCGGCAGAAAAAACTATAGTTGCAACTATGAAAATTTTTAGAAGGAAATTCATTCAATAAGAGAGTTTTATGGTCAATTCTGAAAGCTATTAAAAGGACCGTAAATAGACAACCAAAAATGAAAATGATTCTGAACAGTTATTTGCAAATTATTTGATTCCTAATACAGACTACCCCTGCCTTTTGAACGATTCACTATTCAAGGCCTTCAATATCTCATAAAAATTCAACCCGGACCATTTGATTGTCATAACGGTAAGTTAGTTATTACAGCTTACTTCAATTTTCTAAGTCATGTTGAATAGCGGATGTTGTAAAGTTGATGTTGCTATTTGAGTCATGCTTGGATACAATTTATGTCCTTTTTGAATATAAGTTTTGTTAGTATTTCCGACCTTAAATCGGTATCTTCGCAGCACGAAAAAAGAAGGGTATGCCAAAAGAAAATCCAGCCGTTGCTGCGGAGAAAGAGATGAGTTTTGATGATTTCAAGGATGAGGTACTTACTGATTTCAGAATTGCCAATATTAGCAGGGAAGCATCGATCTTAGGGCGTAAAGAGGTGTTGACAGGTAAAGCTAAGTTTGGAATTTTCGGTGATGGAAAAGAGTTGGCCCAGCTTGCAATGGCCAAACAATTTCATAATGGGGACTGGAGATCTGGATATTATAGAGATCAAACATTTATGATGGCTATTGATCAGCTATCAGTAAAACAATATTTTGCAGCATTATATGCCCACACAGATCTCGAGCACGAACCCTCATCTGCGGGTAGACAGATGGGTGGTCACTACTCAACACGCTGTCTTGATGAATTGGGTAATTGGAAGAATTTAATGGCTCAAAAAAACTCCTCTGCTGATATTTCCCCAACGGCGGGTCAAATGCCCCGTCTTCTGGGACTTGCTCAGGCCTCAAAAGTATATAGGGAGAATGAAACATTGAAATCCTTCTCAAATTTTTCCGACGGAGGTAACGAAGTTGCATTCGGAACCATAGGTGATTCCGCTACATCAGAAGGACTTTTCTGGGAAACGATAAATGCTGCAGGCGTATTACAGGTGCCTATGGTAATGTCGGTTTGGGATGATGGTTATGGAATATCTGTCCCAAAAGAATACCAAACTACAAAGGGTTCGATCTCCGCAGCACTTTCCGGAATGGAAATGAAAGAAGGCGATGAGAATGGCTACAAGATAGTTAATGTTAAAGGATGGGACTATCAGGGATTGTGCAACGCATATGAAGAAGCGGTTAACTTTACTAGAAAGCATCACACCCCCTCATTGATCCACGTTGAGGAAGTGACACAGCCTCAAGGACATTCCACTTCAGGATCACATGAAAGGTACAAAACGCCTGAACGACTTGCGTGGGCAAAAGAATTTGATTGTATTGCCAAATTCAGGGAATGGATAGTGAATTTTGAAGCAAGGGCAGGGAAGCAAATTGCGAGCAAGGAGGAGCTGGATGAAATTCAAGCTAGTGCTAAAAAGTTTGTGAGAGAGGAGAAAAACATTGCTTGGCAAGATTTTATCAATCCAATTAAGAAGGAAGTTGCAGAAGTTTGCTCGCTCATTGAAGATCTGTCAAAAGAGAGTCAGAACAGCTCCTTTTTACTTAAAATTAAAGAAGATCTACAGGCAATAGCAGAACCTTTAAGAAAAGAGATAATAGCAACCGTAAAAAAATCTATCAGGATTGTAGCCGGAGAGAATCTGCAATCAAAAAAGGCATTACTTGAGTGGTTAAACAAATCTAAAGTTGCCAATGATTCACGGTACTCATCGTATCTTTTCTCTCAATCTTCGAACAATATTTTTGCGGTAAATCAGGTGCCACCCACCTACCCCAATGAACAAAAGCTAGTTGATGGAAGACTAATCTTGAGAGATAATTTTGAGAAAATGTTTCAAAAAAATCCTCTTGTCATGACCTTTGGAGAAGATGTGGGGAAAATTGGTGGCGTAAATCAAACCATGGAGGGAATGCAGGAGAAATTCGGTTCCTTAAGGGTGTCAGATACGGGTATACGTGAAGCAACGATAATTGGCCAAGGTATCGGCATGGCCATGCGTGGTCTGAGGCCTATAGCTGAAATTCAGTATTTGGATTATCTCCTTTATTGTATTCAAATTATTAGTGATGATCTGGCAACAATCCAATATAGAACAAAAGGTGGTCAGAAAGCTCCATTGATAATAAGAACACGAGGACATCGATTGGAAGGAATCTGGCACGCAGGATCGCCTATGGCCGGAATTATTAATTTACTAAGAGGCGTATATGTTTGTGTCCCTCGTAACATGACAAAAGCAGCCGGGTTTTACAATGCACTATTACAAAGTGACGATACTGCTCTTGTTGTGGAATGCTTGAACGGTTACAGGACCAAAGAACCGGAGCCGATTAATTTAGGAGAATTTACTACCCCTTTCGGGATTCCTGAAATTACGAGAGAAGGAACGGATGTAACAGTCGTTTCTTACGGTTCAACGTTTAATCTCTGTTCGAAAGTGGTCAATGACCTTGATGCTTCCGGAATTTCAGTGGAATTAGTGGATGTTCAAACACTTCTTCCCTTTGATATCAATCATGTTATAGTCGAATCGATCAAAAAAACGAACCGAGTACTATTTGTTGATGAGGATGTTCCTGGAGGAACGACAGCATATATGATGCAAAAAGTACTTGAAGAACAAGGTGGATTCCAGTACCTTGATTCACCACCCAAAACGTTATGTGCTAAAGAGCATCGACCGGCATACGGTTCTGATGGAGACTATTTCAGTAAACCTAATGAAGAGGATATCTTCGATGCCATTTATGAAATTATGAACGAATCAGACCCAATTGCCTACCCGGAGATTTATTAATGTACAGTACCTTTTTATAATTGAATGAAGTTCCATGTTTTTCTTTTTCTAACTCTATTAAGCTCTACACAATTTGCTCAGACAATATCATCACGTCTGACAGACAGAATCGAGAAAGGTCATAAATCCGATTATCATCGGATCAGAGTGGAATTCGAAAATAACGTAAACAGTTATTATTGGAATCAGCAGTTCAAAGACAATAATGTCCCCGTCGATGATCGAGCAGGAATCATAATCAAGAAGCTCACAAGTCAGGCAAATATTTCACAAAGTCAACTTCTGCTGAAACTAAGGAAAGACCACAGCCATGAAATAAAAGAGCTGCAACCGTTCTGGGTCGTAAATATGATTGTCCTTCAAGCCAAAGTAAACACCATTAATTTCATTGAGGAATACCCTGGGGTAGCTTTTGTTGATATTGAAGAAAGCAGAATTCAAATGAACGAATACATTGAGATCTCCGAGGCTCCAACCTTCAAAGGTATCGGTAGCCCAGAGCCAGGCCTAATCGCTATAAATACACCGGCACTATGGGCTATGGGATATACAGGCAGAGGGCAGGTTGTATACGATTATGATACTGGTGTGTGGCCTGATCACCCTGCATTTTCCGATAGATTTATGGGTAATTTCTATCCTCTGGAACAATCGTGGCTCGGATACTATAAAGAAAAACCAACCGGTATATATAGCAGCCATGGCACCCATACACTAGGTACTATGGCAGGACTTGATACGTCAACAAATGACACCATCGGTTGTGCTTTTAACGCCTATTGGATAGCATGCGATCACGTTAGGGGCTCTGTTGCTGAATTGCCACCGATCACGGATATGGTATTGGCGTTTCAATGGGCACTTGATCCTGATGGAGACCCCGGAACCTCGCATGATGTACCGGATGTGATCAACAACTCGTGGCGTTGGTACGACAACGGAGATACTGTGTATTGTGGTGGCTTTGTTGTCAGCCTGATGAATACGATCGAAGCAGCAGGAATAGCCAATGTGTTTTCGGGAGGAAATTTTGGACCTTCAAACACGACAATATCATCACCGCAAAGAATAAATACATCGGATGTAAATACATTTAGCGTAGGGAGCATAAACGGGAACACGTCATTTCCCTACCCTATCTCCTCATTTTCCAGCATCGGTCCCAAACAATGTTCCGGGACCGGATCTTTAGCTATACATCCTGAGGTAGTAGCTCCGGGGCAGAACGTAAGGTCGGCGTGGGGCCAAAATGGCTATAACAGTATTTCCGGTACAAGTATGGCCGCTCCGCATGTTTCAGGAGCTTGTTTGCTGCTGAAGGAGGCTTTCCCGACGTTGTCAGGAGAGGATATTCTAAGAGCCCTTTATCAAACGGCAACCGACCTGGGTACTTTGGGTGAAGACAATACCTATGGTATGGGAATCATCGATTGCCTCGCAGCATTTAATCAATTGGCATTGACAAATACACCGGCGGATCCTAATTCAATAACCTGGGACGTTGCGGTTATTCAATTGAATGATCCTTCCAACAACGAAGTAACCTGCGCTACTTCCTTCTCCCCGTCAGTCGTGGTAATGAACAAAGGTGATAGCACTATAACCAGCATGACGGTAGCCGATAGCAGCCTGGGAGTTAGCAACATGACCAATTGGACCGGGACCCTCCTTCCTGGTCAGCAATTAACGATCAACCTACCCACCTTGTCCATCGCTAACTCCGGACCGAATGAGTTTCAGGTAACGGTAACAATTACGGATAGCCTGGCAAATGACACAGACCTCTACAATAACAGGCGAATTGTACGTTTCAATGTTCGCCCTGAGCTTCCTATACCCTATCTGGAGAAGTTTGAATCAGGAATTTCTGATGATTGGGTTATTGAAAACATAGATCATCAGTTTGGTTGGGAAGCTGATACAACGGGAGGGCTTAACTGGAGTACATTGTCAGCAACAATGCAGCATTTTTGGTACAACCCAATTGGTAATCAGGAGGATGATTTGATCAGCCCTAACATCTTGACTAACAGCGCATCCAATCTTTTCTTAAAATTCGACCATGCGTACGAAGACATAAACAGTACTCCAAAACAAGACACGTTATTAGTCTATTTGTCGACAGATTGTGGAGAAACGTGGCCTTTTGAGATCTATCGTAACTGGGGAGCTAATTTGGCTACGATCGACACGATAAACCTCTCCTTTACTCCAACGCATAGCCATCATTGGGTAACAGATTCAATAGACCTGTCTGGGTTCGCTACAAACCCATCCGTAATGGTGAAATTCACAACAATAAACAGAAAAGGGCAGAACCTATATATTGACAATGTCAGAATATACGAGACTCAAGATCCGGTTGATCTTGCAGAAAATACTGTTGGTGAAATAACCATTTACCCTAATCCTTCTGATGGTGTATTTAACCTGATGTTTCAAAACGATCAGGTGAGATTAATTGAGATATATGAGTTAAGTGGCAAACTTGTAAGGACTAAACAAACATCCGGTTCAAGAGCACGCCTTGATTTATCCGATTGTTCACCAGGTTATTACATGATCAAAATTGGGGATCATGCATGTTCAATCATTCTAAAATAAAGAAATGCCGATTCAGCTAAACGCTTCGTTTTGGGATTCAAAATACCTGACTGAGGACATGGGATGGGACGTCGGGCACCCTTCACCTCCCATTGCCGAATACATTGATCAACTGGATAATCACGATATATCCATATTAATTCCCGGCTGCGGGAATGGCTATGAAGCCGAATATTTATGGCGATCAGGGTTTACCAATGTGTATTTATTGGATCTCAGCGAAACAGCAATGACCCAATTCAAAATTCGCGTTCCGGACTTTCCGTCAGAACAAATACTCGTTGGAGATTTTTTCAAACATCAAGGCAAGTATGACATGGTTTTGGAACAAACCTTCTTTTGTGCAATTAACCCGGCATTGCGTTCTAAATATGCCTCGAGGATGAAAGATCTGTTAAACAAGAACGGAAAATTGGTCGGGGTACTTTTCAATGATGATCTTAATACAGATCGCCCTCCATTTGGAGGCAACCCGTTAGAATACCTTGGGTATTTCCAACCACATTTTAAGAATCTATATATGAAGAACTGCTATAATTCCATTGAGCCCAGAATGGGTAGAGAGCTTTTTGTTATGTTCTCTTGATAGCTTAATTTTACAGATTATGGAAGCCGAAAAAACACTAATTCTTAATGCGTTGCAATGCAAGCAGAAAATTGATAGAATAGCGCATGAGATCAACGAAAATTTCATAGGAACAGAGAGACTATATGTTGTGGGTGTCGCAAAAAGAGGTTATAAAGTTGCTGAATTGATCAATAAAGTATTGCAAGAGGTGTGCTCATTTGAGACTAAACTTGTAAAGATCGAACTGGATAAGGACAATCCGAATATGAAATCTGCTATTCTTGAGATACCCATTGAAGAACTCAGTGAACAATCTGTTGTATTAGTGGATGATGTATTGAATTCTGGTAAGACCCTTGTCTATGCGTTGTCCCATCTGCTCAGGTCCGATATAAAACTGATAAAGACTGTCATACTTGTTGATAGGAGGCATAGGCGTTATCCGGTTAAAGCTGATTATGTAGGCCTTACCTTATCTACAACGTTACAGGAGCACATTTCAGTTGAAGTTACAGACTCTCAGGTCCAAGTATATCTGAAGTAAAACTGACTAAGTCTTCAAGTGAAGGTTTTTTTAGTATTAAATCCGAACTTTGGTACTCCGGTCTTCTTTTCTGTAATAATTCACGCACATAGATCTCCAGATTCCTCTTGTGTTCCTTAATTAGTGGGCGATCTTCGGAATTCTTTATCCTGTTCACTAAAACATCCACCGGGCAATCCAGAAAAACGGTATATCCGCTGTTATTCATAAGTTCCATATTGTTGCCGTGGCATGGCATACCGCCGCCAACAGCAACTACCTTTGGCAAATAATCAATCATTATTGTGCTTAGAACATCCGACTCCGTTTGACGGAACTTTTCTATCCCCTCAGTTTCAAAGATCTGGTTAATTGACAAATTAAATCTGTCAGAAATCATGATGTCAGTATCGACAAATTTAACTTTCAGCCTTGTTGCCAAACGAGAACCTAAATAAGATTTCCCGGACCCCATAAATCCTACAAGATAGATCGTGTTGTATTTGTACGGTTCTTTCAAACTACTAAATTCGCTTAAATTTATCCAATCGATGAAACTGATCGAAGTAAATTGTCGAAATGATGATAAATTATTTCACCATGTTCCTCGTACAATTTACATCAATGATTCAAATTTGACTCCCCACCACAAATCAGATATTGAAAAATAATCGACTCTGGTAAGAACAAGTTGTTTTCATCCGGGAAAGTCATAAGATAGGTATTGTTGTACGGTATCCGATAGTTGAATAATTCCTCCAACAATACGCTATTAAGTAAACTTTCAATTTTATGATCAACCTTTTGCAAATCTGCAAAATGAATATATATTTGCACTCGCTTTTAAGCAGGAACGATTCGTTAGCTCAGTTGGTAGAGCACCTCCCTTTTAAGGAGGTGGTCCTGGGTTCGAGCCCCAGACGAATCACAAAAAGAGCCATTACTTGTAGTGGCTCTTTTTTATTATCCAAATCGAATATTTTAAGATTTAGCGAACCAAAGTAACATGTCCCTTGAACGTGTGATCCATATTTGTCGCCTCAGCACGCATAGAAATTTTCCAAACATATACATCATTTGGTGCGAGTGTTCCATTAACCGTACCATCCCATCCCACATTTACATGTTGCGATTGAAAAATAAGGCCTCCCCATCGATTAAAGATCAATAGCTCATAAGATGAACCCACATGTCCAAGAATACTTGGCATAAACACATCATTTTTACTGTCTCCATCCGGTGTAAATGCGTTTGGAGTGTATACAAGCAGCTCAGGTCCGATGACTAAAGGATACGATATAGAATCTGAACAACCTTCGGCTGACGTAACCAGAAGTTCAACAACAAACACACCGGTATCAGGGAAAGTATACGATCCTTCATATGCCGGTGACTGAGCCAGTCCCGAAAAATCCCACAAATACTGTGAGCCTCCATAACTTAAATTGGTAAAGTCAATGTTCGCATTCAATACAGTGGTCGGTTGTGGTCCGAAACTAAAATCAGCATCGGGATAAGGAAACGAATTGATCATATTCAATGAATCCAACGTATTCACGCATCCATTAGCGTCAGTTATCGTCAAAGAAACATCATAGCTCCCAACAGGATAACTTATTGACGGACCTGTACAATCTGTTGACGTTCCGGCACTGCCGAAATCCCAAAAACAGCTAACGGAACCAGAAGAAGTATTACTAAAGTCAACCAATAGAGGCTCGCACCCTGAAGCCTGGTCAACCGTAAAAGTCACAACAGGCAGGGGGTTTACAATTACATCGATCGTATCTGATGACCCACACGCTCCCGGAATCGTGCATATGATCGGAAAAACTCCAGCGCCTGCTACAGAAGGGTCAAACGTACCTGTGGCAGGGTCAATTATACCAGAACCTGACCACAGACACCCTGGGCTTGCAGCCGTCATATCCAGAGCCGCATCATCTATACAAAATGGACCCACTGCATCAATGGTTGATAAAGTGTTTGGAATAATATTGATCTCTGTTGTTTGTACATCTCCACACATACCACCTATAGTATAAGTTATTGTCCAGTTCCCTACCCCGGCTGTACCAGGATCAAAGGTTCCTGTAACAGGATCTGTGATCCCGGTTCCACTCCAGGAACCTCCCGGATCGACTGCAATCAGATTTACAGGGGGTTCACCAAAGCAATAAGGACCAACCGGTGTTATCGCAGCATCCATATTCTGATTAACAGTAATGTCATAAGTTTTGAGGTCTCCACACGTTCCTGAAATGCTGTACGATATCGTATGTACACCTGGACCGGCAGTTGAAGGGTCAAAAGTTCCCAAGGCAGGATCCGTAATACCTGTGCCACTCCACATTCCGCCGGGATCTACGGCATTCAGTGGTAATGAAGGATCAAGCTCGCAGAAAGGACCAGCTGGAGTAATGGTTGCATCTCGTTGCGCCAGAACAGTTATATCTTCCGTATCTGAATCTCCACAAGCTCCTGAAATAGTGTAAGTAATGGTGTGAGTGCCTGGTCCTGCAGCAACAGGGTCAAAAGTTCCAAGGGTAACATCAGTAATTCCAACACCAGACCATAGGCCTCCTGGACCGATCGCAATTAAAGTCGTTGATGGAGCAATATCGCAAAAAGGTCCGGCTGCACTGATGGTGGCGTCGCTATCAGCAATGACAAGTACATCCTCTGTATCGCTACTTCCACATGACCCCGGAATTGTATACGTTATCGTCCACAACCCTGCGGTAGCAACTGCTGGATCGAAAGTACCTGCAATGGCATCAGTAATTCCGGTTCCTGTCCAGGTTCCGCCCGGATCAGTAGCAGTTAGGTTAACAGCAATATTGCCTTCACAAAACGGTGTTACTGTAGAAATTGTCGCATCCAAATATGAATTCACCTGTATATCATATGTCTTCAGATCCGGGCAAGAACCACCTATGCTATACGTGATCGTATGAATACCAACACCTGCCGTGGCAGGATCAAATAATCCTATTACCGGATCTGTGATTCCCGTACCACTCCACGTACCACCTGGGTCAGCTCCCGAAAGGATTGTGTCTAAAGCATTCGAGCAAAATGGACCAGCCGGAGTAATTGTAGCGTCCGCATCAGCGTTCACCACAATATCCTCAGTATCGGTAGAGCCGCATGCACCTGAAATAGTATAGGTAATTGTATGTGTACCAGGACCGGCTACTGCAGGGTCAAAAGTTCCTGAAACGGGATCTGTAACACCTGTCCCACTCCAATCACCACCTGGATCTGTCGCAATTACATTGATCGACGCATCACTTTCGCAGTATGGTCCTGTCGCGGTTATAGTCGCGTTTGACATAGAGTTCACAATGATATCTGTGGTCTGTACATCCGGACATACACCACCAACACTGTAAGTAATTGTGTGAGTGCCTGCTCCTGATGAGGCCGGGTCGAATGTGCCAAGTGCAGAATTTGTGACGCCCGTGCCGCTCCAAACTCCACCCGGATCCACACCAATAAGGTTAACCGCAGGATCGATGGTACAATAAGGACCCATTGGAGTAATCGACGCATTAGCGTCAGCATTGACGATAATGTTTTCTGAATCAACGCTACCACAGGTGCCCGGAATGGTGTAGGTGATAAGAAAAGTGCCTGCACCGGCAACAGAAGGATCAAACATTCCAGTTGTAGCATTTGTTATCCCGATACCACTCCATGTTCCTCCCGGATCCATTGCGTTTAATGTCATGGGCGTACTACTCTCGCAAAACGGACCAGCAGGTGTAATCGTCGCGTCAAAACTGGAATTGATGAAAACGTTTATTGTTTGCACATCAGGACATGCACCTCCAACGCTATACGTTATGGTATGCGACCCTGAACCAGCCACGGTGGGATCAAATGTTCCAAGGGTAACATTGGTAATTCCTGTGCCACTCCATACTCCTCCAGGATCGGCACCGATCATCGTTACAATAGGGTCTCCCGGGCAGAAAGGGCCCGCTGGAGAGATAGTAGCATCCGCATCCGCATTGATCAATATTGTCTCTGTATCCGTATCACCACATGCCCCGGCAATAGTGTATGTAATTGTAAATGAGCCTGCTCCAGCAACGGAAGGATCAAATGTCCCTGCAACGGGGTCGGTTATTCCAGATCCAGTCCAGGTACCACCCGGATCTACACTAACGAGGTTGATTATTGGGTCACTTTCACAATATGGTCCGACAGGAGTTATTGTGGCATCCATTGTATTGTTGACCGTTATAGAGGTCATTTGTGCATCAGGACATAATCCCCCTATGGAATAAGTAATTGAATGCGTTCCTGCGCCGGCTGAAGCCGGATCAAAAGTACCTAAAACAGGATCTGTGATTCCTGTTCCCGTCCATGTTCCTCCCGGATCAGCAGCAGTAAGATTCGTTGCAGGGTCACCTGTACAAAAGGGGCCCGCTGGGGTGATCGTAGCATTCGAATTGGCAATTACATCTATAGTTTCTGTATCAGTAGCGCCACACGGACCGGGAATTGTGTAGGTAACCACAAAGGAGCCTATACCTGAAGTGTTAGGATCAAATGTGCCGGCTATCGGATCAATTATGCCTGTTCCTGACCAAGTGCCACCCGGATCAACGGCGCTTAGGTTAAACGGTGTCGTAGTTTCACAAAAAGGACCCGCTGGTGTAATCGTGGCATCCGTAGATAAACCACCACTTGTTACTATGACAGTTCCAGTAGATACACACCCTGTATTATCTGTTACCTGAACCGAGTAAATGCCGGCACATAATCCAACTGCCGTTTGGGTTATCTGGCTCCCAGTTGCTACATCCCACAAATACGAATAAGGTGCAACGCCTCCGGCGCCCACTGTCGCTGTAGCCGTCCCGTCGCATGAGCCGGAACATGTTTCAATAGCCGCACTCATCGTAGGGGGCAAACAACAACTCATTGCACAAGTATACCATACGGTAACATTAGGAACCCTGGGCGTAAAGCTCATTGCAAACGGATATGCTTTTCCGGTTCCTTCTAAAATCTGAATGTTAGCGTCAGCTACAATAACGTTACCAACACCCGTACCATTTGAATAATTCCCACTGGTGCTATTACTCGCAGTGATATAAAACCCTGCTACGTCTCCGGCACAAAGAAACTGTGAGAATACAATTGGAATGGTTGTATTTGTTCCACCTGTGAAAACAACGCTGTTTGCACTGCCCAAAAGCGTCCAGGCCGCAGCATTTGTTTCATTGCCTACATGTGTACCGCCGATCGAATAAATTTCCATGTCGTACGTCCCATTATCATAGTCCATGGCAAACTGGGTAATATTCACGGAAGTAATAGCGACAATATCGAACATGATACCACTCTGACCATTGTTGGTAAACTGCGGAGTTGAAAGCGGGCCACATTGTGCGATTCCACCAAAATGAATTAAGCCAAGCAATACAAATAGATATATCCTCTTCATTTTACTCCCCCCTGCTTTTTATTCCTAATTATATACTTTTCAGTTAGGAGTGTATTCGCATTGAACCTCTCGTCAGACAGTATGGTTATCGTCTGAGTAGCAGCATCAAATGAAGCTCTTGTCACACCTCTTTCCCTTTGAACTTTAGTTAGTAACTCATCTGTTTCTAAACTATTCTTCGTCGGAGAAACATCTACATGCGTAACCGCATTCTGTTCGGGAAAACCGGATAATTTAAAAGTGTGGACAATCAATTTCTCGGCTACAGTATTTGATGAAACCCAAGATAATTTTTGAGAATAAGACAAATTCGACAGTAAACCAATAAATAGAGAAATGGCTAAAAAACGTTTCATAGACAGGTCAATAATAGGTTAGGCTACCACTCTTGACGCACATAAATCAAAATGGTTGTCATAAAATGATGTATTCTGCAAATTAATTTTTTTATCGTAATTAAAGCAAGCCAATAGCTTAAAATGTCTTTATTATTTCAATCGAAGAACTAATCTGTTCACCGTATGCATCATTTTTTCTATATTCGACTATGCAAACGTTGTTAATCGAAGGAACGAAAATTACGCCACTAATAACCGGAGATCCGGAAACAGGAAATATTGAAATTTCGGGCCGATCAATTCCTGAAAATGCAACGGGATTTTACAAGCCATTGATGGATTGGATCAGTTCCTACAAACTCCAACCAAACAGCAAGACACAGTTGTCGTTTCATTTGGATTACCTGAATTCCATTTCGCAAAAAATAGTTTACGACATTCTGGAGCAGATGATCGATATTGATGCAAAAAGCGAGCTTGTTATTCTATGGAAATATGATGAGGATGACGAAGAGATCCTTGATGAAGGCAAAGTGTTCAAGTCAAGGTTTGAACTCGATTTTCAATTAGTCGAAGTTCCTGACAATTAATTCTATATTTGCCACCCTAAATTAAGCACTGCCCAAGTGCTGGAATTGGTAGACAGGCATGGTTGAGGGCCATGTGTCCTTATGGGCGTGAGGGTTCGACTCCCTCCTTGGGCACCAAGATATCTTTCGTTTATAATTTCACACATAACGAGGCAAGGGTATTTAATATCCCGAATCTCAGTTTCACCCATCTATCCGCCGTCGTAAAGATCGATCTGCTTTTCGCTTTCCAAATACATTGTTGGTGTTCCGCCCATTTTATTGACTTTACCTTTTGCCACAATTGCTTTACCCTTGAAGAAATGTAGAGGATCGTAAGAAAAGTTAACTATGTGCTCTTTCCTGATAAAAATGGTAAATATTTGATTCGGGAATTTCTTATCTAAATTTATCAGCAAATTTCCATTTCTACTCTTTCTAGTACTGACAACAGTTCCAACCACATTGATCTTATTCCCGTCCTGCATAAAGTTTTTTGCGTCGATCGTGTTAAAGTGTGCCCTTGGTAATTTAGATGCAGATAAGGGAATCACATCTCCTTTTCTAAGTGCAGGTGACCAGATATTCGGGTTAAACGAGAGTTTGCATGTATCATAATCGTAATTGGGGAAAAAATTAAATCCCGTCACTTTCTCAACTTCTTCAACACTTGTCATATAGGTTTCTATTGGGTAAGAGAGATTCTCCTCATGTGGCAAGATAAAACCCACAGATCTTTTCAATGTCGGATCCAAAGCAACTTTAAAAAATCTACTTGGAATAGCCACCCTGTTCACACTTCTATCAATTACACTGGTATCGCCGTCAAAGATCGGACCCGTTACTACAACGAGATGACTTTCATTATTATTGATAATGTAATTGCGCAAATGATTTTCTAATTCCGCCCATTTTTCTCGATTGAACCCAGGCAACTGGGGAGACATATTGGAATAAAAATATGATTCTGAAAGAGCAATCCGGGACCATCTGAAATCCGCTGATGGCGCAAGATGGCCCCGATCATACCCAAATCCGTCGTACTCAAATTCGTCATCAGAATTGCGTGTTTTAATAAAGTAGTCTAATTCCTGGGCAGAGCCTGAATTAACCAAAGTATCGATTCTGAAATCGTTCGTTCGATTAACGGCACCTTCGATAATTTCTGGTGAGATAATATGCATTACCCACTTCGCTTGTTCAATTTTTTCCGCATAAGCTAATGACATTGCTTCATGGTGAACCACTGGATCATTCGTTGGAAAACCAATTTCTATCAGCTCTTCATGAATAATCTTCAACTTTACTTTTTCGATTTTTTGATCTAGCTGGACTATTGTTGATTCCAATCGTCCTTTCGAATTCTCTAACTCCTCCAAATTGGCTTTCAGTTCATTAAACGATTGAGAATTCCCTACTACAGAAACAGTGACACATAATATCACAAGTAAGTAATTCGGGTAGAAAAACTGCCAACCCTTTCGATTCAATTTAGCTTGAACAATACCCCATTCTAATGTGCTATCTGACCTATTCAAAGTACTTTTTAATTTTCGATATATATTTTAAATCAAGTGTATATCCTGAAATGATCAACTCTTTATCATCTTCATTGTGCACTATCCTAGGCATTCGATCCGTAACGATCCAGGGGCAGCTTAACGCTATCCTATTCAGCTTGTCAATATCAACATCAGTGCCAACATCAAGCTTAAAAGAAAACTGTTTCAATCTTTCTTGTGTTGATGGTTTGTGCACGATTTGATTCGCAAATTCCGAATATGGAACAAAGATCAGTTCACCATCATCAGCTTCGAGTTTAACGTGCGTGTTCAACAGTTCCACAATGACTCCCGCATTATTCTTCAATTGTATCCTTTGATTTGTTCTATAGTTGTCTTGAACCCTGAACACAAGCCCAGCAATAAAATCCTTAATGAACCTCCAAAATCCAAGTAATAAAATTAACACAACACCAATACCAACCAGAGGGTATGGCTTAATGAAAATATACCCTACACGAATGAAATAAATCAACCATATAAAAGAAGTTATAATTGGAAAATATCGTTTTGCAGATGATCTGGCTTTCCTGTTTTGGATTAGCTTTATAACAAACTCGTGGACCACGTAAAAGCCAATGTATAAAGTGATAGCAAGAAGGACTAGCCAGAATATTGACCAAAACGAAAGGTCATACGAAGATTGATCGGCAAAATCAGAATAGGCCGACACCTGGCTTTTGAAAGCACCTAGTGAGTCAATCAATATGTCTTCAGTTTCCTTCATTATATTAACCCATTTTCAACAAGTAACTGCTGCACATACATTTCAGCATATGGATTTATGGTAAAAGTCTTATTAGATTCAATCAACAAGCCACATCTGGTCAAGCTTTGAAACATCTGATTGACTTCAATTCCTGTATCGGATCTAAACACCTTTGTTCCCGTACCCATTGTCATCTCTTTATGGATTTGCATTTCATTCAATAAGATCAACCAATCCGGATTAGTAATAACAGGAAGGTCCACTGCAGAGGGAACCCTCATGAATATCGTGTCGTTTTTCACAGAAGTTATGTTGGCCAGCCACAGATGCAGTGCAGCACCTATGTGCCCGTTTGAAATACTGTGATATCTCCTCAAAAGCTGATTGACCTGTCGTTTGTTCATTTGTTCAAAACTCTTTCCCTCAAGGACCATTTTCATCCCTCCGGAGTGATGTCTATGGGTAATTTCTTTGATCGTAGATTTTAAGGATCCGGGCGACGTGATTATAGTTGATTGCAATACACTATCAAAAGATGTCAACTTTCTCACATATTTATAAAATTCAATACCACAGGTCAAACAAATTTTTAGCTTCCCTCCATAAGTTCTAATGAAATCAAGTAATTCTTCAAAGACCTCGTTATCTGAACCCTTTAAGAACCAAAGCTCAATATCCTTGAAGTGAATCCTGTCTCCAGGGTTCAACTTTGTTTTGTACTCCGGCCAATTTTGCACCTCTGCGCTTGAAAACATTGCTTTCTCCCATGATTCTTTGCTTATTCCCTCTGACCTTTCGGGTCCATTAACAACGTAGTATTTTCCACTATCAACACCAGCTACCATTGATTCAGCAGTTGATGTATAACCTGATCCTGCATTACCGGTAACCAGGATTGCTCCATCCATTCCGGAAGCGTTTCGATCCATCGCTAATTCAAACTGTAGCTCCTCTTTGCTTTTCTCTCCTTCACCTAGTGTCAGAATTCCATGCCGCCCCAGGAAAAGTTGCTTGTAATAGAAAGGAAGTATATCCTCCACCTGTGGTAAAATAGCAATCCGTTCGACAAAGTCTCTAATTTCGGCATGCAGATTCTGATTGGATTCATTCTTAATATTGAACTGAGCATTTTCCAACTCTTCCCTCTTGTTCAAATATCCTCTGACCATCTTATAGTAAATGGTTTCAAGCGAACTAGAGATGTTTCTAAAAGAGTTCTTCCATCCTCTTTTTGTTGTCTCCCTTTTTACGTACCTATCTAATTTATTAGCCCTTGTGATCAACATTTTGGATTCCAAGATTTCATCAATCTGAATTAGGTTACTTCTGATGTCCGAAGTGAGTTTTTCCTGTAACGACTCGATCTTTCTGTTCCAATTCGCCAGATCTTCTTTTGTTTTTTGCAGTACTTCTTTCACCTGTATGTTTGTCGCCTCAGGGTTTTGACAAGTATATGTAACTAGTTTTGCGCTGCTTTCGACCTTTAATTTAATTTCTTGAGTTTCACTAACAATTGCTGAAACATTCTGCTCGATCTCCTCAGACAACTTTGATTCCAAAAGAAATTCTATCAGCTCTTTTAACTTAATAGTTGACCTTCTCATGCTACCAAAATTTGCCCCATCAGCATCCAGCCCCTGTACATCAACTACTTCCATAATTTCAGGCATATCAGCGGAAATCTGTTCGATCAACTTTATATTGATATTGATGATCTCTTCGTAGGCAAATCTACCTGCAGAATTAAATTCCACACTTCCCAAATCATGCAGATCCTGGGCAGAATTTATACCATCCATAACTTTCTGAAAGGAATTCATTTCAAATTTCAATTTCATGAAAATGCCCACTTCCAGTCGAGCAATACTTCTTTCTATAATTGGTTTTACACTTAACTTGATCTTTTGCAACTGATAATCCAATAATAAATTATTATGCAATAAATTTTGAAAGTCAAGCCACTTATCTGGAAATCGGCTAATTGACAGCAGGTCAGATTTCAATTTAGTGGTTGATCGATTCTCCACCCTTTCTTCCAGCCTGAGGTCAACGTCAACCCGATTGGTATCATTGATTAGGGTATTGATATATTTCGCTGTCAGTTCATTAATACTCGTAGAAAGCATCTTAGGATATTCGTCGAGGCCTTCAACAAACGACTGCACGCGATCACCAAACTCCAGCAATAACTTTTGCATATTCTTTTCTGTAACCCGATCCGGGAGTTTATCAATTTCCATATTGAAATCCTGATAAAGTACATTGAGTTCATCTATGACCTTGCAGCCCGCTGCAGCGTAGTGGTTAATCGCAACTTTCAAGCTGGGAATGAACAGATAGTCGTATCTGTTCATGCAAAGTTCTTTAAACCTGATCTTAACCTTTGGTTTTATACCAATTGCCATTAGTCTTCTCTTCGCCTTTTTAGCTCTTGTTAGTCGAGGATCTTCATCTATGACGGTTACGAGATCTGAATGATCCAAGTCTCTGACAATGCGTAATTCAAGCTTTTCCAATATTGACTTATGGTCTATTATTAGCTTTTCCAGACTTTCTGATATTATCCTGGCCGCCGGACGCAGCTGTTCGCGAGCCAAGTCATCTATGGTTTCTTTAATAAGTTGTGCTACACCCTTTTTTATTTGCGATCTCATTCCCTTATAACCGCTGGTGCTAAGTTTAATTTGATCCATTAAATAGCTCATTTTGCCGGTATACACGGATTGGATCCCTTTATAGCCGTTAAAGGAGTGCTTTGCATTGATCTCTCTGAATCCATTAGCTATAAGATCAAATTCTCTCTGCATAGACGGTATTTCGGAGATTCCTATTTCTACATTACGAGTTAAACTGAAAGACATTTCACGTTCGTTGTCCTGATTGAAAACGTCAATTTTTTTAAGGTCTATCATCAACTCATCGAAATGAGATGAAGCTCTTACCAAAAGCGTTGTACCAATAACACCAACCAGATCATCGGTTGATTTCACAAACTCACTTTCTTTTCCCTTCTCCATTTCGGGAATTGGCAAGAATACAAGGTCAGCGTCAAACGAATGTGCCTTCACTATCTCGTAATGGGATTTGTTCTCAATGGTATTATTGATAACTTTTATGGAAGCTTGAATTCTAAGCTCAGCCAATAGGTCGTGAATTTGTTCTTCAACAGCCAAACGCTGCTCGTTCTGATTGTTGATCATTAAAACTCTAAACTGTGCATTCCTCCATTTGTTAGAAGTTTGTACAAGCTTAACAAGACTCAGCATGAATTCACATTCCTTTGAGAAGCTGTTCCACCATAGGTCAATCTTAGCGTAATTTCCAAAACCTCTCTTCTGGTCATAGTCAAGGTAAAGTACATTGTAATCCAATTCGGAAAGTCTGGTTGTCATTTCGGAGAACATAACAGGGTCTGTCGTCTTTCGTCCCCACCCCATCATTACCGTGTTTGGATCAATCCCGGAAAATCCATAAGTAGAAGCGATCATCTCGACACCTTTGAAGATATTTTTACACTCTTGACGCCGGGCAAATATTCCCTGCTCAATTCCCTCGTTGTCCCTAACCGATTGCAGGTGTTTTGGAAACAACACTTTTGAATCAGGAGTTTCGATCAGATCAAAATTTGATATCATTCCCAATCTTCCGGCAAGCACCTTGGAAAACTCAATCAAATGTGGACGGTCATCTGTTTCGCCTGAAAAAAGCAGGATATTCGGTTCCCAGCTTCTCTTATGCATTTCTTTTTTATCCATTCGCTTCAGGCCGGCTTTGACTACCGATGACCAAACAGACTGCCATACATCTCCTGAACCCAGAGTCAACTGTTTACGTGTGAGAAAAACAAAAATTCCCCCTATCACAATCAAGGAGACAACCATAGCTGCTACATTCAGCATAACCATGACATAGCCCGTTGCAATGAAGCCAATCAACCCAAACCATTTAGAAATCTTAAATGAAGGCAGATAATCTGAGCTTGCCCAGGTCTCAAGAAATTGAGCCAAATTAATAAATCCATAGGCTGCTAGAAAAAACATGGAAACTATCTCTGCTATTGTATTTAGTTCACCGATCAATATTCCTGCTTCCGCAATTAAAAAAGTAAGAATCAGAGCATTTCTGGGTTCATTTTCTGCACCAACGCCTTTGGCGAATATTCTAGGTCCTATTTTATCCATCGACATCGCTTGTAGAATTCTGGGAGCACCTAATAGACTACCAATTGCAGAAGATAATGTAGCTCCCCAAATTCCTGCTACCACCAGAAACGGAATCCACGCGTATTTCTTCAATGCATTATCATCCGTGATCAAAACATCCTGTGGAATGCTGAAAGCGATAAATATTGCTAAGGCCATATATATTATAAGTCCTGTGGCAATAGACAATATCGTACCATTTGGAATAGATGTTTTCGGATCTTTCAAATCCCCTGACATGGCTACACCTGCAGTAAATCCAGTTACAGCAGGGAAAAATATTGCAAATAAATTAAACCAACCACTTTCGGTTTTCTCGGCAAGCAACACGGGATCCACAGGTGTGGTGTTTGACCAATCACCGCCAAAGATCGAGACCAAAGAAAGTACAATTGCCGCCAAAATAACAAATTGAACTTTCAATGCAATGTTTGTACTGATATATGCAATCACGGCAATGAACAGCAATGCACAAGTGGCTACAACCCTGATCAGATTGAGCATGGATAGCCCGAATAATGAAGAAGAGCCGTCAAATGCCCCAATAACATCAATAAAAGACTCGGAAAAACCAACCAGATACAAAGAAATTGCCAGTGCCGTTCCAACAAAGAGAGTAATCCCGATCGCCCCACCTATTGGTAATCCTAAGCTCCTCGACAGTATATAATAGATGCCACCCGCTTCAATTTTCCTGTCGGTAGAGATGGATGCCACGCCTAATCCTGTCGTAATTGAGATAACATGGGCTGTAAGAATAATACCGATGGTGCTCCACATTCCGGCATTACCCACAACGTAGCCCATTCTCAGGTACATTATTACACCAAGAATAGTCAGCACAGAAGGTGTGTATACCCCCGCAAAAGTTCCAAATTTTCTTATAGCTGCGCTCATAACAAAATCAACTTCTTTAGACGCAATCTAGCCGAAAAGGTTATACATTTATTCTATTACCGGGATAAGCAGACTAAATTGGTAATCAAAGTTAATAGTATGCAGGAAGAGATAAAACACTTTTTTCATGATCTCAATGTACTTGAACTTTCAAGTGTACTTGCAGGACCTGCGGTAGGGATGTTTTTCGCCGAAATGGGCGCAAACGTGACTAAAATAGAAAATCAAACCACAAATGGTGACGTAACAAGAAACTGGATATCAGAATCTGATCACCAGAGTATTTCTTCCTATTTCGCATCTATTAATTACGGTAAAGAACACGTCTTTTTGGATCTAACACAGACTGAGGATAAAACAAGATTACGTGAATATATCAGGAAGTCAGATGTTGTAATTACAAACATGAAGCTAGGAGATGATGTGAAACTTGGTCTCACGTTTGATTTCTTTAAATCAACAAAGGAGGACATTATTCAGTGCCAGCTTTTTGGTTTTGAATCGGACAAAAGCAGACCAGCCTTTGACGCTGTGCTACAGGCAGAAACCGGGTTCATGTATATGAATGGCCAACCAAATTCTCCACCAACCAAGTTTCCTGTGGCTTTCATTGATATGGTTGCGGCGCATCAAATGAAAGAAGCCATATTGATCGCTCTATTGAAACGCGAAAAATCCGGGGCGGGAAGCTATATTGAAGTTTCTCTTGAAGAAGCAGGAATTGCTTCATTAGTGAATCAAGCAACAAACTGGTTGATGAACAAACAAATTCCTGAAAGAACAGGCTCCCTGCATCCAAGCATTGCCCCTTACGGAGAAACCTATAAATGCAATGATAACAAGTGGTTGGTATTAGCCGTCGGAAATGATCGGCAATTTACATCTCTGATGGAAGTGTTGAGCTTAGATCATTTATCTGTGCATCCTGATTACTCAACCAACGCTAACAGGGTGCTCCATAGAGTTGCACTCAATAAAATATTAGAAAGGTCATTTGGATTAGAAGACAGATCATACGTTTCCACTCGCTTAAAGACTGCAGGGGTGCCCGTTGGTGAAGTAAAAACTATGAAGGAAGTCTTCGAAGGTTCAACAGCAAAGAGAATGATCCTGGAAGAAGAAATTGAAGGCTCTAGGACAATTCGTCCGAGTTCGATCGGATTTCGCTTTCTTGCTTAGTCTGTTCTGCTTTCTTTTGATGCTTTGCAAGTTGTTTCTGGATTAATCGTACCAGATCTTTACTCTCCTCCTGGGTGAGCTGTCTACCAAATTTGCGTTGCTTGTCTTTATAACTGAATTGTATTCTTTCGCCACCAATAAACCAAAATGAATCTTCAATATTTACGGTAATCGACCTGCTTGATAATTCCTCAACTGTGAAGGGGCCCATAACATCAACATAAAATCGCGATGCTTTGCCAAACCTACCAACAGCACATTTGTAAGTAAATTCATCCTCATCCATCCTTATATATTCCATTCCCCATTTTCTCCAGACAAACACTCTGGATATCCTGTATTCAAAATAGAACCAAAATGAAACGAACACGAATAAACCGATCTGCATTTTCTGATCGTAATCTCCCGTTGCCAATTCATACATCAGATATGCGCCACACGCTGTCCAGCAAAGTATCCAAAAAAACAAAACAGTTTCCTTCCAACTCTCTATCTTCGACGAAATAACAATGGAGGTGCTGTCGCCGTGGTCAAAAAAGCTGATTCTTTCCGAAATGTATTTCTCACGTTTCATTTGGTGTTACAAAAGTAAAATGTTCTTAGAATATGGCCTTATGTTTCCTAGTGTAATAACAACAACTATCTTCATAAATTCAGTTTTGTTTAACTTTAGGCATATTTTTTGTCAAAGTACACTTGATTTAATTGTTTAGAAATGAAAAAAGCTACAGTATTTGCCCTTATATTATTGGCACTTTTACCGCTGAAAAATGTTGCTCAAGAATACGGTGACCTGCTTTCTTTACTCGTAAGTGAAGAATACGAGAAAGTACTCAGAAAAGCAGACAGGTATAACCAAAATGACAACACGAAAAGGGACCCTCTTCCCTATTTATATTACTCTGAAGCTTCTTACAAAATGTCGTTGGACCATAAATACCAAGAGCTTTATCCTAAAGCATATAAGTCAGCTATCAGCTACGCTATAAAATTTAGTAAAAAGGACAAGGAACATGCTTATGATGAGGATGCTTTTGAATATTTCGAAGAATTGAGAGTTGTTATCGCGGAAGAAGTAGAAAATTACCTTGCCGAAGACACAGAAAGAGGGATTAAGAAGGGTTTGAGCTTGGTAAAGAAAATGGCGGGGTTCAGTCCAAACGACAAAGGCGTAGCCTTGACAAGATCTTTGCTGGAGATCCTAACAGGAAACAAGTCGGAAGGTCGAAAAATGTTAGCTCTGGTATGGAAAGAGTTTGAAGAAATTGGAAGCGAGAATTTAAAGTTTGAAGAAATGAGTGAACAAACTCAGTACAACCTGAGGTTTGCGTTGTTACAATATGCTACATATGCGAAAAAAAGTGATCTTGTCAAGGCGCAAAACATAATTGCCTTCGGTCATCAGTATTTCTACGGAGAAAACGAAGATTACCAAAAAGAATATTCTGAAGATTATAAAGATCTGTACGACGAATTACACAATTAAATGTTAGAGCTCTCCTATAAAAGAGCGAATTTGTTCGTACACATAAGCCATGTCCTCTTCTTTGATACAATAAGGAGGCATTACGATCAATACATTCCCCAACGGACGCATAATAATTCCACGTTCCAAAAAATAAACATAGGCTTTTATACCTAGATCGCTATAATAACCGGAATTTTCGGTGGTACTGAGCTCTATTGCAAGTATTGCTCCTAGTTGTCTCGCCTCAATGACCTTGGGATGCCCTGAAATCTCCGCACGGAACTCTTTCTGTAAACCAGCCAAACGAGTAAGGTCCTCTTGCACTTCCGCAGATTCAAGAAGATCCAAGTTTGCACATGCGACCGCGCAAGCAAGTGCATTGCCGGTAAATGAGTGCCCATGCAGAAATGCTTTGGATCTCTCATCACTATAAAACCCATTGTACATACTGTCGGTACAAGCAGTCACCGCTAGAGGCATAACGCCAGCTGTCAATGCTTTCGAAAGTGTAATAATATCAGGTTTCATTTCGATCTGATCAGAAGCAAAAAGTGTTCCCGTTCTGCCGAAACCCGTCATAACTTCATCAGCTATGCACAATGCCTGATATTTTTTAGCCAGCTTTAATAATTGAGATAAATGATCCGCTTCGTGCATTACCATTCCACGTACACCCTGAACCAACGGCTCATAGATAAAAGCTGCCACCTGACCCCCAGAAAGGATAGCTTCAAATTCACGGAGAACATCCGCAATATTCTCTTCTGTTGGGACCGGAATGTAAAGCGTATCAAATAAGTGATGAGAAAAAGGGAGAGAAAAAGTAGACCGTGCGCTAACACTCATACCCCCAAACGTGTCTCCATGGTAGGCTCCTTCAAACGCAACCAGCTTTGTTTTTGCAACGCCTTGATTGTGCCAAAACTGCAATGCCATCTTTAAGGCAATTTCATTCGCAGTTGACCCGTTGTCAGAGTAGAACACCTTATTAATTTCTGGTGGCATATTATCTACTAAACGTTTGGCCAGCTCTACCGCTTTTGGATGTGTTAATCCAGCAAAAATAATATGGTCAAGCTCACTGAATTGCTGCTCTAGTTTCTGACCAATGTAGGGATGGGAATGACCGTGAATTTTCACCCACCAACTTGAAACAGCATCAATGTATTTTCGACCATTTTCGTCTATCAGAAACACGCCTTCACCTTTAACAATTGGCGTAATATGAGCCCCTTTCATCTGAGTGAATGGATGCCAAATGTATTCTTTATCTAAACTTAATAAACTCACTGGTTAACTGATTTTTATGAGAACTGCAAAAGCTAGTAATGATGCCTTTATTGACCGACTTAAAAAGTGGAACACGCAATACTGATCCGGGCTTACCACAGCTAATAATTATTCGTTCTGTTGATTCATTTTGGTCTCCGTTAAAAACAAGAAGATCGACCTTAATGCCGTGGTTTTTTAAAACCTCAAATGTAGACAAAGTATGATTAATACTTCCCAGATAATTCTTTGAAACCAACACAACTTTTGTTGCCGTCTTTTTCAGTACATCCAGGATCATATCTCCATCTTCATTTAAAGGAACCATCAACCCCCCAGCCCCTTCAATTACCATATGCTTGGAGGTTCTTGGTGGAATGATTTTATCCAATTGAATTGCTACACCGTCAAGAAGTGCTGAATAATGAGGCGATGCCGGCGTATTCAACCGAAACGATTCTTCAAAAAAGCAAGACTTTTCATTGGAGATCAGAGATTTTACTTTTACGGTATCCGAAAACTCGAGATCACCGGCCTGAACCGGTTTCCAATAGTCAGCTTCTAATGCTTCCACAAGAATAGCCGATATAACCGTCTTGCCAATATCCGTATCTATCCCAGTAACAAAGATCCTTTCACCCATTGTGTAAACAATTGACCAATTTTCTTACCTCATCCGGTGTGTTGAAGTCGTGTAAACACACCCTTATCCGTTCTTGTCCCTCAGGAACAGTTGGACTCAATATTGCTTTTACTGACAATCCATTCACACGTAATTTTTCTTCCATGTTCTTTGCCTTCTCATTCCCTTTGAATAAAACAGAACGTATCGCCCCATCTGAAGCCGAAATTTGAAGCCCCTTTTCTTCGGCACATGCCCCGAACAGGTCAACAATATTGGAAATATTCAAATCTTTAATCATCAAACCTTTAAGTCTTTCCAAGGAACAATAAATGGCTTTCTGATCGTGAATTGATAAAGCAGTAGTGTATATAAAAGACCTTGCATAATTAATTAGATACGGTCTTAGAGCGGTACTACCGGCAATTGCAGCGCCATGGCATCCTAATGCCTTTCCAAAAGTAAGGATACGAGCGTAGGTCTTTTCCTGCAATCCCAATTCTGAAATTATCCCCTGCCCTCTCTCTCCGTATAAACCAAAGCTGTGCGCTTCATCAACAACTAATTGAATGTCATTGTTAAAACAATAATCAGCAAGCTCAACCAATTCAGGAGAATCTCCATCCATGGAATAAACAGATTCTACCACAACAAAAATCGACTTATTCGGATTAACTGTAGCAATCTTATTCTTTAGGTTTTCCTGATCATTGTGCTTGAAAGAGAAAGAACTTGCCAATCCCAGCTTTATTCCGTCGCGGATCGAGGCATGAATTAACTCATCGTAAAAAACCACATCTCCACGTTGAGGCACACTACTGAAAAATCCTATATTGGCAGTATAACCAGAATTGAATAACAACACACTCCCGGCATCCAGGAACTCTGCCAATTCCGATTCAAGTCTTTCAATAAAGCTGTTGTTTCCGGAAATCAACCTTGAGCCACCTGAGCCAACAACATTAGCCGTCTGCTCAAGTTTCAATGATTCTATCTGCTCGGCCAATTCAGTGCATCTGGCAAACCCCAGATAGTCGTTAGAGCAAAAATCAATCAAGCCTTCATCAATTTTCAATTCCCTGAGCTTATTGCCTTCGGCCCTTAGAACGAGCTTCTCCTGAAGGATTTTATCATGCTTCATCTATGGGGGAGTCTGATGTAACCTTTCTCGGCTCAAATCCATCATTCTTCCTAACTTCCTTGGCACGATTTTTCGCCTCCTCATTACGACCTATCGTATGACCCGGCCTACTCCACTTTACCTTTTCAGTCTTATCGGGCCGAATTTTATAGTCTTCATCTATTTTCGGCTTATCGCCTTTTTTATAAGCCTTCTGAGGTATCAACCCCAATGCTTCGAACAGCTCAAAATCAGTTTTACAATCAGGATTCGGTGTAGTAAGCAATTTGTCACCGGCAAATATCGAGCTTGCACCGGCCATAAAGCAAAGTGCCTGACCTTCAGGGCTCATCTCAGTTCTTCCGGCTGATAGACGAACGGTAGTTCTCGGCATTACAATTCTTGTAGTCGCCACCATTCTAACCATCTCCCAGATAGTTGCGCTTTTCTGTCCTTCCAACGGGGTTCCTTCGACTGCAACTAACGCGTTAATCGGGACCGATTCCGGTTGAGGATGTATTGATGCCAACGCGGCAAGTAACCCTATGCGATCCTCCTCCTTTTCACCCATCCCGATTATTCCTCCAGAACACAAGGTCAGATTCGCATTTCTTGCGTTGTCTAATGTATCCAGCCTGTCCTGATACCCCCTGGTTGAAATTACCTCTTTGTAGTAATTTTCGGAAGAGTCAAGATTATGGTTATACGCGTATAGACCTGCCTTAGAAAGCCTTATTGCTTGATTTTCAGTAACCATCCCCAAAGTTGCACAGACCTCTAGTCCAAGTTCATTTACTGCTCGAACCATTTCTAGAACATGATCAAATTCATCATCGTCCTTGACGTTTCTCCATGCCGCCCCCATGCACAGTCGAGAAGATCCATCTTTCTGAGCATTGCTTGCAGCAGCCTTCACTTGCTCCAGGGTCATCAGATCATTCTTTTTAATATCGGTATGGTACCGTGCAGCCTGTGGACAATAGCCACAATCCTCGGGGCAACCACCTGTTTTTATAGAAATTAATGTACTTACCTGAACTTC
>Ga0206681_10000270_pt1 | contig 30249 bp, 23 predicted proteins | sample M150012015metaG_FD_161048 | JGI IMG/M metagenome (GOLD analysis project Ga0206681, IMG submission 161048) | Ammonia-oxidizing marine archaeal communities from Monterey Bay, California, United States - M1 500m 12015 | ecosystem: Environmental > Aquatic > Marine > Intertidal zone | place: USA... | reverse complement strand
TTGATTCTTTATACCAGCACAGTCGTTTTTACGTCTGTAGCTTCAAGCTCAAAAGCCACAGCGGTCGTTTTTACGTCTATGGCCTATCCAGAGCAGTCGTTTTTACTACGGTAGGGTTAATTTCATTCGCTAATAGTTCCCATGTATTAGTTGGCGATTTGTTGTTAAAAGGCATCCATTCAAGCCGCCACCCTCTGGCCTTGCTTTGTGTCCTACTGCTAAAAAACGATTCATTAACACAAGTAATAAAGCACCTCTCTTGCAGTAGCTTAAATGATTTACTAGCGGTTTTATCAGAACAGGGAATTTTATCCATTGCCTCCCTTATGCCGTAATCAACTAGTTTGTCATTGCGCCAATGAACTTGTAATAACACCATCAAATGTTTAGCTTGCGGCGTTAGGGTTTGATAGGTTGGTGACGTAATCATTCTTAAGGGCATAACAACCACACCGCCACGGGTATCAAAAGGTAATTGATGCTTCTTCTTTCGTGTCATGCTGCTTTTATCATCGCTATCACCTCTTCACGAATATGAACAGCGGGCAAACCTTCCCGATTTAGTTGCTCAATATGTATTTCCACCTGCTGTTCAAGTTCCCCCACTTTCAGTAATTGGCAAGCTGTCATCGTATTTCGATTTGTATTTGCTTTACCCGTGGCTTTTTTGGTTATGGCTCCCTGAATATGAACAAACAACATGATGCAACGTTTTGAAGTAGGTATCGTTTCCGCTAGCTTATTTCTCAGCCAATATATTTGGTCGTTCGCATGTTTTGTTGTGTCAATAGCAACAAGCCGGCCTTGCTGCCATTGACTCAATTCTGTTTCCTGCTGATTAAATAGCTGTATAAAGTCAGATTTGAATTGGTCGGCCTTGCTGCCAGTAAAACCCATCACAACTAGCAGAAATTGATCACGGTTTAATTCGTAGTATTTCTGCTTTTTACCCTGCTGATTTAGATAATACGACGGCTCAATTTTGAGCAGTCCTATTTCACTTAATGCCGTTAATCTTCTGATTACATTTGAATGGCGCTTACCGAAATAGTCAGCAATTTGTACAGTGCTGGTAATAACTTTTTTATGGTGCTGGTCAATTGCAACAATGCTTACTTCAAGTAGCTCTGATTTAGTTGGTAGGGTTGCTGTCATGGCTAAATCCTCACGTCATTGCGAGTGTTTTTAGCAAGCCAGTGATCCACAGCTACGGGGTCATAGCGGACTGTTTTCCCAATCTTGATAAATGGGATGGCTGGGTGCCCGGTGCTTCGAGCTTTGGCCATTGTGCGTGGTGAAAGGTTAAGGCGTATAGCTTCTTGTTCAGGCGTGTTTAATCGTTGAGTGTTCATATTTTGCTTTCCAGTAACCTAGGGAAATCCTAGAGCTGGTTAAGCATTGTAGGCACATTGAAATTTTATATCAGAGGGGTTAACCAAAAATAATTAGTAGATAATTTACCCCTCCCCTTTAGCTTTAGCTTTATCTTTATCTTTATCTTTATCTTTAGCTTTACAATACTTCCTATATTCGCGTTTTAGTGTGTCGGTTTTTTTAGAGTCAGTCATTGGAAAATCACTAGCGTAGTCAGCTGCTTTCTGCCTTGTTCCTAACTCCGATACCAAATAATCCATCCATTGATAAATGATCTTGGACTTTGGCCTGCCAACAGGTTTTTTTCGATTAAAAATTTCTGGATTAACAAGTCCATCTTTCTCCAAGATTCGAAATTCTTTCATCAAGCGGACATATTCATAAGTTGATTTTTTACATTCTAAAAATGAGTCATTCATATCATCAATTACTTTATCAACTAGAAGAAGCTTTTCACTAGGCTCTAGGTCTTCCGTGCGTAGCACTTTTTTACCTGTATAGATTAATTTCAGCGTTCCATTGTGAAGGGGTAGTAACCTTTCACGTTCTTTTTTATATACCGTATAACTACCGTTATTATTCAAATCATATTCAGATAACCACGCCTTGTCCCTTACTCTCAGCATTTCATTATAATTTTTCCAATGATTTGTTTTCCAGCTATCAATATCCCCGTAATGCTCTACAAGTATGGTAAATGCCTCCAGTTGTGACTCGGTTGGTTCCATGCGGTCGCGCCTCGTATCGTTCAATAAAAAACCAAGTTAACCGATGAACGTTTTCGGCTTTCTGGTGCTGGTCCTAGAGTTGGTAAACCTGTTTATTTTGTAGCGTGTAACTGAATGACGTTATCCGTGTGGGTTACTCTGGCCTGTATGTAGCTAGCGACTTTGTTAATTGCTTGTCTCAAGGTTTCATTCTCGGTAACAATGTAGCCACCCGTTACATCGTTGGTTGTTGCGTGGTTCATCATCCGCTTAATCATGCTCATTGGCAGACTTACGGCCTCCGCTATTGTGGCAAACGTTCGGCGGCAATCATGGGGGCTAAACGTCACACCACTTGCGGCCATAACTGCCCTTATTGGCTTGATAGGGGTCACCATGTGCTTGGCTGTGTCATCACTAGCAAATACCCATTTAGAGCCGCCTGTAAGCTCGTGTAAGGCGTTAAGGTAAGGAATCACCACCTTTGGTATGGGTAGCTGGTGGCTCGACCCGTTCTTGGTGTTTTTAAGCTCTATGCTTTGGCCCTTAATATCAACGTCCGACCATTCAAGCGTTAAAAGCTCATTACTTCTAAAACCCATGTACAGGGCTATGAATAGATACACCTTGGCTTTTTGGTTAGCCAGTCCATCAACGGCCTCATGCCAAGCCTTTAGATGCTCTAGTGGTATTACTCGGTCTTTGCGTTGGTTCTTATGCCATAAACGCGCATTGCTCAATATACTGGCAGGGGTGTTGTCTATCATGCCCACGGCGTTGGCATAGTTAAGCGTTAAGCGTAGAACTCGCATGGCTGTGTTGGCGCTGGTCTTACCCGTTTCTGTGAGTAGCTTATGGCGCTTTAGAATCATATCCTCAGTAATATTATTAATCGGCTTGTTTAGCCAGTCACTAAAACCGTGCTTTAGCTTGTATCGGTAGTCTTTGACTGTGAGAGGCTTCAAGTCTCTACCTGCTATGTATTGCTCTAGCACGTCCCCTAGCTTTGTTTGTGCAATGCTCAGTTTGCGCTTGGACGCCGTGGGGTTAATGCCTGCATTGATTTCTGATACTGTGGACGCCGCTTTTTGGCGTGCTGTGGTCACTGTAATATCACTAACTTTGCCTAGTGAGACCCTGTGAACCTTGCCATTAGCCCACTTTACGACATAAAAAGTCTTGCTTCCTGTGCTGCTAACACGGCACGTTAGGCGCTTTTCTTCATCGTCATAATACTCTACCCTTCCAGTATCAGGGGCCTGTAGGGCTTTTATGCGTGCCTGTGTAAAGTGTATTACTGTCTTCTTCATAGCAATCTCGGGGTAAGGCGGGGGTAAGGTTTAACAGTGATTAAGGGTATATTACAGGTATCTAGGGGTATAAGCACGTAAAGTATAAACCTTTGCTGTGCAAGGCTTACAGGCTGAAAGTGTTAGTTTTCGGGGTGTTCAAAAAAGAGGGTTGTATAACTCATAATCCTTTGGTCGTCAGTTCAAATCTGACCAGGCCCACCATATTAATGGCAGCTAAACCAATTAGTTACCCGCACAGATGCAGCTTTTGAAAATAATCATTGGCTGCATTTTTGTTTGTAGACTACGGACAGACTACAAAACTGATTCATGCCTACAACCCCCCCTCAACCTCTACATTAACACTCAATGAAGACCGCCTATAAATCTAACGAACCAACCACCTAGACAGAGATTCGCTTTACCTTAAAACATATAAGTCATTGAATTATATATATTTATATGTAAAATTTAAGGTGCAGAAGTGACGAAAAACCTTGCATTATGATAGTATATACAGACATTAACACACTCAAACTGGTGCTCTATTTTGAAGTAGTCTGCTGGCCATAAGACCCCACACCCTGAATTACCCACGGGGGGGGGAGGTGTAGAAGTCCGTCAGCATAGTGGTATCTGCCCAGATACATTGCACATCACATTAGACCGCCCAGTACAGTGTTTTATGCTGCAACATATAGCTATAATAGGCACATACACCATGAGCGTAAAAAGTACGCCATATAAACAGCTTTTATTTTATTAGGCTCTAAACTTTTGAATTATCGTCGTGAAATTGATGGCCTAAGAGCCTTCGCCATCATTCCCGTAATATTATTCCATGCTGGATTTAATCTATTTTCTGGAGGATTTGCTGGAGTAGACGTTTTTTTCGTTATTAGTGGCTATTTAATCACTACCGTCTTACTGGATGAAATGATTGCTGGAACATTCAGCTTCTCTAATTTTTACGAACGCCGCGCCAGACGCTTATTACCAGCATTGTTTTTCGTTTTACTAGCCTGTTTGCCATTTGCATGGGCATGGATGCTCTCGGCTCACCTCTCCGACTTTGCTGCTAGCATCTTCTCGACCGCAACATTTCTTTCCAACTTTTACTTCTTTAGCCAAGTAAATTACTTTTCAGCTAATGCAGAGATGCAACCCCTGCTTCATACGTGGAGCTTAGCTGTAGAAGAGCAGTATTACTTACTATTCCCGCCAGCCTTACTTGCAGCCTTTACCCTTTGGAAAATGAAGGCTATTTGGCTTGTCGCCTTTTTTACCGTGTTAAGCTTCTATATTGCCGAGTACGCCTTATATGAAGGAGCAGAACGCAGCTTCTTTTTTACAGGCTCTCGCATTTGGGAGATAGGGGCCGGCTCACTTGCAGCTTTCTTGATTAATAAACGCGGCGTCACCCCAAATAATGGATTAGCCTTTCTAGGATTCATAGCTATTTGGATAGCCTTCCTAGGTTACGACAAAAGCACTCCATTTCCAGGACGCTATGCGTTACTTCCAGTTCTTGGAACCACGCTTTTGATACTTTATGCCGGAACAGGGACTTGGGTAGCTCGACTATTAAGCATGCGCATATTTGTTGGCATTGGTTTGATAAGTTACAGTGCATACTTGTGGCACCAACCGATATTCGCATTTACGCGTCTTCGCTTAATACATGAACCTTCATGGCAGGTAATGCTAATCCTATCTTTATCCGCCCTAATTATCGCAACATTCAGCTGGCGCTTTGTTGAGCAGCCTTTTAGGGGGAAGTCACCCTGGCTTCCAAAAAGAATACATGTCTACTTATCCAGCGTCACTGGATTGCTGTTTTTCATAACCATTGGCATTTGGGCATACAGCATGAATGGTTTGCCAGAACGTCTACCGAAGAACGTCTCAAAGCTAGAACAAATGACAAGCTTACATAGCGCCTCTTGTATTCAAAAGAACTCTAATACATGCATTATTGGCGCTGTTGGGCAAAGCTATGACACAATTATGTTTGGTGATAGCCATGCTAATGTTTATGCTTCTGGTTTTCAGCAACACCTTGAAAGGAACGATATTTCAATGGGCACAGTTATCGGAGGTTGCGCTCCAGTTATCAACCACATCAAACATAACCCTTCCAAGAGCGACGCTGAGTGCTCTGCGCTAATGTCTGAGCAGCTGCTCATCGCATCCGATAACAATGAAATCGACAGAATTATTCTATCGGCTGAATGGGCTTACTATATACATGGATGGAGATATGAAAGTCGCCTTAGTAGTTATCGATATGGATCTAGTCTTAATACAAATATTGACCAAAATCCTTCAGAATTTAAGCAAGCCTTTCTTGCTACAATTGCTTTATTAAAAAGAAACGGCAAACAGATTTATGTAATTGAGCCACTTCCAGAGTATTCGCTACGCCCGCCAGAAGCTCTTGCAAAAATTGAGTGGCATGGAGGTCGAACAGAAAATTTACTTATGCCTGTTGAAGACTACAGAAGCCGCAACAAAACACTTCTAGAAATTCTGAACATGTCGGAACTACATGAGGTCAATTCCGTCAATGTTTCACAGCATTTTTGTGACGAGACTGTATGCTGGCCGTACGCTAAAGCACAGGGTCAAATCGTACCTCTTTATAGTGATGGAAACCATTTAAATGGCTTTGGCGTTGACTCAGTTGCTAAATCAATTTTGCTACAAATTGGATTATTACCTACATATCAGTTTGCGATGAAATAAAATACTGACAACCGTTTATCTATATGATATCAACCCTGCCGGCGGATGGATAATCCACTTTCAACTTTGTCCCTACACCACCAACCACACCTGCCCAGACCCTAGCCATAGCCTCTTTCTCCCAATCTGCATGCTCATGATTGACCGCCAATGCATCGTGAACTGGCAATGAGCGGATGCCTAGGCTTACACCTTCCAACAAATGCTAAGCTTTCTTTTTACGATAGTTTGGACCAGGTAGTGACCCCTCTCAAGTTTGACTCTCGTTAAAAACGTAATTCACTCTGGGCCAAATCTCCCCACTTCCAAAGGTAGAGATTAAACAATCTCGACAAAAAGTATTAGAGTCTTATAGTATTACAAAGGAACTTTAGCATTCATTGCAGTTAACGTCATTGTTACGCATGAGTATGCAGATTAAGGTGGTGCTGGCGTCATTGATGTTGCAGATGTATTTGCTAGAAACTCCATTAACGTAGTTGAATTTTTTATTCCTAGATAACTTCATTTCCCTAATCAGAGAGGATATGAAAATAAAATTTCATTACACTAGGCCAACCTGCCATTAGAGCAACTGTAACTATGCTTGATCAACTCAGTACGCAACTTAAACTCGCTCAGGGAAAAAAACAAGCAATAGTGCTGGTTAGGGTTTTAGCAACTGAAGGTTCTACCTACCGTAAAATAGGTGCGCGTATGTTGATCGATGAGCAAGGTCAGCAGTTTGACTTGATCAGTGGCGGGTGTTTAGAAACTCATTTGGGCCATCACGCCATACAGGTAATACAGCAAGGCCAGCCCAAGGTGATTGAGTATGATTTTGGTGACCCTGACTCTCCTGCATGGCTATTAGGAGTGGGCTGCCGAGGTCGGATTAAGTTATTGTTAGAAAAATTATGCTTGGAAAATAACTACGGTAGCTTGGCCTATTATATCAAGGCTAAGCAGGCGACTTCCCCTAGCTGGTTGATTACTGATCTTGCTACGGGGCAAAGCCAGCTATGCAATCAAGTTCCTGAAACGAATAACAATAATGTAACAGAATATATTAGGCCGGCCCCACGGTTGTTGCTGATAGGTGCAGGGCCAGATACTCCACCACTATTCAACCTCGCCCAACGGCTTGGTTTTTTGGTGCAAGTCATTGACCAGCGAAGCCAGATTCTACAACGCTATAATTTCACACAAAATGTTTCAGCATTAGCAGTGAGTAGCAACAACTTGGATGCTTTCATTAACCAAAATCCACAAGATTATGTATTAGTAAAAACACATAATCAACAACTTGATGCTGATTATTTAAGCCAAGCTAGCCTAACTGAACTCTCCTATGTGGGGTTGCTGGGACCTAAAGAGAGAGCTCAGAGGGTGGTAGATCAAATGCTGGCACCTGCTCCAAAAAACTTAGTTGCACCAGCTGGCCTTGATTTGGGTGGTGATGGCGCTCATGCTATTGCCCTCTCTATTGTGGCGCAGATCCAAGCCCAGCATGAAAATATGAGTGCACAAAGTTTAGCAATAAAAGCGCAAGGTATTCACGATTAGCTATTTGATATAGCCTCATTAATTATAGGCCTAGGTGTTGATAATTAACTTAGGCCAGCCTCAAGCCAGATTTGCCAAATGGCAGGTGGCGAGTACGCGGCTGACCAGCAGCGACCAAAGCATTAGCCATCGCAGGGGCTAGTGGAGGAACGCCTACTTCACCAACCCCAGTTGGGGCTTCATTCGATGGCATTAGATGTACTTCAATGAGTGGCGCATTGTTTAAACGCATGATTGGATAGTCATGGAAGTTGCTTTGTTTTACACGCCCTTTCTCAATACTTATTTCACCATGCATAGCCGCAGAAATGGCGAAGTTAATCCCCCCTTCAATTTGCGCTATCGCGCCATTTGGGTTGACTATTTTGCCACAATCCACGGCACAAGTGACTTTATGCACGGTGACTATGTTGTTGTCGACACTTAGTTCCACCACCATCGCAGCATAGGACTCAAAACCATATTCTACTGCGATGCCTTGGAAGTGGCCGGTTTTGGCCTTGCCCCAATTGCCTAACTTAGCAGCTTTATTGAGTACAGCCCTTTCACGCGGTGAAGACGTGAGTAAATTGCGGCGGTACTCATAGCTATCTTGCTGGGCCAACTGTGCGGCTTCATCAATCACACTTTCAGTAAAGAATGCGTTTGAAGAGTGCCCTACAGAGCGCCAAAAGCCAACGGGTATATTGCTTTCAACTAGACTTAAATGTGCATCGGCTTCTATACCTTCTGGCAGGTAGGGGATCTCAGTAGCACCTTGAGCAATTATTGGATCACCAATGAATGCGGTTACCGGGATCCATTTTAGTGCTGAGGGTAGCATGCCAGAGATGACGCGCTCAAATACTGAGCTGCTAGCAAACTGGTTATGCCAAGCTATGGGCTTGAATTGTGCATCTAAACCAACTTGAAAGCGGCTAATGACCATCGGACGGTAGAAATCGTGTTGCATGTCTTCTTCACGACTCCAAATTAATTTAATAGGTTGTTTCATCATCATTGATATCTGCACAGCTTGTGTCACAAAGTCCGTTTCTCCTCGACGTCCGAAGCCTCCACCTAAGAGCTGATTGTGGACGTGAATTTGTTCCGTATCGAGGCCCGTGATATCCGCCGCCGCTTTTGCAGTTGCAGTTTGGCTTTGGGTGGGTAGCCATAAATCTACGCGGTCGTCTTGTACCCAGGCAGTGCAGTTCATTGGCTCCATTGTTGCATGAGCCAACCAAGGAACACTATATTCTACATCTAATACGTAGGGCGTATTAGGCGTGGCTTTGCCCTGTTCGTCGAGTGCGTCGCTGTAGGCTTTGTGTACTTCTTTTGTATTAAAACCTGCAATTGACTTATCGTAATCACTAAAGCTGGCTTGCAAAACGGCGGCGCCTTTTTTAGCTTGCCAGTATTTTTCTGCGACCACTACTAGAGCTCCATCAATGGGAAGTACTCTTTTAACACCGGTGACTTGCAAAGCTGTTGCTTCGTTATAAGTCTTAACTTTTGAGCCAAAAATGGGAGCGTGCACGATCGCAGCGTTAAGCATGTTTGGCACTTGCACATCAATACCGTAGATTGCTTTGCCAGTGATGCGATTATGAGTATCGATTTGCGGCAACGATTTGCCTATTAAGTTGAGTTGATCGTCGGATTTTAAGGGCACATCATCAGGCACCGGCCAGTTAGCTGCATCGGAGGCAAATTGCCCGTAGGGGAAAGCTTTGCCTTGGTAGATGACATGTGAGTCTTGCGTGCTTAAGTTGGCTACAGTGGTGCCTAATTGAGCAGCAGCGGCTTTAATGATAATGCTGCGAGCGCCAGCACCCACTTTGCGCATCGTTAAGTAATAGTCTCTAACGGCCGTTGATCCGCCAGTTAATTGCATTCCCAGTGAGTTGTTGAACTTGCTGTTTAAAGGGGCTTGGCGCATTTCTAATGTATCCCAGTCGGCGTCCAATTCATCAGCTACCAGTTGAGCCAAACTGGTGTTAACTCCTTGGCCCATTTCAGCGCTGGGTACAGTAACAATGATGCGGTTATCTGTGCCGATGAATAGCCAGTTATGCATTTCATCGGTTGGTGGCGTATTACTGTGCAGTAATTCCACTTCTGTATTGATATTGCTACAACCTATTAGTAAACCACTGACGCCAAAGGCTGCACTGTTTTTTAAAAAATGACGACGTGTTAAAAGTGTCGCTTTCATACTAAGCCTCCTTATTGGCGTCATAAGCCAAGTCCAACGCGCGCTCCATGGCTGGACGAATGCGGTTGTACGTGCCACAGCGGCATATGTTATTCATTTGTTGCTTAATCTGTTCGGGGCTCGGGCGCTGGCCTGCGAGTGCTTGGTTGACAATGGCAGTGGCAACCATGATTTGTCCAGACTGACAATACCCACATTGGGGTACATCTAACTCCAGCCAAGCTTGCTGAATTGTATTGAGATGTCCATCAGCGGCAAGAGACTCTATGGTTTCAATTTGTGTTCCGGACATGGCGGTTGCTGGCACACTGCATGAGCGCAATGGTTTGCCATTGACTAGCACCGTGCATGCGCCACATTGACCTATTCCACAACCAAATTTGGTTCCAGTTAAGCCAACTTCTTCCCGTATAGCCCATAACAATGGAGTGTCTGTATCGACTTTTATTTCGACGCCTTTGCCGTTAATGTTAAGTGTTAACATGCCAGCTCTCCTGGTGTTGTATTGTTTGCCAATGGGACTTCGTATCAAGATCCACTTCGGCGTGTGGCCAGATAAAATAATGTATAGGCACACGGTGCTGATTAGCTAGAAGCCAAGGTTTCAAACCACGTTCAGGAGCATTGACCGTGGCCATAATCTTGTGTGGAATGATGACAGGAACGCCCCACGAATTGATATCTTGGTGTTGGTATTGGCTTACTAAAACTTGCGCGGGTTGCTGTTTCCAATACTGGTAAAACTCGAACGCTTGCTCGGTGGTAATAGCGTATTGGTCTACTAAGACCCAGCCAATACTTTTCTGATTGTGAGTTTTTTGGGCTAATATGACGCTAGTGCCCATACCTTTGTGCCAATCTGGGTTGTGCAATATGTTCAGATTGGCGTGGGGTGTTATATCGTCATTTAAATCCACGGCCCCACTGACCACACATACAGGTAATCCGGTGGCTAATAACGTTTGGACTTGGTGTTGAATCAGGCTTTGGCTGCCCAACTGCAACAGTTGCTTTGGTTGACCAAGACGGGTTGAATTACCGGCCGCCAATATAACCCAAATAAAGTCATCAACAATCATCAAAGTCACCTTGCTTTAGACAGACTGGAAAGCGAAGTATCAAACGCTAACATGCCCCTCTATTATGCATACAAATACATGCACATAAATGCAAATATATGTAAAGACACGCAAAGATGGACAGGTGGCATTAATACCTTGCCTTTACTGCCGGGCATGGAGCTCTAAAAGCAATGAAACTGTTAATAATTAGGCAGTTTTATTCCTTACGGGGCACCGATCGATCTAGTTAACAACGAGGGTTATAGGTAAAGTCTACTAAAATAAGATGCGCCTTAAGCAGATACTTATTAGACCCTTGAGAATATTCTTTTCATTAAAATGAACGTTAGTGAATTTAGGTGGGTACAAGAATTAAGCTGGTTATTCTTCTTTATTTACCGCCCTAGGGACAAGTTTAGCTATTCCCCATAAAATCCCTGCTAAAATAAAGACGCCTATATATTCGGCTACCGGGATGCGGGGTAATACAGTATAAAACATCGGCCCCTGTTTTATCGCTACTAGGGTTACGCCAACGAGATATAACAGGGTGAACCCCCACTTATGGAGTTTGGTAAAGTTTAAACCATGCATTTGAGTGATTATAAAAATGCCTGCAAAACCAAAAAAGAACATACCCCACATGTTGTTGTCACTCTCTAAGGCCACTAGGGTGCCGTGCACAATGACCCACATTTCTAAAAAAAGCGTCCACTTACGATTAACATGAAACTGTGTAAAAAATAGCGACCCTTGGAGTAGGAGAACAAAGATGTAGGAGAAACCCATTAGATGTCCGAAGGTGGCTTCCGTAGGGTGGTACCAAAAGGTATAGATGATGGCCCAAGAAAAATAATACCCGTGGTATTTTTTGGCAGCGTATATTAACTTTTTTGAAAATGGCACTTTCTTACCAAAGAATAAGCCCCGTCTGGGGGTTTCCATAAGCAAGACCCAAATGAGCATAACCACCACAGATACCTGTGCACTCCAAATAGACACATGCTGGGCTAGTCCATCGTACCAAAGTTGAGTTTGGATAATGTGCAGCACGCAAAAGAAACCGTTGAGGCCTAAGGCATACCAGTTAAAATTATGTAATTTGTGCCCATATGTGGGTTTGGCACGCTGGGCGTAGAAGATAAGGCCCCACATGGTGATTTGGTGGAGCCCATAAAAAAACCAGGCGCTAAACACACCCATGGCAGTCCGTTCAGGTAGTTGCCAAAAATACCAAGAGGCTCCTTGGTCTTCTAGGAAAACAATATCCTTTAATAAAGGTGCAGCCATCCAAATAGTAAAGGTAAGGACTAATGTAGCACCAATACCCCATAAGGCTGCATTAGTGTCTTGTCTGAGTGCTTTCTGATTCATATAATGATTGTTGCCAATAGCACAAGGTGTAGCTTGAAATGACTATAATAGGTTCTGTCCGACATTTCAACGCTATCGTGGCTATAGGTTTCTGCGCCGTTTGTGCGTTTTCTTTCTGGGCACAAGAGTCCCATGGAAACGTCCTTTTAGGTGAAATTCAAGTGCCATTAGTACAAATCCGACACTTGGGTCAAGGTGAGCTTGTAGTAGTGTTGTTTGAACAACTGGACCGAATCAAATTAGAAATGGACAAAGCTTTTCGAGTAAAAAAGCTCGCTGCCACATCCCAGGACTTGGTGGTCGTTTTCAGCAATGTCCCCTATGGGGAATATGCAGTTGGCGTTTTTCACGACCAAAACAAGAATGGCAAACTTGATGCTAACTTTTTTGGTTTTCCGAAAGAGGACATCGCAGTGTCTAATAATGCTAAAGGTGGCCCGTTTGGTGGCCCACTTTGGCAGCAAGCGAAAATTCAGTTGGCGCAATCGGCCATGGTGTTATCGACCCTTAAGTTGTATCCCTTTGGCCCTAAAACCACCGAATAACCATCGAATAGAAAATTTAGCCATGTGTACTTCTGCACATGCCAGTGGTAGGTCAAGTGTTCATATTAAGATGCATCTGACAGAAATAATACGTTCGGCGTATCACTATATATGCTCGTAGGATATTTCACCCAACACTCCTTATGGTTACACCCATAATTGATCAACTTGGTCCCAACACCACTACACCACAACAAACCCATGAAATAGCTTGGCCGAACACTCCGTAATGCGCCAAAAGGAATTTTCTTCACCTGTCGTTTCGCTAGTTACAACTAGCGTATCACCGGTGGATAAATGGCATTGCTTGGCATTTAGTGCATCCTCAAGGCTCAGTTCACCTTTGATAACGTAGATAAAACTGTAGCGTTTGTTAGCCACATTTTGTACGTGCAATGGCACGTTAAGCAGCTCATCCAATGGCATATTATTGGCTTCTACCTGCACTACGCGATCACTCACTTGAACCTGTGGCCGATGGATCAGATTTATGGCGAAGGCGGTCTGGGTAAGTAGTTTACATGTGAGCTGGCTTTCCCCAAAAAAGTCGAACGCCGTGCCGCTTTGATCAACAATTGTCTGGTTATTGTTTGTATCCAATTCGAACTCACACCTACCGTCTAACGTGCGGTGATGACGTATGTAACCTGGATACAGCGTGAAGTCGGATTGCGGGACCTCAATGGTTGCCGTAGAAAACCTAAACAGGTAATTTTGATCATTGCTTGTTTTTGGAAAACGGTAAACCTCACTCATTTGACCGGCACCGTTACCCCAAGGCTGGGTTACAGACTCGGTATATTTGACGATACTAACTTGCATACCAGTGTCCTCTGCATGGCGTTCAATAGAGTTATTCAGTAGGCGTAGGCTGATCCGTCTTACCTGCCTTAACACGGTCTAAGGTACCTTGCCGTTGCTGAGCATTCACTGCGTCAGGCATTTCGGCTGCCAATTGTTTAATACGTAGCCGTTCTGTTTGGGGGGTGAGTCGCCCTGCATCCTGCAATCCCTGATAGCGCGGCCACGCCGCGTATTTTTTAGTCAATTGGTGCGGTTGATAGGTGCTCATATGGTCGGGGGTGATATCTCGATCGAAGACTAAGGCGCCAGCCGCAGCTGCCTCGGCTAACAGCTGTGCGCCTGCGGTTGTTCGTGCTATCGCTGCGTTAGTGCCTAAGTCTGTATCAGTGTCTTCACGTTTGGGAGAGCCTAGAATCCATGTATCGGCGACTGCAATGTCGGACGCTTCACCAATACCGTCGGGGCAGACTTTGCAACGAAAAGGCATGTCCCACATACTTTCATCTTCTCCCCAAAAATCCAAATAATGGGCATCGACTACCTTTGCTGCAGTGGTAATACGGGTTGGACCCGGGCAGCCATGACCACGATATCGTAAGTCCGTTACTTGATCTGGCTCCACGCCCATGCGCCGATAAAAAGCCTTGATGGAATCGGGCGGCATATAGCCACCACACACCGGGGTCAGCCAAAATTTAACCAGGTCATTCACCCGTTTATCTTCTTGCGCGTAGTTACGCAAGCCCGCTAAGTCACAAGGTTTACCGATAAAAGCAAATTTTTGGTTACGATCGAGCACTTTATCTATCGCGATTAACGGTGCCGTGGGGCCATAACGCGAACCCGAACCTTGTAGCACTTGCTCAGTAGTCGTGCTGATATGCATTTCACCAAAACTCGGTTCGGTAGCATGCGCTTTGGCATGTAATATAAAATCGACTTGCTTGGTGGTTAGCAAGTAACACGCAAGTGCGGTTAACACGCCAGCGGTGGCGCCGACATGACGTTGGTGGTCATCGCCAGCCCAAGTGTGCACCATGCGCTGCCATGGGCCCCATACATTATCTAACTTGGTGTCTGTAGCGATGAGGTTGTCTGGCAAACCTACGGGGTGAACCCCCGGGCACACGCGATCTACCAAATCTGCCGTAGCATGGTCTATGGCGTCGCTAACTATCGGCACCAAATACCCCGAACTACCTTTTTTAACCTGTATTAAGTGAGCTCCAGCGGCCGCCTGACACAGGCCGCAGCCGGTGCATAAGCCATGCTCTACAATTTGTTCAACCCGTTGCTTAGCAGTCAATTTCATAAATACCCTTGGTGTTGGCAGCAATGTATTGGCGCATTATTTCATAATATTGATGATATTACTCTAAGCTAATTTTATCGGATATTTATGCCGGATGGCAGCATCTATTGCTGGCGTTAGATAACTGGGCTGGTGTTGCAATAGCTGCTCCACCTTAGTTTTGGCCCGCGCCCAATGGTCCATGCTACCGCTCTCTTGCCAGACGATAGGCTCGTCTCGGTCGGCCAATTTTGGATAATAGTAATCTCGTTCCATCGACACCATGGTTTGCGGCGCATCTATAAAGTGTCCAGAACCAGCAATAGCGGCCTTAATGGATTCAAAACCCAAATCCTCTTCCGTAACTTCGATACCGCGTATGGCACGGTGTACGTGAGATAACATCTCATCATCCATCACAAAGGCTTCAAAAGAAGCTCCTAAAAGGCTCGCCATCATGCCAGACGATTCGTACACCATGTTGCCCCCAGCCAACCCACAAGCTAAGGCGGTAATGGCTTTTTCCATACCCATTTGAGCGTCGGGTGCTTTGGCGTCGCTCATGCTTGAGCCACAACCAGACGGCAATCCTAAGCTATTAGAAAGTTGCGCCGAAGCGGCATTGAGCAAGGCCATCTCTCCCCCGCCCCCCCGAAAAGCGCCAGTGCGTAGATCAATTACTAACGGCCAGTTAGAAAAGATCATTGGATAACCCGGCTCAAAAACATTGATCATGATGAGCGCTGCTAGGGTTTCTGCCAAGGTAATAGCCAGGGTACCTGCTAATGGCGCAGGCGAGGTGGCACCAGTCATGGCGGCTACAATATTGCTAATGGGCACACCGCGCTTCATACACGCCAAAGCCACCATTACCGCATCTTCACCGTATTTTAGAGGTGAAATGACTGGGCTGATATGGGCCTTACAAAATGGGCGCTTAGCAAATTCGCCTTCACCGCCCAGGGCCATGTCGAACATATCGACGATGGGATCCACATGTTCTGGCAAGGTAAAGCTAGTGGCAACGGGTTTGGTGGTGCCACGCAGTAATGCGTACACCGTATTCACGTCTAACTCGTATAAATCGGGCACATCAGTGGCCACACAACAACGGGTAAACCAAGCCACGTTAGGCAACTGATCCACCAACCGAGTAAAGTCATATAAATCGTCTAGGGTGGACGGGCGATACTGGCCATTGTTCAAATCCAGAGTTTGTACGGCGGCACCACCGGTACCAAAATAAACCCTGTCTCCACCCACTTGAATATCATGCTTGGGGTCGCGGCCATAAAAGGTGAACTCCTTACAGGCCCCTGCAATAATGGTTTCTACCATGGAGGATGGGTAACATAAACGCCCCAGTTCATTCACTTTAGCGCCCTGAGCCAATGCTTGCTTGAGGAGCACAGGAGGGACGTCGGCCATGCCTATTTCATCTAAGATGCGTAACGACTCAGTGTAAATGCGTTGCACTTGAGCCGGCGTTAGCGGCTGATATTGCCCACCCGACTGCCCTGGTGCACAAGGGTTTGTTGCGGGGGGTTTAGCTCTCTGCGCATGTTTAGCGGCGCGGGCTGAAGGTCGTCTAGCCATGGTTCACTCCTAGCTCTAACTACGAGGTTTGAGGTTAGCTGGGTCATACAGGCATGGCTCCACTACCATTGCGTCACAGACTTGACCAATGATGGATACCTTAAAGTGGCCCCCAATGATCGCCACAGCTGCATCTACATAGGCATAAGCCAAGTTTTTAGCCACACGGTGGCCATAGCCGCCAGAAGTAACAACACCCACCTGTTGGCCATGATGAATAACCGGGTCGCCACCATGGGCGGCGGCAAAGTCGCAGCTCACCTCTAATGTAACCAAGCGCTGGCGTGGGCCTGACTCTAGATCGGCTAGCAACGCTTGTTTGCCAATAAAATCTGGCTTATCCAGTTTCACAAAGCGATCCAAACCCGCTTCTATAGGGTTAAATTCATCAATGATTTCCGCTTTCCAATGTAGGTAACCTTTCTCCAAGCGCATGGATTCGGTGGCATAAAGGCCAAACTTACTCAAGTGGAAGGTTTGCCCTGCGCTTTGTAATAGCTGCCACACTAGGTACAACTGCGCATTAGGAATGTGTAGTTCGTAGGCTAACTCGCCCGAAAAACTCACACTCATGGCGTTAACTTGCGCGTAACCAAGGCTGATCGAGCGCACTTGCATCCAACCAAATGCAGCGGCACTACAATCATCACGGGGGCATAACGACTGTAACAAGTCTCGTGACTTAGGCCCTGCTAACACCAGTATAGTATGGCTATCGGCCATTTCCGTTAAGGTTACAGTGGCCGGCATACTGGTATTTAAGTAATCGCGGTCATGCCATTCTGCCGCGGCTGCAGAGCCATACCAAAAATGGTCTTCTCCTAGCTTAGCTAAGGTTGCTTCGCACAACATTCGGCCTGCATGGTTGAGCAAATAACACAATCGAACCTGCCCAACCTTTTTAGGTATAGAGCCACACACTAACTGGTCAAGCCACTGTTCTACACCTGCGCCTTTGAGCTCATAACGGTTAAAGCCCGAGACCTCCATCACGCCAACGTTGGCTTGAAGGGCCGCAATTTCTTGCGCCACCACCGCGTGGGATTCGTTAAAGCGGTAACCGGCAGTTTCCACAAAGTCCGGCGTAGGTTTAAACATCAATACCCGCTCCCAGCCATTCACCGTACCCCAAATGGCATCCAGTTGATTCAATACTGGATACAAAGGCGTGGTGCGGGCTAACCGAGCGGCTGGGCGTTGCTCGTGAGGCAAATGGTAGTGAAACTCATTTTGATAATCCTCAATGGCCTTTAGGCAAGTGTGTTCGGTATTGGCATACTGGCTAAAACGACGCGGGTCGGTGTACCAAGAATCCCACTCCGACTGACCATTAACAATGATTTCGGCCAAGATTTTGCCATGGCCGCCACTTTCGCCAATACCGGCCCTGAGCCCGATAGCACAATAGGCGTTTTCAATGCCAGGGATAGGGCCAATCAGAGGCGCACCGTCAATGGTATAGGTAATAGGGCCATTGATGATCGAATGGATGCCTACGGTTTGTAGGGCTGGCAAACATTCAAATATGCCTTCCATATTGTCTAAACATCGGTCTAGATCATCGGGGCACAAGGCTTTAGTAAAGTCGGGGCTAATGCCGTCCATACCAAAGGTTTTGCAACCTTGTTCGTATACGCCGACCAACAAGCCATGCTTTTCTTGGCGGCTATAAAAGTCATCCCTCGGGTCTCGTATAATGGGCACTCTAAAATCTAATGCCTCTAACTCTGGCATAGATTCAGTTAGAAAATACATGTGTTCCATGGAGGTCACTGGGTGCTCAACCCCCAGCATATTGCCCACCTCATTAACCCGGTAACCCGTGGCATTAACTACTTTTTCGCAGGTAATGTCGCCTTTAAGGGTATGTACAATAAACTCGCCGTTAGCTTTGCGGGTGATGTTTTCGACAGGATTAAAGCGATACACCTTGGCACCAGCTTCGCGGGCTTTACGCACCATAGCAAAGGTAATACCAGCGGGGTCTATGTCACCATCTAGCGGATCCCACCAAGCACCCAGCAATCCTTCTGGGTTTATTAGCGGATGGCGTCTAGCCACTTCGGCTGGGTCAATAAATTCCATGTCGGCACCCATGCCATTAGCCATGCCCACCATGTGCTGGTAGGTATCAACTTGAGCGGCTGTGTTCGCAAGGCGCATGCCTCCAGTAATATGGTAGGCAAACGGAAAGTCCACATCATCTGCTAACTTTTTATACAGTTGAATACTATGGCGTTTAAGGGCAATAGCAGTTTGATTAGCACCAAATTGGGTCACTTGTGCTGCAGCATGCCAGGTGGAGCCAGAAGTAAGTTCATCCCGTTCAACTAACGCAATATCGGTCCAGCCGTGATCTATAGCCAAATGATAAAATACTGATGCACCGGCAATACCACCACCAATCACCACCACACGCGCGTGAGCATCTACCCCTTCACTCATACTTCAACCCCAAAAAATAGCCTGACTACATCAGTACTTTGCTTAAATATAACCCCAATTTACTCACCCAAAAGGCATCAGACAAGCAAAAACTATTGCATTATGGTTCAAATATATTCAACAATAGGCTAATGAAACATTCCCTCCCTCCTCTGGATTCGTTAAAGGCTTTTGAAGCCGCAGCAAGACACTTAAGCATTACCTTAGCAGCCGATGAACTGTGCCTCACTAAAGGTGCAGTCAGCTACCAAATTAAACGCTTAGAGCAACACCTTGGGCACCCATTATTTAAACGAACAACGCGCCAGATTTTACTTACCGATGCTGGTCAAATGTTTTACCAAACCACCCAAAAAGTATTTGCAGACTTGTCCAACCAGATACGCCTACTAAACCAGCAGCATCAACAAAACTTGATCATTGCGGTGACTAGCTATGTTGCGTTGCGCTGGCTTTCCCCAAAATTGGCCAGTTTTTGTGCGCAGCACCCCAGCATTAATGTGATTATTCAGCACGCTATTAATCAGCCCCATTTTAGCAACCAAGGGGTGGATATTAGTATTCGTTGGCAAGAGTGTGGGGGCAGCTTAAGCAATGACACTGGTATCCATTTGCCTATGCCAATGTTTGCTGTGGCCAGCCCAAGCTTAATCCAACGATACAAATTGTTGCCGGGGGGTTTGGATGCGCCAGCAAATCTTGGCCAAGCACCCTGCCTCAGCATCCCTTTGCTATGTGAAGAGAGGGACTTAGACTTATGGCAACTCTGGTGCCAAGGACAGCCCTTAGCCAACCCCCACCACATGATCGAAGATGCCAATGTGCGGGTACAAGCCGCCATTGATGGCCAAGGTATTATGCTGGCAGATGCCTTAATGCAAACCGAGATTAACGATAACAGCCTAATCTCCGTGAGCACTCACCAGTTGCAAGGATATGGTTATGTTATTACCCCCCACTCGAGTCATCCACAAGTGCAGTTGTTAATGCAGTGGTTACAAACTTATGCAGACTCATTTTAACTAGTGCCGCATTGGTGAGCTGGTGGGGGTTTATATTTACTCTACTGGCTGTTGCGCTCGCACAACAACGGTGCAAAAAGAAGATATATTAAGCTAAATTGCGCCGTAACCATTCAAAAAACCCATGATCCCTAGCTATAAACTCGCTACTTAGTGGTTTGTTGTAATTTGGCACAGAATCTGCATGTAGCTCCTCTTTAGCATCTAAACCAAGGACACATGTGAAACCAAACAGTAAAACGGTGATGCTTGTACTAGACCAACACACTCCCGGCACGTCACTTATACCAGCCATTGAGTCCTGTGGGTATCAGTGCGAAAGCACACTGTGGAGCCAACTGAAAAGCACCACCGCGCACTTGCCCAACATGTTAATTATAGCTCAGCTAGAGATGTCTTTGCAGCAGATGGAATACATTATCCACCATATTGATTCAGCCAACCATGCTATCTTGATCATGCTTAAACAAGCCAATGACGCCACTATCAAAAGCCTGATCGAAGCTGAAGCTTCACTACTCCATATTGGCCCTTTGCCCCATGAGCGCATGCCAACGTTACTCAAGGTAGCCATGGCTCGGCATAAGTCAAGATTGCATCAAAATCGGCAGGTAAAGAAGCTACAGATACAGCTACAAGACTTGAAACTAGTCAACCGCGCCAAAGGCAGGCTCATGCAACAACAAGGTATAAGTGAAACTCGAGCTCATGCCACAATGCAAAAATTAGCTATGGTTCGCGGCCAGACCCTGGGCGAACTGGCGCAAGCTATCTTAACAAGTTAAACCTAGCTATTGAGCCTTTGGCTCAGTAACACTATTTTTTAAAGCAAAGGCGCTTTAACACTCCCTAGAGTGTTAAAGCGCCTTTTTTTGTGAGTCATAACCGAGGTAGTTTAAATGGCAACAGCGACACTCAACTTATTCTCTTTCCAAGGTAAACTAAAAATCTTACACATGAGCTGGATGGCCTTTTTTCTCTCTTTTGTAGTGTGGTTCAATCATGCGCCGCTAATGGGCATGATCAGCGCGTCGTTAAGTTTAACCAAATCCCAAATCAGCACCTTACTAGTGCTTAACGTGGCCCTCACCATACCTGCACGCATTGTAATTGGCATGCTTACCGACCGTTACGGCCCTCGCATCACGTACAGCGCCTTGCTTGCCGCCGTAAGCCTGCCCTGCTTTGTATTTGCCTGGGGCGATGACTTCACCACCTTGGCCTGGTCGCGGTTGGCGTTAGGTTTTGTAGGCGCTGGCTTTGTGGTGGGCATACGCATGGTTAGCGAATGGTTTCCAGCTCATGAACTAGGTATCGCAGAGGGCATCTACGGTGGCTGGGGTAATTTCGGTTCTGCCGCTGCCGCCATGAGCTTACCCGCCTTAGCTATGTGGCTGGGCGGTGACAATGGCTGGCGCTGGGCCATTACTATCACAGGACTCTTAAGCCTAGGGTTTAGTGCCTTATGGTGGGCTCAGGTATCCGACACACCAAAGGGAGGCACCTATTTTAAAGCCCGCAATCTAGGTGGCTTAGAAGTATCAACCCGCGGCGATTTTTACCTCTTATTGGTTATGAAAATACCCTTGTATATGGCTCTATTAATGCTCACTTGGAAGCTATCTACACTTGCTGTAAACCTATTATCTCCCTCGAGCGCAGTGGTCACATACGTCATATTGCTGGCCATTTTAGGGTACGACATTTGGTCTACATACAGAGCCAATCATCGACTGTTTAGCAACCAAATAGAAGCTCATGATCACTATGAATTCAAACAAGTAGCAGTACTGAACGTACTCTACTTCGCCACCTTTGGTTCGGAGTTAGCAGTGGTGTCTATGCTCCCTATGTTTTTTGCCGAAACATTCTCCTTGGACCTGGTTTTAGCTGGTTTAGTAGCTTCGACCTATGCTTTCATGAACCTTATGTCTCGGCCAGGTGGAGGTTGGCTAAGTGATCGATATGGCCGTAAAAAAATGCTTTTGCTACTCACTGTAGGCTTGGCTATAGGCTACGCGATCATGTCGACAATTAATTCACAATGGCCTCTATACTTGGCGGTTATTACCACCATGCTATGTTCCTTTTTTGTACAAGCTGGAGAGGGCGCAGTATTTTCCATTGTGCCACTCATCAAACGTAGACTAACAGGGCAGATCGCAGGCTTAACTGGCGCTTATGGTAATGTAGGGGCTGTTTTTTACCTCACTATGCTCACCAGCTTAACCTACGCTGATTTTTTTATGTTAATGAGCGGTACAGCTGTTCTGGGGTTAGTCACTCTATCTCTTTTACGCGAACCTAAAGGACATATGATGGAAACAGCAGAAGATGGCAGCGTGGTGATGATAAAAATTAGTTAATAGGTGGGAACTGTGTCACAGCAACTAAGAATAAGTATTGGCAGTTACAGTCATCGAGGCAAAAAGCCGACTAATCAGGATGCCTTTGCCGTTCGAGGCGACAACCTCAACTCGGTTGGCCACAAAGGCATGGTGGCCGTAGTTGCAGACGGCGTCAGCCACTGTAAAGATGGCCAACTGGCGAGTCAGGCCTGCGTTACGGGATTCATGCAAGATTACTTCAATACGCCTAAAACATGGCGCACTGAGCAATCTGTAAGCCAAGTATTGACAGGCCTGAACCGGTGGTTATATCGCCCAGATCAAACCGATCAACGGATAGAACAACAACGTTTAACCACTTTTACCGCAGCCATTATACAAGATACCCAACTACATATATTTCATGTTGGAGACAGCCGCGCATACCTGTACCGCGACGGCCACCTTCAACAACTAACCAATGATCATTGTACCTGGGTGGGCAGTAACCAGGTATTGAATCGCGCCATGGGTGCAGGCCCCAATGTTCAGATTGATTTTTCAAGCCATCAATTACGTCAAGGTGATGGCATTTTACTGACTACTGACGGCGTACATCAATCAGTCACTCCTGCGCAATTGTCTTATTATAACGCGGCGCTATCAGAAGTTGACTTAGATGTCCGCGCACAACAATTAGTTGAGTGGTCTGCCGAACAAGGCAGTGAAGATAACATGACCGCCGTTCTGTTACGCCTAGATGAGTTACCACCGGTTAGCATAGATGATCAATTACAGGATCCTGCTCAGTTACCCATACCTCCGGCATTAACTCCGGGCCAGAGCCTCGATGGATTCAAAGTGTTAGATGTCATCTCGGCTACGCCACGCAGCATGCTATATCATGTGCGGTGCCTGCATTCTGGTCGTAAGTTAGTACTAAAGGCCCCTTCAGTAGCGTTACGCGATGACTCTGTGGCGATGTCTTCCTTTGTTCGAGAAGCCTGGGTGGCCACCAACGTTAAGCACTCGCAATTAATGCATGGCCATGAGAGACCAAAGACTCCTAGCGCAAATTATATGTTATTGGAGTATGTCCCAGGCGTAAGCCTTCGCCAATGGATCTACGACCACCCCGAAGCCAACTTGGACAGTGTGCGAGATATTATAAAGCAGCTTATCAGTGCAGTACGCTCACTACACCGTTTAGGCGTGCAGCACAGGGATTTAAGGCCAGAAAACATCATTATTCAGGCCGACCAAAAACTAGTCATTATTGACTATGGCAGTGTCGCCGTTGCTGGGTTAACTACCCCTACAGAAGAACGTGTCGGCGCTTTAGAGTATGCCGCACCCGAGCTCATATTAGGTGGCCCATGCCAACAACCAGACCACTACGCCATTGTTGTCATTGCCTATGAACTGCTCACCGGACATACTCCCTTTGCTCAAACACCCACTCATTGGCAGCGTTATCGTCGCTTAAGTGAATTTCGCTACCGGCCGATTTATGCATCACGAAGTGATCTGCCACACTGGCTCAACGCCTGTTTTGACAAAGCTCTTAGCCCAGACCCAAGACACCGCTATCCAGCTTTGTCCGAATTTTGGCAAGATTTCACCACCCCATCCAATCAACTAATGCGAGCAGACGAGGTGCCCTTAGCTAAGCGTTACCCCGTGGCTATTTGGCAAAGCCTATGCCTTTTACTAGCGCTAGCGCTACTGGTGCAAAACATATATTGGTCGTTATAGGTGCACGCTTTTGGTGCGCTGACTCTCTATAAAGCATTAATAGACCTCAGACCCCTCAGACAAGTCCTTTGGTACCAATGGATGCAATAAATTATCTCCGGCTACAGACAGTTGGCCCGAATAATGCATTAACCCGTACGTAGGCCAGTGTTTTTGTTAGCACTGTACCCAGTTAGTAAAGAGATTACTGCTGACGCCTCATCATCGCATTATATTATTATCGACAAAGACGTCTACCACCTGCCAAGGTTGTCAGTAGACGCGTGCAGAATGAGTAGGCATTGGAGCAAGACAATGTTATTAACCCGCTTGGCCATCGTTGGCAACGGCATGGTTGGCCACTGCCTCATTCAGTCGCTGGCAGATCAAGGCATAATCGACCAGTACACCATTACGCTATTTTGCGAGGAGCCCAAACTTGCCTATGATCGGGTAAATTTAACTAAATACCTCAGTGGTAGCAACGCAGAAGATTTGTCCTTGGGCAATATAACCGACTATGAGTCCTGGGGCTTAGACGTCAAACTTGGTGTCGCAGTAGAAAAAATTGACTTGCAGTCACACTGTGTATCGGGCAGTGATGGCAGCCATACCCAGTACGACAAACTAATACTAGCCACAGGCTCCTACCCCTTTGTGCCTCCTGTACCAGGGCACGACTTAGATCCTTGTTTTGTGTATCGCACTCTAGCCGATTTAGACGCCATAGAAGCGGCCGCAAAAACAGCTAAAACAGGAGTTGTTGTAGGTGGAGGTTTGTTGGGCTTGGAGGCGGCAAAGGCGCTCGTTGATCTTGGTTTAACCACCCATGTAGTGGAATTCTCTGATCGCCTAATGATGCAACAACTCGACGCTGAAGGTGGTGCTCTACTGAGGCAAAAAATAACCGCTCTCGGGGTACAGATCCACACCAGCAAAAACACCCAGAGCATCGACTTACAGAGCGATGGCAGTTTAAGCATGGCCTTTGCTGATGGCAGCCAGCTAGTTACAGACCTACTGGTATTCTCTGCAGGCATTCGCCCCAGAGACCAGCTCGCACGCGACGCCGGCCTTGAACTTGGTGAGCGAGGTGGTATCACCATTGATGATAATTGCCTAACCTCTGATCCCGACGTATACGCCATTGGTGAATGTGCGCTTTGGCAGGGCCGTATTTTTGGCTTAGTAGCTCCGGGTTACCAAATGGCGAAGGTAGTGATCAGCCACTTACAAAATTCAGAACAAGCGTTTACCGGCGCCGACATGAGCACCAAATTAAAACTTATGGGCGTTGATGTAGCCAGCATTGGCGATGCCCAAGGCACCTCCATTGGAGCTAAAAGTTATCGTCTGACCGACGAGCGTAACGGCACTTACCAAAAACTAGTGGTTAATGGCGACGGTGATAAGCTGCTCGGCGCTATATTAGTCGGCGACGCTAGCCTGTACGGAGAATTATTACAATACTGCCTCAATGGTCTAGCGCTGCCGGAGCATCCTGAGATGCTGTTATTGCCCAGCACCAGTGAGGCCAGCCCAAAACCTGAGCTGCCTGATAGCGCCACCATATGTTCTTGCCACAATGTTACCAAGGGCGATTTGTGTAACACCGTACAGGCTGGTCATAGTAACCTAGCAGACGTGAAAGCAAAGACCAAAGCCGGAACAGGTTGTGGTGGGTGCGGGCCTATGGTTGCAGACATAGTACAAACGGCTGTCTTATCCCATGGAGGAGAAGTAAATCACGATTTGTGCGGCCACTTTTCCTATAGTCGACAAGCACTGTATGACCTCGTACGCATTAAACAATTAAAAACTTTTGGCCAGGTGCTAGCCCAATACGGCAGCGGTATCGGCTGTGAAATTTGCAAGCCTGCAGTCGCGTCTATATTGGCGTCCTGTTGGAACCAGTATGTGCTAGCTGGTGAACACTTGGCACAACAAGACAGTAATGATCGATTTTTAGCCAACATTCAGAAAAACGGTACATATTCCGTCGTGCCCAGGGTGGCCGCAGGTGAAATCAAGCCTGCGCAGCTGATTGTGCTGGGCGAAGTAGCGCAAGAATTTGACCTCTATTGCAAAATTACTGGCGGCCAGCGTATCGATTTATTGGGCGCACAACAAGAGCAGCTGCCAGACATTTGGCAGCGTTTGATCGAAGCTGGCTTTGAAACGGGTCAGGCCTATGGTAAGTCTGTACGCACGGTTAAATCTTGCGTTGGAGACAACTGGTGTCGATACGGCACTGGCGATAGCATGGGCTTAGCCATTGCATTGGAAAATCGCTACAAGGGGCTCCGATCTCCCCATAAACTCAAATTTGCCGTATCTGGCTGTATACGCGAATGTGCCGAAGCTCGAAGCAAGGACATTGGTGTCATAGCTACGGACAAAGGCTGGAACCTTTATGTCTGTGGTAACGGTGGCATTCAGCCCCGCCACGCCGATCTATTTGCAACCGACTTAACTTCTGAAACCTTAATTAAGTATGTTGACCGGCTACTCATGTTTTATATCAAGACGGCCGATCGATTACAGCGCACATCCACGTGGCTAGGCCAGTTAGATGGCGGACTAGACTACCTAAAACAAGTAGTTATTGAAGACTATTTAAAGCTTTCAGGCGAGTTTGAAGAGCAAATGCAAAGCTTAGTTAATAGCTACAAGTGCGAATGGAAGGCCACGTTGGAAGACCCTGAAGCCAGCGCTAGATTTAAACCTTTTGTTAACAGTGATGCCAAGGATGAGAGTATTCAGATGCACTTAGTTCGAGGCCAAACCAGCCCCGTGCCCAATAGCGGTCGAGGCGACCTTATCAACCTAACACAAGTTTTATAAGGAGATTAGACATGAATCAGTCAACCTGGTTATCCGTGTGCACTACCGATGATTTATTGGCGGGGGGAGGCGTTTGCGTGCTCATAGGCAAACAGCAAGTCGCCCTCTTCCTAGAGCCCTCCAAGGCACAGGTGTTTGCGGTTAGTAATCTTGACCCGATGCTACATGTAGAATCAGTTTCGAGAGGACTTATGGGAGGCATAGACGGTCAAACCTACGTCGCCACGCCATTACTTAAGCATCGATACGAGCTAGCAACAGGCCGTTCATTGGACGGTGGTGATCAGCATCTAAAGTGCTGGCCAGCGCGTATTTTAGGCCAAACCGTTGAGGTGCTCTCTGCTCCAGTATGTACTACCGAGGCCCACCATGGATGATCTCGCCAGTGTGGTTGATATCAACAGCACCTGTGCGTACTGTGGTGTAGGTTGTGGTATCACTAGTAAACACGACATCAATTCTGGCGAACTGATCAGCGTAGGCGGTGATGTAAAGCACCCTGCCAACCGTGGCCGCCTATGCCTTAAAGGCGCTACTCTCGGTGCCACACTTAACGCGAGCGAGCGCTTAAAACAACCTTTACTGCATGGCCAAGAAGTGAACTGGGATCACGCTATGGAGCATGTAGCAACGCAGTTCCAACGCATCATTAGCGAGCATGGGCCGCAATCCGTAGCATTCTATCTTTCTGGTCAACTTTTGACAGAAGATTATTACGTCGCCAACAAACTCATGAAAGGCTTTATCGGCAGCTCCAACGTAGATACCAACTCACGCCTATGTATGTCCTCGGCGGTCACGGGGCATCAACGTGCTTTTGGTGAAGACATAGTACCGGGTTGTTATGACGACTTGGAACAAGCCGATTTGGTGTTATTGGTGGGCTCCAACATGGCTTGGACGCACCCGATCCTGCACCAGCGACTACTCAAAGCCAAAGAGACCAACCCCAACCTAAGGATAGTGGTTCTGGACCCACGTAGTACCGCCACAGCTCAACTGGCCGATGTGCATTTGCCCTTGGCCCCAGATAGTGACACCTCTTTCTTCGTCGGCTTGCTGGCCCACTTAGCCCGCCACAAGGGTTTGGACTTGAGCTTTATTGCCGACCATTGCCAAGGCTTTGACGCCACCCTTATGCTGGCCCATAAAACCAGCCCAGACGTTGAAAGCGTTGCCAAAGCTTGTAACTTGCCAACCGAGCAGGTGGCTCAAGTGTTTAATTGGTTTTGCCAGACGCCAAAGGTGGTGAGCGTATTTTCTCAAGGGGTTAGCCAGTCAACTAGTGGTAGCGACAAGGTAAGCGCCATTATTAACTGCCATTTAGCCAGCGGAAAAATTGGTAAGCCTGGCGCCACGCCGTTTTCCATTACGGGTCAACCTAATGCCATGGGCGGCCGAGAAGTAGGCGGGTTAGCAACCCAATTAGCGGCCCATATGGCCTATGACAAGCCCGACGACATAGACCTAGTAAGGCGTTTTTGGCAGGCGCCAAGTTTAGTCACAGGCGTAGGTCTCAAAGCAGTCGACTTGTTTTCAGCCATGGGCGATGGCCGCATAAAAGCCGTTTGGATTATGGCCACCAATCCAGTATTCAGCCTACCAGACAGCCAGCAAGTCGTGAACGCGTTAAAAAAATGCGAACTGGTAGTGGTGTCTGACTGTGTCGCTAATACCGACACGACTACCTATGCCCACGTTCAATTTCCAGCTTCTGGTTGGGGTGAAAAAGATGGTACGGTTACCAATTCTGAACGCATGATCAGCCGCCAACGCAGCATCATAGATAAGCCCACAGGGTCCCGTCATGATTGGGAAATGGTGGTCGACCTCGCCCACCGGTTAGGCTACGCCGGTGCCTTTAATTATAGAACCAGCGCCGATATTTTTCGTGAGCATGCCACCCTATCGGGCTTTGAAAACAACCACCAACGACTATTTGATATCTCTGAGCTAGCTCTACTAAATGATGATGAATATCAGGCTTTAAAACCCATACAATGGCCTATCACTCGGCAACAAGGAAAATTGATCGGACAAAAACGCTTATTTACCCAAGGTATTTTTTCCACAGCCAGCCACAGAGCCAATTTCCACCCTGTTAAACCAAGTGGATTAAGCACTAACTCTGAGCCACAGTTTCCCCTGTGGCTCAACACTGGCAGAGCACGGGACCAATGGCACAGTATGAGCCGTACGAGCCAAGTCACACAGCTTAATCAACATCAACCGGTGCTCCAGGTGGACTTACACCCGTTTGACGCCAAGGCCTTTGGCCTGAACCAGTCTGAATGGGTAGCCGTCACCAGTGCCTTGGGAGTCGTTCATGCACAGGCTAACATCAACTCCAACCAACTGCAGGGGCAGGTGTTTATGCCTATGCATTGGGGAGACCAGTTTGCCAGCCAGGGCCGCGTAGGACAGCTGATTGCAGCCCGTACCGATGCGTCATCTGGGCAGCCAGATTACAAACATACCCCTGTGAGAATCAACCCAATAAACACACTTTGGCGCGCCAATTTAATAACCCGAAAGGCACTCACCTTTGATGACACTGTGATGTGGTTTAAGCGCCATACGACGACCGGCTATCACTATGAACTGGCCAGCACACGCAGGCCTAAGGATTGGCTAACCTGGGCTGAGGAGTGGCTGCCACCATATGATGACCTGATGCAACTGAAAGTTTGTGATCGCAGTGCCTATCGACTAGCTAGCTTTCTCGACGATCAGCTACAAGCTGTGCTATTGATTGCCCCCGACCTACCCTTTTGCGATTCCACTATAGTGAGCGAGTTAATGCAACAGCAAAAACTCACTGGCAAGCAGCGATTACAAACCTTAGGAGCAGGCGCTAACAATGGCAAAAAGCAGGTGGAAAAGTTGATTTGTGCCTGCATGCGCGTGTCTGAGTCCGCGATTAACCGGGCCATTAATGAGGGTAGCAACGATGTAGACACTCTCAAGAAAAACCTAGGCTGTGGCACTGGGTGCGGCTCTTGCATAGGTGAAATGCAACAGTTACTACAAATGCAGGCGGCTCCGCAGTGTCACTTACCCACTGATAGTGACATAGCCTTTCTACAATAACTGCTCAATAACTAAATTTGTACATACTCACTGTAACTGATGTTTTCCATTGTGAAAATCGATATAGTGGGCGATCGCTTTTCAGACAACAGTTTGCTCTATGCCTAGCACTTCAGACAATCTTATCGGCATGTTTTATATGACGCTATCTATGGCGTCATTCACCTTTGCTGATCTCGCCTTAAAGTGGGCTTGTGAAATATTGCCCACGGGCCAAGTGATGTTTATTTTAGGCTTAGGCTGTTGTGGGTTG
>Ga0206681_10000257_pt1 | contig 31012 bp, 27 predicted proteins | sample M150012015metaG_FD_161048 | JGI IMG/M metagenome (GOLD analysis project Ga0206681, IMG submission 161048) | Ammonia-oxidizing marine archaeal communities from Monterey Bay, California, United States - M1 500m 12015 | ecosystem: Environmental > Aquatic > Marine > Intertidal zone | place: USA... | reverse complement strand
CCGGTTCCTAAATCAACAATATCGCAGGTTGCATTCTTATCAAAAAGTTCGAGAGCAATATCGACCAAAAGTTCAGTTTCCGGTCTAGGTATTAGTGTTGATTCTGTTACCTTGAAATCGAGATGGTAAAAACCTTTAGTTCTACTCAGGTAAGCAAAAGGTATACCTAACTCTCTTTTTGTGATAAGTTTTTTTAACTGAATAATTTCATTATCGTTGAGTTGATAATCGAAATTAGATATTACAGATGCAGAGCTCTTATTAAGAACAAGAGACATAATCTGAACAATGTCTGTCCCTCCATTTTTTATATATTCTCCGACTGTTTGCAAGGACTAAAGTATATCTAAAGTTAAAAAAAGAGCCTATATGTTACCAAGGCTTGGTTCAAGAGATTTTTTACTTTTATTCAGTGTGTTAGATGTTTCTGCTACTTTTAAATCGATTAGGTTTTTTAAAGCAACAATCAGCCCCAAACCAATGAACGCCCCTGGAGGTAAGATTGCTAATAATGTGCCTTGATAATTATCGAAAATTGTAACGCTTAGTGTGTCACCTAAGTCACCTAACAGTAAAGAAGATTGATCAAACAATGTGCCATTACCGATAAGTTCACGCATTGCACCCAAAATTACCAAAACTCCAGTAAAGCCAACCCCCATCATAAAGCCATCAAGAGCAGATTTGTCCCACGAATTTTTGCTAGCAAATGCTTCAGCTCGACCTAATATAGCGCAGTTTGTTACAATTAGAGGCACGAAAATACCTAAAATTAAATATAAATCATAAAAGAGTGACTGCATCAATAGCTCAACAATCGTAACGAAAGACGCTATCAATAAAACAAAAATTGGTATACGAACTTCTTTAGAAATTTGATTCCGAAAAATTGAAATAGTTATATTGGAACATACAAGTACAAATATTGTAGCTATACCTAGGGCTAATGCATTAACAATGTTATTAGTAACGGCCAATAAAGGGCATAACCCTAGCAGAGCAACTAGGGCTTGGTTGTTATTCCATAGACCGTTCTTAGTGATTTTTATATAATCATCCATAATGATTGATTATATCAATAACTGCACCAGAAAAGACTACATAAGTTTTGTGTTCAACTTATTAATTTTCCCATACATGCGTTTTGTATCAGTCTACATATCTATGATTAGTCTATAATCGACTATGTTTAGTTGGATTATGAGACTAAATTAATCTGAAATATCAAGGAGAAAGATAAATGCGTAGATCTATATTATTTTCATTATTATTTGTAATTAACTCTCTTTTTAGTGTCGGGGCTCTAGCACAATATGAAGATGTGACTGGACTCTGGAAGACAATTGATGATGACACTGGTAAGCAAAAATCAACTGTAGAGATTTATATTAATAACGGCAAGTTGTTTGGCAAAATTGTAGATTTAGCCGATAAAACTAAAAAGAATGATTTGTGCACTAAGTGTGCAGAAGATGACTCAAGATATAACAAAAAAATACTTGGCATGACCATAATTACGGACATGGAAGTTAATGATAAAGGTGTCTGGACTGGTGGTCAGATTTTAGACCCAGCTAATGGTAAAACTTACCGCTGTGAAATTTGGCTCGATGGAGATACACTTAAAGTTCGTGGGTACATTGCATTTTTCTTCAGAACCCAAGAATGGTTGCGGTAGGGTGTATATGTAATTTAAGTTTATTGTATCCCATAAAGAAGTTTTATTGGCCAAGAGTCAATGTCTAAATACCATGTATTAACTTAGAATAAATGATGGTAAGTTTTTTTTCTGGGTTTTTTCTAGGATTTAGCCTGATTCTTGCTATTGGAGCACAGAATGCCTATGTACTTAAGTGTGGCATAAACCAGAAATACATTTTTATTGTGTGCTTAATTTGTGCGCTATCAGATGCAGTTTTGATTTTTTTTGGCGTTTCAGGGTTTTCTATAATAACTGAATCTTATGAATGGCTATTAAATAGTGTTTTAAATGCAGGCATAGTATTCCTATTGCTATATGGCGTAAGGAGTTTTTGGTTGGCCTTTAAAAAACAAGATTCTTTGCATGTTGCTAATGACTCTAATGACTCATTACTGCAAGTTGTTCTAACCTGTTTAGCATTTACTTGGTTAAACCCACATGTATATCTAGATACTTTAGTGTTAATGGGCTCAGTATCTGTACAGCATTCTGAAAGTTTAGTGCAGTTCACTTTAGGAGCTATATCAGCATCATTCGTATTTTTCTTTTCTTTAGGCTATGCTGCCAGACTGCTAATACCATTCTTTAATAAGCCGCGGTCTTGGAAAATATTGGACTTTATGATTGGTATTACAATGTTTTCAATTGCATTAAGTTTAATATAGTTGTAGAACAAATCCATAGTTCATACTTCTTAATATTGAATAACTATTAGAATATATTTTTATATTTATCTGTTATGTTTTAAATACAATTTCTTCATTTATTATTGACCCATTGATCGTATCACCAGGCAAAAAAGCACCAGATAGGATTTTTTGTGATAAAGGGTTTTCTATTAATTGTTGAATCACGCGTCTAAGTGGCCTTGCACCATATGCAGGGTCATAGCCCTTATCAATAATAACCTCCAGAACCTCGTCACTTAAATCAAGATTAAGTTCTAGACTAGTTATGCGTTTTTTAAGTAAATCAATTTGTAAATTAGCAATACCCCTGATTTGTTCCTTTTTGAGGTTATTAAACACCACAATTTCATCAATACGGTTTACAAATTCAGGCCTAAAGTGATCACTAACTATTTGAATTAGTTGTTGTTGTATATTTTTTCCAGGGTTTTCTTTAATAAGGTGTGAACCCAGGTTTGAAGTCATCACAATTACGGTGTTTTTAAAGTCAACAGTTCTACCCTGCCCGTCAGTCAGACGGCCATCATCTAAAACCTGGAGCAATACATTGAATACATCTGCATGTGCTTTTTCCACTTCATCTAGTAAGATTATAGAGTAAGGTTTTCTGCGAACTGCTTCAGTTAATACCCCGCCTTGTTCATAACCCACATAACCTGGTGGTGCACCAATCAATCTTGCTACAGAGTGCTTTTCCATAAATTCACTCATATCAACACGAACTATGGCTTGGTCTGTATCAAACAGAAAGTCTGCCAATACCTTGGTTAATTCAGTTTTTCCGACACCTGTTGGACCCATAAACAAGAAAGAGCCATCTGGACGGCTTGGGTCAGATAATCCGGCTCTAGATCTACGAATGGCGTTAGATATAACTTTAACGGCCTCATCCTGCCCAACAATGCGTTGATGAATAATGCTTTCCATCTCTAATAATTTGTCTCTCTCTCCTTCCATCATTTTATCCACAGGGATTCCTGTCCATCGCGCAACGATTTGTGCTATCTCTTCCTCTGTCACTTTGTTCTTAAGTAACTCCATATTGTCGCTATCAATATTTTCATCCTGTGTTATTTTTTCTTCTAACTCTGGGATAACGCCATATTGTAGTTCACTCATCTTTGCAAGGTCGTTATTACGGTGTGCATTTTCAAAGTCCAATTTGGCTTGCTCTAGCTCCTCCTTTAAGTGTTGAGCGCCCTGAACCAACATTTTTTCTTTTTTCCATATTTCTTCGAGATCGGCGTACTCTTTTTCAAGTCTACTTATATTGTTTTTTAGTTCTTTGAGTCTCTCTTTAGATAACTTATCTTTTTCTTTCTTAAGTGCCATACGTTCAATCTTAAGTTGAACTAATTTGCGATCAAGCTTATCCATAGATTCAGGTTTAGAGTCAATTTCCATACGGATTTGTGATGCCGCTTCATCGATAAGATCGATAGCTTTATCTGGCAATTGCCTGTCTGTTATGTATCTTTGAGAATAAGTAGTAGCGGCAATGATTGCAGGGTCAGTTATTTCAACACCATGATGTACCTCATATTTCTCTTTAAGCCCCCGCAAAATGGCAATGGTATCTTCTTCAGTGGGCTCGTCTACTAGTACCTTTTGGAATCTGCGCTCTAGGGCTGAATCCTTTTCAATATACTGACGATATTCATCTAGAGTGGTTGCTCCCATGCAATGAAGGTCACCCCTTGCAAGTGCAGGCTTCAACATGTTACCAGCATCCATTGCGCCTTCAGTTTTACCAGCACCCACCATCGTATGCAGTTCATCTATAAATAAAATAACTTGACCTTGCTCCTTTTCAAGCTCTTTAAGTACAGCTTTTAGGCGCTCTTCAAATTCGCCACGATACTTTGCTCCAGCAACAAGTGATGCCATATCAAGTGATAGGACTCTCTTCCCTTTTATACCCTCTGGGACCTCATTATTTAAAATACGTTGAGCTAGTCCTTCGACAATAGCAGTTTTACCTACTCCTGGCTCACCAATCAGTACCGGATTGTTTTTCGTTCTACGTTGCAGAACTTGAATAGCACGACGAATTTCACTATCACGACCAATTACTGGATCAAGTTTTCCATCTGCCGCCATCTGTGTCAAATCTTGTGTGTATTTGTTAAGTGCGTCTCTTTGTGTTTCCGCGTTCTGATCATTCACCGTTTCGTCTCCTCTAAGTTTTTTTATTTCGTCACTTATTTTTTCAACTTTCGCTCCATATTCTTTCAATATTTTGCTAGTTATATCGTCGCTTTTAATGATCGACAATAAGAATATCTCAGTAGATAAATAGTTATCTCCCATATCATTAGCTAACCTGTCTGTTGCGTTCAGTAGCCTTAATAATTTTTGAGAAATGTTTACCTCATTTGTAGATTTACCAATCTTTGCCAGAGTCTCAATCTCTTGAGCTATCTTTTTTTTAGAATTTAATAAATCAACCCCCGATCTAATTAGTAAATTACTAACACTACTACCAGAATTATTAAGCATAGCCTGTAAAACATGTAACGGATCAATAGCACTGTTATTATTATTTAATGCAATAGACTGTGCGGAACTCAAGTCTTGCTGAAATTGAGATGTTAATTTATCGATGTTCATACTTTATTAAATGTCTTTATTATTTTGTTAAGCACTATCTATGGGATGATTACAACATTTCAAGGATATTTATAGAATATTATGTTAAATTTAGTGCTCTTTGAGCCAGAAATTCCTAACAATACTGGAGCTATAATTCGCTTATGTGCAAATATAGGGGCCAATCTACATTTAATAAAGCCATACGGTTTCGAGATTACTGACAAGAGACTAAGAAGGGCGGGACTAGACTACAAAGAAATCATGAATTTGACCGAATACGAAGACTTTGATGATTATCTATTAAGGTCAGAACCAAAAAGAATATTTGCACTAAGCTCTAAGGCAACCAAAAACTACACCAAAATAGAATATCATGAGGCAGACTCGCTATTGTTGGGTCCTGAGACTAGGGGGCTCCCGAAGCATCTTCTCGACAAATACGAAAGCATAACTCTACCAATGCAAGAAGGATCAAGGAGCCTAAATTTAGCCAATTGTGCCTCTATTGTGGCTTATGAGGCGTGGCGTCAGATAGGCTTTATGGGCGCAAAGAATGATTAAATTAGTAGTAACATTATTGGTAATAATGCCAAGCATTGCGATTGCTAATAGTTGCGTTGTTTTACTTTATCATAACTTCTCACAGAGCACCCCAAAGAGCACCAGTATCAGCCCCGTGTTGTTTGAACAGCATCTAGAGTACCTTAAAGACAACAATTTCAATGTTTTGTCATTGAGTGATATGGTTCAAGATTTGAAAAATGATAGCTTACCTATAAGGTGCGTAAGTCTGACTGCAGACGATGCATATATATCTATCTATAAGAACGCTTACCCATTATTAAAGAAATATAAAATGCCGCTCTCTGTTTTTGTTTCAACAGACTCCATCGATAAAGGCTTTAAAGCGATGATGAGCTGGAATAATATGAGGGAGATGAAGAACGAAGGTGTAGAGTTTTATAATCACTCAATAGCTCACCCCTATCTAATCGATACAGCTCTAAAGGAAACGAATTATCAAATCATTCATGCTCAAGAAAGACTAAAAAGTGAACTAGGAGTTAACGAGAAGATGTTTGCATACCCATACGGTGAGGAGAATATTGAGCTATTAGATAATATAGAGAAATTGGGCTATATTGGTTTTGGACAGCATTCTGGTGCAATCTCTTATGGCAATGATTTATCGAACCTGCCTAGGTTTCCAATGACGGATAGGTTTGGCGACATGAAATCATTTAAATTGAAGGTAAACACGATGTCTATGCCCGTTATTTATAAGAGAACAAGTTCTGTTGTATATAACGTCTTACCAATACTCGAGCTTGAGTTTATTGAGCCACTAACAAAGTCAAAACAAAAACAGTTAGCTTGCTATGTTGGTGCTGGAAAAGCACTGATTAATTGGAGTAGCGATAGAACTGTATCAATCAAATATAACAAACACATATCAAGCAGAAGGTTTAGATACAATTGCACACTACCGAGCGATAAAAAAAATATATATTATTGGTTTAGCAAGCAGTATATAAATGACCAGAAAGGTTAGAGCCCAGCCCTATTAACTTAATAATGTTAGTTTATATGCATTATTAAAATCTTTTATTGATACGGCGTTCTTTCCAGCAAGTTGCACAGTGTTAATATTTATTACACCACTTCCAGTTGCTATCTGGCAAGTACTTTTTTCGCATTTAATGATCTCACCGGGATTATTGCTGTGAGATATGTCTACAATAGAAGAAGAAATGATACGCAATACTTTTCTATCAAATTTATTGCTAGTAGCATAAGTTTGAGCCATAGGGTATGGGTTAAAAGCCCTTATCTGATTGTTAATCTCATCTGCACTTCTATTCCAGTCTATCCAGGCCTCATCTTTGGTTAATTTTTTGGCATACATAATGCCACTTTCAGATTGAGTTCTAGGATTTAGTGTGCCGATACTACTTAATACCTCCAATATTGCTTTAGCGCCAAGTTGCGCTAGTTTGTCATGCAGAGAAAGCATGCTATCAGTTGCATTAATCTGGCACTTTTTTTCAAGTAATATGTCACCAGTATCAAGACCTTCATCCATTTGCATCACCCCAATACCGGTTTGTGTGTCACCAGCTAGTATTGATCTTTGTATTGGAGCAGCTCCACGCCATCTAGGTAATAAGGATGCATGAATATTTAAGCAGCCGTACTTTGTAGATTTAAGTACCGCTTTTGGAAGTATTTGTCCATAGGCAACTACAATCATTACGTCTGCATTAAGGCTAGATATTAAAGACTGAGTTTCACTATCATTGAGCGATTCTGGCTGATAAATATCTAATTTATGAGTGGTGGCACTTACTTTAACAGGGCAAGGAGTTAAAATACGACCACGACCCTTCGGACGGTCTGGCTGACAAAAAATAGCAACTATATCGAGCCCATTGCCAACAATATAGTCTAATATATATTTTGCAAAATCTGGAGTACCCGCAAAAATAATACGTAATTTTAGTGGCGAATTCATATTACTCGCCCATTTTCCATTATTTCAAAGATTTCCTAGCTGCTTTAATCGCCTTTTTAACTTGGCCTGGGGATGTTGCACCGAAATGGTCACGCGCATTTACAGAACCCTCTAGAGAAAGAACATCAAACACGTTGTTTTCAATTCTTTCGTCAAACACTTGTAATTCTCCAATACTAAGTTCGCTTAAGTCCTTTTGGTGTTCAATGCCATAAGATACAGCCTTACCTACTACTTCATGAGCATCCCTAAAAGGCAGACCTTTGTTTACCAAGTAATCAGCTAAGTCAGTTGCTGTAGTGAAACCCTTTTTAGTAGAATCGTACATATTGTCACGCTTTGCTTCAATAGTTGGGACCATATCCGCGAACACGCGAACACATGATTTTAATGTGTCAACAGTATCAAATAGAGGCTCTTTGTCCTCTTGATTGTCTTTGTTATATGCTAAAGGCTGAGCCTTCATTATTGTTAATAAAGAGGTTAAGTTACCATATACACGACCTGTCTTACCACGAACCAGTTCAGGAACATCAGGGTTTTTCTTTTGTGGCATTATTGATGATCCAGTGCAAAAACTATCTGGCAATTCGATAAAATTAAATTGTGCACTTGACCAAAGAATAAGCTCTTCAGAGAAGCGAGATAAATGCATCATTACTATGCTTGCGACTGAGATAAACTCTATTGCAAAATCACGATCACTCACGGAGTCAAGTGAGTTAGAACAAACTTTATCGAAGCCGAGTAATTCGGCAGTACGCTCACGGTTAATTGGATAGGTAGTGCCAGCAAGTGCAGCAGCACCTAATGGCAGTGAGTTTATACGCACGCGACAATCTACAAGTCGCTCAATATCACGAACCAGCATTTCAAAGTAGGCCATTAAATGATGCCCGAATGTAACCGGCTGAGCGGCCTGAAGGTGTGTAAATCCAGGCATTATTGTTGTTGATTCTTTTTCCGCTAGGTCTAGTAGTGCCAATTGTAGTCTTTTTATCTCTACAATTAAGCTGTCAACATTATCACGTAGATATAGGCGAATATCTGTAGCTACTTGGTCATTACGGGAACGACCAGTGTGTATTTTTTTACCTGCATCGCCACAAATTTCAGTTAAGCGAGATTCAATATTCATATGCACGTCTTCCAGATCTACACTCCACTTGAAGTTGCCAGACTTAATTTCATCCTGTATTTGCAGAAGACCATTTAATATCTGTTCCTTTTCGTCAACCGTTAACAGGCCAGTTTCACAAAGCATAGTTGCATGCGCAACAGAACCCTGAATATCATATGGAGCAAGAATCTTATCAAAAAACACAGAGGCGCCAAAGATTTTTACAAAATCGTCTGTTGACTCATTGAATCGTCCGCCCCATAGATTGTTAGTTTGTTTAGTCATAGTTCTGCATTTAATTGTTGGTTAAGTTTTAAAGTAGCGGTCGTGATAGCTTCATCTAGATACATCCAGTAGTAATCTTCTACCCCAGCTCCAATTATTTTATCTAATATTACACCGTAATTGTTAACTAGTATCACTGTTGGGAATAAATCTATTACATAATTGAAACTAAAATTACTTTCAGATACACTCTCATTAAAGAAATTTGTTATTTCATCGCTGCTACTAGAATCTACATGCCTGATTATAATTTTATTTTTATATTCATCAAGTTTTGCCATCGGACTCAATACTTCTTCTTTTATTTTTTTACAATATGGGCAGTCCGGAACAGAAAACATTATTAAAATAGGTGTTTTGTTTATTCTTACTTTTTGAGAGTCTATAAAAAAATCTTCTGCTGAAGGTAGTAGTAATCCTTCTGCCATAAGATTAGAAGTAGTTATTAGAAGTATAAAAAGATATTTTATTAACATCCGTTATATTTTAATGTAAATTTTATATATATGAAAAAATCAATAAAAATCGCAACTAGAAAGAGTCCACTAGCTTTATGGCAAGCAGAGAATGTGAAATCTAAATTAAATCTGCATCATTCAGAACTAAAAGTAGAGTTAGTAGAGATGACAACAAAGGGTGATCAAATATTAAATTCACCATTATCTAAAATTGGCGGAAAAGGTTTATTTATAAAAGAGTTAGAGATTGGTATGATGGATGGAGAGGCAGATATTGCAGTACATTCAATGAAGGATGTGCCATTTGAGCTTCCTAGCGGTTTTGAGCTTGGGGCTATTTTGAAACGAGAAAATCCCTTCGACGCGTTTGTATCTAATAGATTCAGTAAACTTGAAGATTTACCGCATGGTGCTAAAGTGGGTACATGCTCTATGCGTCGTATGGTACAAATTAAGAACATTAGACCAGACTTGACAATATTAGATTTACGTGGCAATGTTAATACCAGATTAAGAAAACTTGACAATGAAGAGTACGATGCAATCATTTTGGCTTGTGCAGGCCTTATTAGGCTTGGTTTTGAGGATAGAATTAAGCAACAAATACCTGAAAACATTAGTTTGCCAGCAGTTGGTCAAGGGGCTGTAGGTATCGAAATTCGTGCTAATGATGCGGATATAAAAGAGCTTTTGAATCCCCTTATTGATAACGAGACTACGGTTAGGGTTTCAGCTGAGAGAGCAATGAATGCACGACTAGAGGGTGGTTGTTCTGTTGCTATTGCTGCTTACTCTACTATTAATAAAGATGAGATACATATTTCTGGACTGGTTGGTAGTATCAGTACTGGAGAGATACTAAAGCAAAGCATTTCTGGATCGGTTGATAATGCAGAAATGTTAGGGACAGAGCTTGCTGATAATTTGATATTGCATGGCGCAAAAGAAATATTAAAGGGTGAAAAATGATAAGATTTATTGAGAAAAATGTATTAATTTTGTTGCAATGGGTTGGATTATTTTTTGCAGTTTTGTTATTTATTGTTGTAATAGGGTTGGGCTATTACAGTTTTGAAAAAATTAATACAACCTTTGTCAATAATATCAAAGCTCCAGTTATTGAGTTTTCTAGCTATCAAAATTCATCAAGCACTGATGTTGTAAATCTAGAGACTGACATAAAAATCAAGGATAGAGAGAATATTGTTGAAAAAAGTGATTTTGATAATAGATTTAATAAAATAATCGCCAAAATATCAAGCACTTTAAAGCGATTACCTGATGATGTAATAGATAAGGACGACCTTACAAGCAAGGTTGAAGTGTTAGTGAAGATAAAATCAAACCCCTATCCACAAGAACTTCAGTTAGCTTACGCGTCATCGCTGGAAGAATTAACCCAACAGATGGTAAATATAAATGACCATGTAAATGTTGATGAGTTCATTAAATGGCATGATCAGGAGTTTGCTTTCCAGGTTAACTCTCAAACCCAACAAAATGCATTGAAGATGAGCGCGATCAAAGATAGTAGAATAAATGGCTTTGTCGCATTAGGATTGGCAAGCGTATGCCTTGTTATATTTATGATGTTTGTGATGATGTTTGTACTGTTAAAAATTGAGAAAAATACTAAATAATAAGGGGTTATAGATGCAAGCGGTTGGCTACAATGGCTCTGAATTTGTGAGTTTTAAAAAAGATTTATCTGGTCCAATGGATAGGGATTTGCTGGTTGAAATTAAAGCTATTTCTATGAATCCAATAGACCTGAAAGTTAAAAAAACTATTAATGCAGATAAACAAGATCCGGTAATTTTGGGTTTTGATGCATGCGGTATTGTTGTCGATAAAGGCAACAAAGCTTGCCTTTTTAATGTTGGCGATGAAGTCTTTTATGCTGGAGATGTTACTCGTGATGGATCAAATGCCACTCACCAATTAGTTGATGAACGTATTGTTGGTGCAAAGCCTAGCTCTATTAGTTTCGAAGAGGCTGCTTCCCTACCACTGACCGGGGTTACAGCCTGGGAGTCATTATTTCATCGCCTAAATATTAACTCTGAAGATAAGGGTAAGACAATTTTGTTAATTGGCGCAGCAGGTGGAGTCGGTTCAATTGCAATACAGCTTGCAAAACAGGTAGAAGGCCTTAACGTTATTGCAACTGCATCAAGAGACGAGAGTAGGGAATGGTGCAAGTCTATGGGAGCAGACAATGTGATTGATCATAACAATATTGTAGAGCAATTTAAGGTTAATGAACTAGATCCACCAGATTATATTTTATGTATGGGGGACCCAGACGAATACTTTGAAACTATGGCTGAAGTCATTGCCCCTCAGGGCTCAATTTGTCTTTTAGCAAACGCAAATAGACAATACGATATTAATATATTGAAAGCAAAAAGCACAACCATGGTGTGGGAAATGATGTTTACTAGGTCTATGTTTAAGACTCACGACATGATAAAGCAGCACGAGATTTTGAATGAGATATCAGGCATGATAGATAATGGAAAATTAAAAAGTACAGCTATGCGCAGATTAAGTCCTATTAATGTTGAAAATATAGCCGCAGCTCATAATACTATTGAGAGGGGAGATATGATTGGGAAGCTGGTTATTTCAAATTGAAAATTATATATATTAATCAAAAAGCGCTTCTGTAAACTCAGTTGCGTTGAAAGTCTTTAGATCGTCAATTCCTTCCCCCACACCTATATAACGAATCGGCAGTTTTAACTCATCAGAAATTGCAAACAGCACACCGCCTTTGGCGGTTCCATCTAATTTAGTAACACTTATACTAGTCAAATTTACAGATTTATTAAATTCTTTAGCTTGAGTTATGGCGTTTTGTCCCGAGCCACCATCAATAACAAGCATAGTTTCTTGTGGTGAATTTTCATTAATTTTTTTTAATACATTTTTTATTTTCTCTAGCTCCTGCATGAGGTTGCCTTGTGTGTGTAAGCGACCAGCAGTGTCAGCTATAAGTACATCAATATTTTTTGCTCTTGCGGACTCATATGCATCAAAAATTACAGATGCAGAGTCTGATCCTGTAGCTTGTGAAATTACTGGTATTTCATTCCTTTCACCCCATACCTTAAGTTGATCGACAGCCGCAGCTCTGAAAGTATCTCCAGCAGCTAACATGACAGTTTTTCCATCATTTTGAAACGATTTTGCCATCTTTCCAATTGTTGTGGTTTTTCCAGCACCATTAACGCCAACCACTAGTATTACGAATGTATCTTCAGAATTGATCTTTAGAGTGCTATCTTGTACTAGAAGTTTAGATAACTCCAGCTTTAAAAATGTGTACAAGCTTTCTACATCTTTAAGGACTTTACGTGACGCGTTTTTGCGTACCGACTCCAGTACTTTTTCTGTAGTTTGAATTCCAATATCAGCAGTAATTAGTAGCATCTCAAGATCATCAAGTAGTTCATTATTAATCTCTTTTTTTCCAAGTAGTAGACTAGATAGATTAGCCCCAAGCCTGTGCCTAGATTTACTTAGACGATCTTTTAAATAGGAGCTCTCCTCTATTTTTGAGACTGCACTAGCGGATTTATTTTTCTTAAAGAAACTTAACATTTGTTGTTGTGGCTATGTTTATTTATATGGTGCTTAATTTTACTATTATTTTTTTATATTTAACTAATACTTATATAATTGTGCAATGCTCAGCGCTTTCACATCTGTTGCCCCTATTTTTGCCCTCATAGCTCTTGGGTATGCTATCCGTAAGTCTTTAATCCCTGACATGAGTTTTTGGGATCAGTCAAACAAGTTACTGTACTGGGTATTGATGCCTACTTTGCTTTTTTATCACTCTTCAACAATTGATCTGTCCAATGATGCTTTTGGTAAATACACTATAGTTATTTTAACTAGTTTTGGTATAGCCACAGTTGTATCACTACTATTATCAAAACTCTTTAGATTTGATGTGAAAGTTTTAAGTTCAGTTTTGCAAGGCTCAATAAGGCACAACTCATTCATAGTACTTGCGCTAGCAGGGAAGTTGTTTGGTTCAGAGGGAATTGTGCTGGTAACCATAGGGATGGCCATATTAATAACTGCTTCAAATCTAGTCATTGTAGGTACAGTAGTAGGGCTATTAAGAGAAAAAGAAAAAAACGTTAATCTTTATAGAAATATATATGATCTTTTTATAAGCGTAGCTCAGAATCCAATTTTGATTTCTATTTGTGCTGGTCTCGTGTTTTCATGGATGCACGGCAAGGACATAATAGTATTACACGACACGATGCGTCTTTTAGGCAATACTGCATTACCATTTATCTTGCTTGTTATTGGTGCAAATATGAGGATTATGAGACTCACAGGTGAGGCATTTCCGATCATAATATCTGTAGTAATTAAGATGATATTTATTCCAATTCTTTTGTTTTTTATCGCAAAACACTTTGATCTTACAGATTTAGAGGCATCAGTGGTAATACTTTTTGGTTTAGTTCCAACCGCAGCAACATCGTATTCAGTTGCAAAACAATTGGGAGGCGATCATGATTTAATGGCAAGTATTATTACTGTACAAACGCTGGTTGCTTTTATTTCTATACCTTTGCTTGTAGGGTTATTATTAACCTAAGAGAGGGATTGATTATATTTAGTTATTAATCGTTAATAACTATATATTTTATTTGGTTGGTGTTTTGTAGCGACACCTAGACTTGATGTGTAAGCGCAAGCATATAGCTTGCGCTTGACTTCTAGCAGTTACTGTTGGATGTTTTTACCAATATTAACTAAGAAAGAAGCGAATGGACCCATATTACCCATGGCTTCACCCATAGGGCCTTTGAATGACAATCCACCAAAAGTCATGTGATACATTGGTCCTGAATCTCCAGTACCCATGTCAGCCCAAGACTCCATAGTTGCAGACATTTGGTAGTCTACATCGAAGTTTGGATTAGCTGTCTGAACGCTATCAAAAGCAGCCACAACTTTACCGTTACCGTCTATATGCATTTCAGCAGCAACGTTAGAATCTTTTACTAAAACTTGAAGAACTTTATAACCTTTACCACCATCATTAGCAGCCCAACCTGATGCAACTAACTCAGCAGGTGTTGAAGAGTTATTAAACTCAGCAGCCATCTGGTCAGCACCAGCGAAAGCACCGAATGAAATTAAAGATACAAGTGTAATTAAAAGCTTTTTCATATTTATCTCCTTTTTTGTTTAACACAATGAGAACATTGCGAGTGAGCGATATGCCCTAATGAGCGAAACGCTCAACGTGAAAATTATACACAAAATTATGAAACATAACTACTTTATTATTTGTTAATATTATTACATCCTAAAGTAAAACCTTTTCAATATTAACATTTGATATAAAGTCATCCTGCCAATTAGGTCCTAATTTTTCCTGTGCAATTATCTCAATAGGATATACCGGGCTTATTCCAGTGCTGGACTTGTAGCGCGATAGACCCTGTCTACATGCCGGACAAGTGGTTAACATTTTTATACCTTTTTTTGCTTTTTGCTTTCCTGTTATAACCATTAAATCTTTCTTGATTTCTATTTCTTTATTGAATTTAACTTGTTTAGCTATGTCAGGCCTAGACACAGCGAATGTCCCAGCTTCACCACAACATCGATCATTATTAACGACAGTGGTGCCCATTATTTCACTAATAAGTTGTGCTGAATCTTTACTCTTTATTGGGTCATGGCAAGGGGCATGATAGAGGTACTTCTCTTTTGTATTTTCAAGTTTTACATTTCTATCTAGTAAGAATTCATGAATATCTACCAGATTGGAGTTTTTAAATATATCGCTCATCTCATAGGTAAGTAACTGATCAATACATGTTCCACAAGAAGTTATGACATGCTTAATGTCCATATAATTTAGAGTGTTGGCTATGCGATGGAAAAGGACACGGTTTTCAGTTGAAATTTCCTTACCTTTTTTTTCAAATCCGCCTGATGTCTGCGGATAACCACAACACAAGTAACTTGGAGGTAAAACCACTTTAACACCTTGGTCATATAAAAGTGCAACTGTGGCCAACCCTATTTGCGAAAAGAGTCTCTCTGATCCACAACCAGGAAAATAAAACACGCTAGGTGAGTCGCTATTAGATTTTATAGGGTGTCTTAATATCGGCACAGTTCCAGAGTCATTAATGTTTAACAACTCACGTAGAGGTTTTAAGCCAGTATCGTTGGGCAATGGTTTGTCCAGTATTGTTACCAATTCTGTCCCAAAGCTAGGCCTACCAATAGTTTTATTAGGTTGTTTTTTTAAAAAAGGTTTACTTAATCTTGACGCTATATTTTGTAACTTGAAGCTGTAATCAATAAGTAATTTTTTAGTTACATTTACTCTCCATGGCTTAGACATATTAAGATACGCCATCGACATTCTAGCTGCCACATTGCTTCGTAGTTTATTTTGATTATTTAGTATGCTTTTCATCTTTATAGAGACATCACCAAAATCAATATTTACAGGGCATGGCGCTTTACATCGGTGGCAAATTGTACAATGGTCTGCAATATCATTAAATTCATCAAAGTGGTTTAATGAAATACCACGACGCGTCTGTTCTTCATACAAAAATGCTTCCGAAATAAGATTTGTTCCGATTATTTTATCTCTGGGGGAGTACAAAAGATTAGCTTCAGGTACGTGAGTTGTACAAACGTCCTTACATTTTCCACAGCGTAGACATGACTTAACCATATCGTTAATTTCGCCAATTTCACTACTTTCTAGTATCAATGCTTCTTGCTGAACTAACCTTAAGGAAGGGGTGAATGCATTTTCTAAGCCACTACCAGGCAAAAGTTTGCCTTTATTAAAATGTCCATTTGGATCAATTATATTTTTGTATTCACTAAAATCTTGTTTAAATTTATCTGACAGGTACTTATACTTTGTTAAACCAATACCATGTTCCCCAGATATTACCCCACCGAGACTTTGAGCAAGGATCATGACCTCATCAACAATTTGTTCTGCCTGGTGGAGCATTACTGTGTTATGGGAATGTACAGGTATATTGGTATGAACGTTACCATCGCCAGCGTGCATATGTGTTGCAACGAAAAGTCGCATTTCTCTATACTCTTTATGGATCAAGTGTGCCTTATTACGTATATCAGTAAACATCTCACCCATTAAAAGGTTGTCTAGGGGTTTGGCAAATGATTTATTATATGAAATGATATTTTTGCCAGTTTGGATAGACTTAAATATTGTTTTTTTATCTAAATTATCGATACAGTCCTGCCACTCTGAACAGACATCATCAAGAAGAGTTATGGCGTTTTCAATCTTATTATTTATAAGGCTAGATTGAGGAATTATGTTGTTCAAATATCGTTTAACAGATCCCAATGTTGCTATTTTATTTCCAATTGAGAGGTGGATATTAATGCGCTCTATTCCTTCACTGTATTCTGCTAACTTGTCCAGGGGTATGACTACGTCTTCATTTATTTTGAATGCATTGGTGTGTTCAGCAATGGCAGCTGTGTTGGCGCGGTCTTTCCAAAAAATCTGCCTTTTATGGAATAGTTTTGCAACAGCGCACTCCCCATTCCTTTTCTCCGTTATTTGCAAGATTTTATCTATCTGGTTATCAAGTGATGATTGGTTGTTAGAGCTAATATCAATCAGAAGCACCATCTTTGGAAGTTCTGATCTACTTGCTTTGGTTGTATATTTAACAGCCTTAATGTAGCGATCATCTAGATGCTCCATGCCTATCAAGTCTATGTCAGCATTTTCATCAACGCTATCTTTGATAGCGACGATGGCAGATACTGCCTTTCCTAAATCATGACCAAAAAATTCCAGACATAATGTGTTAATACACTCCAGTGGCTGGTGTAGGATAAATTCGGCTGAAGTGATAAGTCCATCACAACCCTCTTTCTGAATTCCAGGTATTCCATTTAAGAACTTGTTAGTGACATCCTTACCGAGACCTCTTTTTCTAATTTGGTCTGTTTTTATACTTATTATTTCAGTTTTAATGATTGACTTTGCGTTTGGGCGCAAATAGTTAAGTTCAAAACTTATAGTTTCTTGTAGTTGTATTTTATCAAGATTATGTTCAAGCCTTCTGACTTGCATCCAACTACCGTCAGGCATTACCATTTTCCATGACAACAGGTTGTCGATTGTGGTTCCCCAGCGAAGAGCTTTTTTTCCGCCAGCATTCATTGCGATATTACCACCAATAGTGCAAGCATCCTGTGAAGTAGGATCAACGGCGAACACCAAATTGTTGCTAGATGCTAATTCGCTTATACGCTTTGTAACAACTCCAGCACCGACATTAACAGAATGTATATTTCCGTTATGATTAATAGAATCAATAAAGCTAATCTTTTCAGTGTTTATGACAGCCGATTGTGTGGTTAAAGGGATAACGCCACCAGTGTATCCAGTGCCACCACCACGAGGGATTATTGTCAAACCAAGTTTTATACAGGCCAAGACAATTTTTGAAACCTCAGCCTCGTGGTCAGGTGTTATAACTACAGTAGGGTACTCTACCCTCCAGTCAGTTGCATCAGTAGAATGAGATGACCTAGACAATGCATCAAACCTAATATTATTAATACTTGTAACCTTTAATAAGGCTCTTTTAATGTGTTTTTTATTATCACTGAAGTGTTTCAAATTTTCTTGAAAGTCGCCAACAGCTATCTCGGCATTTTCGAGTAATTCATGAACTTTGTCGTTGTCTTTTGCTCTACCCCTGATCAAGTCTAGTCTAGAGTATAGTGCGTCAATAAGAAGTTTCCAGCGCCGTTTGTTATTTATTAAATCGTCTTGTAGGTAAGGGTTCCTGTTAATAACCCACATATCCCCTAGTACCTCAAATAACATTCTGGCACTTCTTCCAGTGTTTCTATTTTCCCTTAGTTGGTTTAGCAAGATCCAAGCGCCTTCCCCTAAATAGCGACATACAATCTCTTTATCTGAGAATGAACTGTAGTTATAGGGTATCTCTCGATATTGTTTCAAGTGTATTTTGAGTTCAGTAAGTGTAACTGTATTTTACTATAATAGCTTTATCTAGAGTATTCATAAGAGCAAATAATCCACACGGCGAATGAGTTACTATTGAAGTGTTGTAGGTATAATAATGGCTAAATATTTTGATTTGTGTGGAGTTATTATGGAGTGGTTTAAGGCCTTTCATGTTATCAGTGTGATTACTTGGTTTGCAGCTCTTTTTTATTTACCACGTCTATTCGTGTATCACTCTATGAGCGATGACAAGGTGAGCACTGATCGCTTCAAGGTCATGGAACGTAAGCTATATAGAGGAATTATGATGCCTAGCTTTGTTATCGCTAGTGTGCTCGGAATTTGGATGTTACAAGACTATGCCTGGTCAGCATACTCTCAGCAATACTGGTTACATACAAAATTGTTTCTTGTAATATTGTTAGTCATTTATCATTTTTATTGTGGGCACTTGATTAAAGTATTCCAAGAAGATAAAAATACTCGGTCTGATGTTTTTTATCGTTGGTTCAATGAATTTCCAGTATTAATCCTAATTGCAATAATAATACTTGTAGTGGTTAAGCCTTTTTAAATTTATATTTTGTAGAAGTTACTTTATTTTTGTTAGCTGTAAATAGTTGTGTGCTATAGATTCATATATTGGCTTATTTGAAATCTGTTTAGAGGTCATGTTGGCAATAAATGCCACAATAATTGCCGGTAATAGCAGGTTAAGTGAGTTTGTCATTTCAAGAACCAAAAAAGATGACGTTAGTGGCGCTCTAATTACTCCACTCAGGTAAGCAATCATCGCCATAATCATTACAATTTGTGGGCTAACCTGAGAATATAAGTAAGACACTTCAGACCCAATACTTGCTCCTATAGAGATGCTAGTCATGAAAATACCACCAGCTATTGTTGACAGAAATGAAGCCAGTGTGGAGAGATATTTTAGTACTACAAATTCTATTCCTAGCTTATCACCAGTAAGTAACATTATAGTTTCTCTTTGCCCTGTTCCTGCGATTAGAGAATCCGATAGATAATTAGATGATGCTACAATAAGCCCCATAATAAATGCTATTGAAATTATTTTTGATGTGCCTCCGAACATAAATTTTGAAAGTAGTATTAGTGCTATTTTTGCAAAAATTCCACCTAATACACCTCCCAAAATAGCTAAAGGAAACAATTGCCAAATATGCATCAACTCAAAGGTGTATTGTGATAAATCTATTAAGTATAAATCTGATGAAAAGAAATAATTAAAAAATAAATATATTGACCCGCAACTTATGGCTATCAAAATTAAGGCTTGTTTTTTAAGGGAACGCCCAATCTCTTCGTAAGCGAACAAGAATCCAGCAAGAGGAGCGTTAAAAGCAACTATAAGTCCAGCGCTACCGCCAATAGCTATGACGCTGTGTATCATCAGCTTTCGTTTGAGTTTAATTAGTGTTGCTAAATGATAAAAAATAGACCCACCAATATGAACACTTGGCCCACCAAAACTTATCGATGCCCCTCCAAGCATTGCTAAAAAAACAAGACACATCTTAACTAGAGCTATCTTTATAGATAGCAACATTGAACGTATAGTTCTATTACGTGAATCATTCGCAGCAATTAATTGCGGAATCCCGCTACCACCTGAAAAATTAAAATATTGTTTGTCGACAAAAACAATAAGAGCAAATATAACTGGAGTTATAAAATAACTGATATAGGCCTTATCAGTAGTAAAGACTTTAAATGTTAATTGTATATATTCACCTATTTGAATGAATATATAGACAGCTACTATAGTTAATAGACTGGCAAATAGAATTGATATGTAAGTTTTAGGCTCTTTTGGTAATTGGTGTAGAACGTATCTACGCATTTATACATTTTTTGAATTAAACAGATCTGTTGAAAGGTAGCGGTCTCCTCGATCACTTATTATAGTTACAATTGTTGCGTTTTCGACGTTTGTAGATAGTTTTATAGCTGCGGTTACAGCGCCACCAGAAGATACACCAGCAAAGATTCCCTCATCAGTAGCAAGATTACGTGCCATCTGTTTTGCATCTACCTCAGAGACATCAATAATTGAGTCAACCCGAGAAGCGTCAAATATCTCTGGTACATATGCCAATGGCCACCTACGTATGCCCGCAATCTGTGAACCCTCTTCTGGCTGTACACCAATAATTTGAATTGCTGAGTTTTTTTCTTTTAAGCTTGTGGAGACACCAGTGATAGTGCCGGTGGTACCCATCGCAGATACGAAATGCGTCACCTCACCGCCGGTATCTGTCCAAATCTCTTCTGCTGTTGTGTTAACGTGAGCTAGAGGGTTATCTTCGTTAGAGAATTGATTTAGTTGTTTGCCCTCACCATTATTCTCCATTTTTTGTGCTAGATCCCGTGCTCCCTCCATTCCTTCATTTTCAGACACTAAAATAAGTTCAGCTCCATAAGCTGTCATTGCATCTCTACGTTCTTGAGTAAGATTTTCAGGCATGATTAAGATCATTTTGTAGCCCTTTATTGCTGCTACCATAGCTAATGCAATACCCGTATTTCCACTGGTTGACTCTATAAGAGTGTCACCTGATTGTATGTCTCCTCTTATTTCTGCTTGAGAAATCATATTAAATGCAGCACGGTCTTTTACAGATCCAGCTGGATTATTACCCTCTAGCTTTAAAAGAATAATGTTGCTAGGATTTGGGTTAAGTCTTTGTAATTTAACTAAAGGCGTGTTACCAATGGTTTGGTCTATGGTTTTGTAATGCATAGCACTCCTTTTATAAATTGTAACTAGGTAAAAAGCTCAGTTAATAAACTACATATTGCTTAGAATCGCGTCTCTGACTTCTTCCATAACTGGGTTGATATTTATCATATCAGAGTCACATTGAGAAATTGCAGTGTCAGGATCCTTCAATCCATGACCAGTTAGAGTACACACAACCTTTGAACCCTCTGGTATTTTTCCACTCTTTATATCACGTATAGCACCTGCAATTGAAGTTGCAGAGGCAGGCTCACAAAAAATTCCTTCCTTTTCGGTTAGTAGTTTTTGCGCGCTCAATATTTCTTCATCTGTACATGAATCGAACCATCCTCCAGACTCCTTTTGAGCGTTCCATGCAAAATCCCAGCTCTGTGGATGGCCTATACGAATTGCAGTTGCAATTGTGTCTGGTTCATCAACCATAGAACCCTTTATGAACGGTGCGGCACCTGCGGCTTGGTAGCCAATCATTTTAGGAGTATTGTTGACCTTGCCATACTCCTTGTATTCTGTATAACCCATCCAGTGTGCTGATATGTTGCCAGCATTACCAACAGGAAGGCAGTGATAATCAGGAGCAAATCCTAGCTGCTCAATGATTTCGAATGCCGCTGTCTTTTGGCCCTGTAGTCGGTACGGATTAATAGAGTTCACTATTGACACTGGTGCGTGTTCCGCTACCTCTTTTACTAAACGCATTCCGTCATCAAAATTACCTTTAATTTGGATAATTATTGCGCCATGTATCATTGCTTGAGCTAATTTTCCTAGCGCTATTTTTCCCTCAGGTATTAGGACGAATGCTTTAATTCCAGCTCTGGCCGCATAAGCAGCAGCAGCAGCAGATGTATTACCAGTCGAGGCACAAATAATTGCTTTTGATCCTGACTCTACTGCCTTAGTTACTGCCATGGTCATCCCACGATCTTTGAAGGACCCGGTTGGGTTTAATCCTTCAAACTTAATATATATGTCAACAGCTTTTTCTATTTCACGAGGAATGTTATCAAGCCTAATTAGTGGAGTATTTCCTTCTCCTAAGCTGATAATCCTTGTGCTTTCGCTAACGGGAAGCCTGTCTTTATAGTTTTCAATTATTCCGGTATATCTCATATTTTATATTTTCCTTGTTTTAGTCCAATGTTTCTACGTGAATTATTTGAACCTTTTCTTTTACGAAATCATGATTTTGAATCTGTTCTACCGCCTCAAGCACCTCAGAGGTTTTGACTTTGTTAGTGATGATCGCTATATGTGCATTGTTCAGTTCATCTATTTGTTTTTGAATAACTGACTCAATACTTATATTGTGGTCTGCTAAGGTTGAAGTAATATTAGCTAGAACGCCTGATATGTCAGATGCTATTAGGCGTAAATAAAAGATGCTCTCAATAGAGTCATTATCTCTATTTGGAAAATCGACTAACTCTTTCCATCCTAAAATAGAATCATTGACAGTACCGTTTACTAGATCTAATAGATCAGCTATCACTGCAGATGCGGTGGCATCAGATCCAGCCCCAGCCCCATAATAAAGTGTTGACCCTACAGCGTTACCTTTTACTAGGACAGCATTCATGACACCATCAACATTAGCTAATAGTCTTTTTTTCGGTATAAGTGTAGGGTGAACCCTCATCTCAATTTTTTCATCTATTTTTTTTGCAATTCCAAGATGCTTGATAGAGTATCCGAGCTCATCAGCATAAGTTACATCTTCACCTTCAATCTCGCTAATACCTATTGTCGATACTTTATCCAACTGTAATTTGCATCCAAAAGCCATAGAGCTTAGTATTGCAAGCTTGTGAGCTGCATCAATTCCTTCAACATCATATGTAGGGTCAGCCTCAGCGTATCCTAACTCTTGAGCTTCCTTTAGTACATCACTAAAATCCCTTCCCTTGTCTCGCATTTCTGTCAGGATAAAATTTCCTGTGCCATTAATAATTCCAGCAATTAGCTCTATTTGATTGGCTCCTAGACCTTGTTCTATGGACTTGAGAATTGGAATGCCGCCTGCAACAGAGGCTTCAAACAGAAGGTGAACTTTGTTTTCTTTAGCTAGGTTCAATAGTTCGTTGCCATGAGTTGCAATCAAAGCCTTATTGGCAGTAATGACGTGTTTGCCATTTTTAATTGCTTTTTCTATCAGCTGTTTAGGGAAGTCAATTCCACCAATTAACTCGATTACAACTTCAATGCTATCGTTTTCAACTACTTCAAATGCATCATCAGTCAGGTTGATAGCTGCAGTGGAGCAGATGGTTTCCTCATTTAAATTTTTTACTGCTGCATGAGCTATATTTATCTGCGAACCGGTACGCCTAGCAATGACTTTTTTGTTGTTGTTAAGTACATTAACAACACCGCCACCCACAGTGCCTAATCCAAGAATTCCTATATTCATTGCTCATCTCATAGTGACTTAAAAGCAATATTATACCAATTCGTAAAAAACTATCACAGTGAAAAGTGTTGATAAATTAATATCAAGTGTAGAATTTTACTAACTATTAACTAAGCTTACGAATGTTTGTTCAAAAATATTTAAACCCTCTTCTAATATATGTTGCTCAATAGTTAGTGGTGTCAAGATTCTAATTACATTACCTCTGGCTCCACAAGAAAGCAGAACTAAGCCATTCTTTCCTGCCTCAGAAACCATGTTTTTGGTTAGCTCGGTGTTGGGTGAGTTGGGGTCACTATCTTCAATTAATTCGCAAGCAATCATTGCACCTGAATTTCTTATATTGCCAATAATACTTGGGTATTGTGTTTGTAATTGTTTTAGCTTTTCCATAACTTTTTTTCCAATTTCATTAGCCCTTGAAACTAAATTTTCTTCTTCTATTATGTCAAGTGCTGCAAGTGCCGCAGCGCAAGATACTGGGGACCCAGCATAAGTGCCTCCTAGACCGCCTGGTAGAGGTTTGTCCATTATTTGTGCCTTACCAACAACAGCCGCTAATGGGTACCCACCAGCCAAACCCTTAGCCATTGTGATTATGTCTGGCTCAATACCATGTCTTTCGCAAGCAAAGAATGATCCGGTCCTACCAAATCCAGTTTGAATTTCGTCCGCAATAAGTAATATGCCATGTGAATCGCAGATAGCCCTCAAGGTTTGTAAAAATCCTTTTGGAGCTTCATAAAAACCACCCTCTCCCTGGACAGGCTCAATAATAATGGCGGCTATTTTTTCTGGCTCTATACTAACTTTAAATATATTGTTTAAATACTTCAAAGACTCTTCAGAGCTTATGCCATGGTAGTCGATAGGGTAGGGCGCGTGATATATATCATTAGGGAATGGTCCGTAACCATTCTTGTAGGGTGAAACCTTGCCTGTCAGCCCCATGCATAGGTTTGTACGCCCATGAAATGCACCATTGAACGCAATAATCCCTGGTCTGTTGGTTGCAGCCCTTGCAATCTTAATTGAGTTTTCGACAGCCTCAGCTCCGGTTGTAACAAAAATAGCTTTGGCATCTTTTATTGGTGCTTTTTCAATAATTCTTTCAGCAAGCTCAATTACATTTTTGTAAGGAGTCAGCATAACGCATGTGTGACTAAAATTTGATACCTGGTCTTGTACAGCGGCTACAATCTTAGGGTGCGAGTGGCCTGTATTAACTACTGCTATTCCAGCCCCAAAATCAACATACCTGTTGCCTTCCTCGTCCCAAAGTTCAGCATTAACCCCCTTTTTTATGAATATAGGCAGAAGGTTTCCCTGTCCACGAGCAAACACACTATTTTTTCTTTGTTGAAGTTCCTTGTTATTCATTGTTATTTTTCTCCAGATATATTTTAATTGAGACCGCCCATACATATGTATTTAAGCTCTAGAAATTCATCAATCCCGTAGTGTGAACCTTCTCGACCCAATCCAGACTCTTTGACGCCACCAAATGGGGCAACTTCATTTGATATAATTCCTACATTTACTCCAACAATGCCGTACTCAAGCGCCTCAGAAACACGCCACACTCTCCCAATGTCGTTCGTATAGAAATAAGATGCAAGTCCAAACTCTGTATCGTTTGCCATAGACACTGCCTCCTGTTCAGTATTGAACTTAAAAATGGCAGCAAGGGGGCCAAATGTTTCTTCAGTAGCTACTCTCATCATAGTAGTTGCATTTGCTATAATTGTAGGCTCAAATAGTGTTCCGCCTTCCTTGTATAGCTTTCCACCAGCAACAATTTCCCCTCCGTTATTAACGGCATCATCAATATGTTGTCGAACTTTTTTTACAGCATTTTGGCTAATAAGTGGGCCCTGATTAACTCCTTCTTCAAGTCCATTGCCTACCTCCAGTGATTTGACAGCTTCTTTAAGTTTTTCTATAAATTTGTCATAAACTCCAGATTGAACTAGAATCCTGTTAGCGCAAACACATGTTTGTCCAGCGTTGCGGTACTTTGATACCATTACGCCTTCAATAGATTCATCTAAATCAGCATCATCGAATACTATAAACGGAGCATTTCCACCGAGCTCCATGGAAACTTTTTTCATAGTATCAGCACAGTTTCTAGTAAGAATTTTGCCTACTGCAGTAGATCCTGTGAATGAAAGTTTTCTTACTATATTGCTATCAGTTAAAGTTGTCCCAATGTCTTTAGCGTTTGTTCCAACAACAACATTTAATACACCTTTTGGTATGCCTGCCTGATCAGCAAGTTCTGCAAGTGCGAGCGCACACAGTGGGGTTTCAGAGGCTGGCTTTATAACTACTGGGCAGCCAGCAGCAAGTGCAGGTGCGCACTTTCTTGTGATCATGGCTATAGGAAAGTTCCATGGTGTAATAGCTGCTACAACACCTATTGGCTGTTTAATAGCTACAATTCGGCGATCATTTGATGGGGTTGGTATTATATCGCCGTAGGTTCTTTTACCTTCTTCAGCAAACCACTCAACGAAAGATGCACCATAAGCAACCTCACCTCTAGATTCAGCCAAAGGTTTGCCCTGTTCAGTAGTCATTAAAATAGCAAGATCTTCTTGGTTTTGCATTATTAGATCAAACCATTTCTTTAAAATTACAGCTCTTTCTTTTGCAGTTCTGTTGCGCCAATCAGGCCAAGAATTGTTTGCTGCTTTGATGGCTTTGTTGGTTTCATCTGCACCCATTTCTGGCAATGTGCATATAACCTCTTGTGAGTATGGGTTTATTACTTCAAAACGATCTTTTGACTTGCCACCGACCCACTCTCCATCAATATATCCAGCTATTTTCAATAGATTATTATTTGTTAACATTGTATTTTGTCCTTATTATTTAGAATTTACTGAAAGTTTATATTAATTTGTGTTCTCATATTTGCTTACTAATTTGGTATTTATTTATCAAAGCGGCGCTGACTACACCAAGTGCAACCAAGCCTACCAAAATAGTTGATACAGCATTAATCTCAGGTGTGACCCCAAGTCTAACCATGGAATATATCTTCATAGGAAGTGTTGTGGCGCCAGGCCCAGAAGTGAAACTAGCGATAACGAGATCATCTAGTGATAGTGTAAAAGAAAGTAGCCATCCTGATATAACCGCGGGCATGATAATTGGAAGGGTAATAACAAGAAATGTTTTGAGGGGAGTACAGCCTAAATCCAGTGCAGCTTCGGTTATGCTATCATCATAGCTCGACATTCTCGATTGCACTACAACCGCAACATAACACATGGAAAAGGTTATATGTGCCAAAGTCACTGTTAATATTCCACGATTGATTGCCAGAGCAACAAACGTTAGTAACAATGATAAGCCAATAATAACCTCAGGTATAACCATAGGTGCGTATATCATTCCAGAAAACAAAGTTCTTCCCTTAAAGCGACCGAAACGTGTAATTACAATTCCAGCAATAGTTCCTAGAATAGTAGCAATTGTTGATGAAATAAATGCAACCTGAGCTGTAACTATTGTTGCATCTTTAATGGATTGATTATTAAATAATTCTGTATACCATTTTGTTGAAAATCCTGCCCAAACAGTTACAAGTCTAGATTCATTAAAACTAAATATTACTAATAAAATTATAGGAATATACAAAAAACTAAATCCTATTATTAGAGAGGCTAAGTTAAATTTAGTAAATTTATTCATGTCAATGTTTTTTCTTGCATTTTTTGATAGTACATAATAGGCAAAATAAGGAGTGCCAGCAATATCACTGCGACTGCAGATGCTAGTGGCCAATCTCGATTAGCAAAAAACTCCAGCCACAGAACTTTACCAATCATGAGTGTTTCTGTACCCCCTAACAGGTCGGGAATGACGAATTCGCCTACCGCTGGAATAAAAACCAAGAAACAGCCCGCCAAAATTCCAGGCATTGATAGGGGTATTGTTATACTCCAAAAAGCTTTAAAAGGTCGACACCCTAGATCTGAAGCTGCCTCGATTAGGCTAACATCTAGCTTCTCTATATTAGCGTAAATAGGAAGAATCATAAAAGGCAAATATGAATATACTATTCCAATATAAACAGCAAGGTTAGTGTTCATTATTGTAAGTGGTTGGTCTATAATGCCAGTACTTAAGAGAAATAAGTTTAACAAGCCTTCAGTTTTTAATATTCCAATCCATGCATAGACACGAATTAAGAATGAAGTCCAGAAAGGTAAAATTACTAACATCAATAATATACCTCTCCATCGAGTAGGAGCTTTGGCAATTGAGTAGGCAATGGCATAACCTATCACCAGTGTTATCATGGTAGAAATAATTGCGACCTTTAGGCTTGATAAATAAGCTGTTATATAAAGAGAGTCCTCAAGAATGAATTTATAGTTATATAGGCTTGCCTGTATTGTTGGCCAAAATGTATCATCCCAAAGAAAAAATGAACTAAATGGCGGTATTGCAATAATATACTCAGCAAAACTTATTTTTAATACAATTAAAAATGGGAATAGGAATAAAATCAATAACCAAATAAATGGAATCGCAATGACAATATTTTTGCCATTGAAGATGCGTTCAGATAACTTAGTATTATTTCTAGTCACAACAAGTTAACCAGTCAAAACTATTGCTGATTTGGTTGACCAGTGGAGATAAACCTCGTCATCCCAGGTTATACTACGTTCAAATGTCCTCTCTCTGTTCGCTCTAACTGCGCTTAACATGTTGCCGTTTTTTAATTGCACATGATAGGTTGAAAAGCTTCCTCCATAGCCAATATCTACCACTTTACCTTTTAATATATTGTGCTTGTATGATGGTAATGATTTAGAAATTTCAAGCTTTTCTGGTCTTACAGCTAACCAAATTTTTGCACCTAGCTCAATATCTATTTGTTGAGAAGAATATACAAAGGAATCAGAGTGTTCGCATTTGAGCTTAGTTCCTGTCTTGTTAAAGCCTTCGTAAACACCCTCAAATAAATTTACATTGCCAATAAATTCAGCAACATCTTTTGTGGCAGGTTCTTCGTATATTTGGTTTGGTGAAGCTACCTGAATTACATTTCCAGTGTCCATAACGCCAATTCTACTAGACACAGTCATAGCCTCTTCTTGGTCATGGGTAACTATAATAAAGGTTATTCCGAGCTTTTCTTGAATATTCATAAGCTCAAACTGAGTTTGCTCTCTTAGGCGCTTATCTAGAGCCCCTAGTGGTTCATCAAGCAGCAACAGTTTAGGTTGTTTGGCTAAACTTCTTGCTAATGCAACTCGCTGACATTGACCACCAGATAGCTGGTTCGGTTTACGTTTTGCAAAATCTGTAAGCTCTACTAATTCAAGCATCTCATCAACTCTTTGATTAATTTTATTTACAGGTAATTTATCTTGCTTTAGTCCAAAGGCAATGTTCTTTTCAACTGTCATATGAGGAAACAGAGCGTAGGATTGAAACATCATATTTATTGGTCTTAAATGTGGTGGCACATAAGTAATATCTTCACCATCAAGGAGTATTTTTCCGGTCGTTGGTTTTTCAAAACCAGCCAGCATTCTAAGTAATGTTGTTTTTCCACAGCCAGACGGACCTAGCAATGAAAAGAATTCATTATTATAAATATCTAGAGTTATATTATTAATTGCGGTAAAGTCACCAAATTTTTTTGTGACTTGCTGAAATTGAATGAAAGGTTTTTTATTTGATATAGGCGTTACCTTCGTTTTTGTTGTCTCGTTCATGTTCTTTCATACTATAAGTGATTACTCCGCAGCAATATAGCCACGGAGTAATATTAGCAGAGTATCTAGTGACCTGTTGTAATCTTAGTCCAAGTACGAGTTACAGTGCGCTGCGTTCTAGCATCGTAAGTTGGAGATGTGTACAGAGTTTCCAATACCTCAGGTGTTGGGTAAACTGCAGGATCAGATAGCAGATCAGGCTCTAGAAGTGGTTGCGATGCAAGATTACCATTTGCATACCACACGTAGTTAGTAGCTGTTGCAATCTGCTCAGGAATCATAGTCCAGTTGATAAATTTGTGAGCATTATCAGCATGTGGAGCATCTTTAGGGATAGCTAATTGGTCGAACCACATTAGTGCCCCCTGACTTGGAACCGTGTAAGCGATTTCAACTCCATTGTCTGCTTCAGCTGCTGCATATTGTGCCATAAAGACATCACCTGACCACCCTGTGGTTAAACAAATATCACCATTTGCAAGTGCATCTATGTACTGTGATGAATGGAATTTTTGTACATATTGTCTCACCGGTGCCCATACAGCTTCAGCTTTTTTCAAGACATCTGGGTCTGTAGTTGCTGGATCTTCACCAATATATGACAGTGCCATTGGTATCATTTCTGTTGGTGCATTTAGTACATGAACACCACAATCAGCGAACTTAGAAACAACATCAGGGTCAAAAATCATAGCAAGTGAATCTGTTGGTGCATTCGCCATACGCTCATTAATCTTACCCACATTGTAACCAATGCCTGTAGTACCCCACATCCAGTTTACTGAATATTCGTTTAATGGCCCATAACCGTCAACACGCTTTTCAACCACATCCCACATATTGGATATGTTGCTTAACTTTGACTTATCAAGTTTTTGAAAAACACCCGCCTGTATCTGCCTAGCTAAGAAACTAGCAGAAGGGACAACCACGTCATATCCAGACCCACCCGCTAACAATTTAGCTTCGAGTATCTCGTTAGAGTCAAAAGTATCGTAAACAACTTTAATTCCTGTTGCAGCAGTGAAGTCAGCTAGTACTTGCTCATCTATATAGTCGGACCAGTTATAAACATTAACAACATTTTCATCTGATGCTGTTGCTGTGTTGAATGCAAACGTAAAAGCGCTCGCAAAAAGTATCGTAAATATTTTATTAATCATCTCTTTCTCCTTTGTTAAAAAAAACTTCTAAATAATTTAGAAGGCTAAATTTTTGAATATACTTAATATGCGCAATCATAGTCGCTTTAGATAAGAATTATATTCAAAATCTGTTATTGTATTTTCGAACATCTTTATCTCTGATAGTTTAATACACTTAAAGGCGTGTTGGAAATCTTCCCCAAAGTATTTTTTCACTGTCTTTGACTTTATTGTTTTTTCTACAGCCTCTCTCCAGGTTAAGCTCAGTGATTGAGGGTGCTGCTTGTGTGCATTTCCTATTGTTTCTTTGCTAAGTTTATCTTTATTCTGTATACCTGAAAGAACGCCTGATAGTGCTGCAGCAAAAACTAGATAAGGGTTTGAATCAGCGCCAGCTGCTCTAAACTCAAGTCTAGTAGACTCTTTTTCTGCCATTGGAATCCTTATAAGTGCTGTCCTGTTCTCATTTCCCCAGCTCAGAGTCGTTGGGGCCATTGTTGTGTCTGGTAAGAATCTACGATATGAGTTTGAATGCATAGCATAGA
>Ga0206681_10000250_pt1 | contig 31685 bp, 35 predicted proteins | sample M150012015metaG_FD_161048 | JGI IMG/M metagenome (GOLD analysis project Ga0206681, IMG submission 161048) | Ammonia-oxidizing marine archaeal communities from Monterey Bay, California, United States - M1 500m 12015 | ecosystem: Environmental > Aquatic > Marine > Intertidal zone | place: USA... | reverse complement strand
AATAAAAAACGAAAAATTAGATAATCCATTTATTCCAAAAGAACGAGAATGGATTACATCAGGACCATTCAAAATTGACCGTAGTGAATACCTGTTAGGTGAAAAAATTTTTGTTAACATAGATGCATTAGATGTTAATGAAAAAGGGAAAGTAGTATTTCTCAGACCTATAAACAATACACATTATTCACCTTATCACATAATGCCGTTTAATGAATCAGGTCAACGAAATAATTATTATTTCACACCAGATCTTTCAGTTAAAGAAGGAATTTGCAGTACAGATGAATTGGTTGGAAATTGGAAAGTTATATTTCAAGGAACGAAACATTCAGATTTAGAAATTAAAATAACTAAAGAAATCATGTCAGGATCTGAAAAAAGGTATGAATCAATTTGCTAAATTACTGTAATTCATGATGAAAGCAAACTTTTTCGCCAGTATGACATGCAGGACCTGATGGTTCAACAAGATAGATAATTGCATCAAAATCACAATCAACCAGAATCTCTTTAATTTTTTGAGTGTTGCCAGACTCTTCACCTTTCATCCAAAGCTTATTTCTTGAACGACTCCAAAACCAAGAATTACCAGTTTTTTTTGCCAACTCTAAAGATTCTTTGTTTGTATAAGCAAGTGTAAGTACGTCCTTTGTATTTGCATCTTGAACAATTACAGGTACTAGTCCACCACTTTTTTCAAAATCAATTTCATCAATAGACTTGTTCATATGTTTAACCTACAAATTATACATTATAACCTTACAGGTATTTTTTTCTCTTTAAGAAAAGATTTCACACCTTTCACACCATGAGTTTCATAATGAAAAATAGAGGCAGCAAGGGCAGCATCAACATTTGACTTTTCAAAAATTTCTACCATATCATCAGGCTTTCCACATCCACCAGATGCAATTACAGGAATAGAAGCATTATCTACAATAGATTTTGTAAGTAAAATATCATAGCCATTTTTTGTACCATCAGCATCAATACTGGTGAGTAAAATTTCTCCAGCACCTAGTTTTTCAGCTTCTTTTGCCCAAGAAATAGCATCAATTCCAGTTCCTTGTTTTCCGCCAAAAATAAAAACTTCAAACCAAAACTTTTTTTCATTTTCTGAAAAAATATTTACATTTTCTTTAATTTCATAATTTCTTTTAGCATCAATTGCAACTACAATACATTGTCTACCAAACAATGTCATTAATTCAGTGACTATTGGAGGATTTTTTATTGCACTGGTGTTAATTCCAACTTTATCAGCACCGTTAAGTAAAATATTTCGAGCATCATCAACGGATTTAACTCCACCACCAACAGTAAATGGAATATTAATTACAGATGCAACTTTACGTACCAATTCCTTAATTGTTGCTCGTTGTTCATTTGAAGCAGTAATATCAAGAAATACAAGTTCATCAGCACCTTCAGCACTATATTTAGCAGCTAACTCAACTGGATCTCCAGCATCTTTAATGGATTCAAAATTTAATCCCTTTACTACTCGGCCATTTTTTACATCCAAACATGGAATAATTCTCTTAGTTAAAGTCATGATAATTTCTTGGTCTCCTGAATTGTAATTTTATTCTCATAAAGTGCTTTTCCCAAAATAACACCCCATGCATTTCTTTGTTTCACTTTAGGAATATCATCAATGTTAGAAATTCCACCACTAGCTATTACATTTGCTTTTTCTAAATCACATGCTTGTTTAAGAAATTCCAAATCAGGACCTTCCAAGGTACCATCACGGTTAACATTAGTTAAAAGAAATTCTGTAAATCCAACATGTAAAAATTCATTCATAGAATCAATTAATGAAATATCAGTGGTACTTTGCCAGCCATGTGTAACAATACTTCCATCTTTATGATCAACGGAGATGACAATTTTCTCAGGTCCCAAAGTAGTTAGTAATTTTTGTAACAATTCAGGTTCTTTAAAGGCAAAAGTTCCAATTACAACCCTATCAACAATGTTTAGAGCTTCTAGTATCAGTGATTCAGAACGTAATCCACCTGCAATTTCAACAGGAATGGATACAGATGAAACAATTTTTTTAATTAATTCAAGGTTAGAGCCCAATCCCAGTGTGGCATCTAAATCTACAAGATGGATCATATCAGCACCGGCATCTTGCCATTTTTTTGCAATGCTAATTGGATCATCACTGTAAACGGTTTTTTGGTTAGGATCGCCTTTGTACAATCTAACTACTTGGCCATTCATAAGATCAATTGCAGGAATTACTTTCATTTTTTACACACATTTAGAAAATTTTGTATCATGATTTTTCCAACATCTCCAGATTTTTCAGGATGAAATTGAGTTCCAAAAAAATTGTTTTTTTCAACAACTGCAGGAACTCTAACGCCATAGTCAGATTCAGCAGTAATTACATCATCTGATTTTGGTTTTGCACGGTAAGAATGAACAAAATAAACCCAAGAACCTTCATCAACACCCTCAAGAATAGTTCCAGGTTTTTTAATTTCTAAATTATTCCAACCCATATGAGGTACTTTCATAGTAGATGGAAGAAGAACTATCTCCCCATCAATTACATTAAACCCTTTTTCAATTCCTTCTTCACTTTTTTCAAAAAACATTTCCATTCCAAGACATATACCTAAAACAGGAGTATCAGTTTTAACAAAATCTTGAAATTTAGTTTTGGAATTTTCATTAATGCTCTTTATTGCAGGATCAAAATTACCCACACCAGGTAACAATAATCCAGAATAAACATTGGGTTTATCAAAAGAAGTGATAACATCTACTGAAGCACCTGCTTGCTCAAGAGAATTTTTGAGGCTGAAAATATTTCCAGCACCATAATCAAAAATGGCTACACTAACCATTACATTGAACCTTTAGTACTTGGGATTCCTTTTTGTTTTTTATCATATGATGATGCAGATCTAAATGCAACTGCAAGTGATTTAATTGCAGATTCAACTTTGTGGTGATCATTGTCGCCATACTTTACAGTAAGGTGGATACAACTATTCAAATTTTGAAGCAGTGATTGGAAAAAGTGTTCAAGATCTTCTTTAGAAACATTTTCAATTTTACTTCGCTTTATTGATAAAGTTAATTTCCAAAATGGACGTTTTACTAAATCAATAGATGCCTCAGCTAAAGATTCATCCATTGGAACTGAAGCATAGCTAAATCTTGTTATTCCACTTCGGGAGCTTAATGCCTTATCAATTGCTTGTCCAATTGTAATTGCAGTATCTTCAATTAAGTGATGTTCAATTCCATCATTAGATTTTGCAGTAACTTTAAGATCCATCATTCCATGTTTGCCAAAAGATGTGATCAAGTGATCAATGAAATTAATTCCAGTTTTAATACTAGTATTTCCAGATCCATCAAGATTTACAGATACAGAAACAGTAGTTTCCTTAGTACTTCGATTAATTGTTGCTTTTCTTTGAGCCATATTTTTCACAGATAATAGGAATTATTTATTCTAAATTTAATACCTTTGGGAGCAAATTAATGGAATCTAAAACAAGAATAGCCTCATTTTGCTCAAATAATTTCAATTTTTCTTGAGGATTTTTGCTAGTTCCAATAATTCCACAAAAAGTAGCATTATTTCCCAAAATTGTCGCTTTTTTAGCCATAATGAAATCCTCCATAGAATCACCAACGTACAAACATGATTTACTATTCATGCCAGTAATTGAATTTAGAAGGGCTTGGGGATTGGGTTTTGCAAGTTCTCTAGATTCATCTTCTAAAAATACTGAATTTTCCAAGTCAAATGTCTCTAATAATTTTTTTAAGGAATAACTAACAGATTCCTTTCCACGTCCAGTAACCATAGAAATTTGTTTACCAAATTTTTTCAGTAATTTTTCAGACAAATTATCATTGAAAATTACAGTATCATTTTCAATTAGACCAGGATCAGAAAACTTTGAAGTGTTTTTAAATAATTTTGAGTAAAGTTCTGGTCCATAAAATAATTGATCGAATATTTGGTATAAAATATTCTCATCATGTGGACCAGGATAAGATAACTGAGTAATAATTTCAGAAATATCAACTTGATTTTTTAAAAAAAATTCAACTGATTTTATACCACTTGAATCAGAATTTTCTATAACAGTAAAAATAAATTTCATTGGATCTTTTTTTAATTTTTTTGCAGCAACAAATGAAATAATTGCAGCATAAGCTAAATCAACTTCATCATTAAATCCCCCAGTGGCTTTGAATCCATCAATAATTTCAAAATTTACTTTTATGGTATCATCAATTTTTGCAAAATTTTCTAAAACATATTGGACAGTTTTAATGATTGTTTCATCATAAGATTTTGTAATATCAATTAACACTCCATCACAATCAAAAATTATTGAATCAATATTTGGTAAAACTAAATTAAATGAATCATCAATATAGATTCCTTTAGATTTTTGAATCAGAGTCATCCCAATAAATCACGAATTGCCAAAAGGAATTTAGAATTCATTTCTTTAGTACCTATAGTTACTCTAAGACAACCTTTGTGATTTCCAATTTTACCTAGTTTTCTAATTGAAATTCCTTGTTCTGCAAGAGCAGAAAATACACGTTTGTAAGAACTATGGGCATCAAACAATACAAAATTAGCCTTGGAATCAAATACATCAAAAGAATCAAATTTTTTCAAAGTTTCAATAATTCTTTGTCTTTCAGATTTGATAATTTTTACAGCATTTTCCATCATACCAACATTTTCTAAAGCCAATATTCCAGATTCAATAGTTAACGTACTCAAAGGGTATGGATATTGTAATACATTAAGAAAAGCATCAGTGAATTTCTTATTTGCAATAAAATAACCTAAACGGATTCCAGCCATTCCAAAAGATTTGGATAATGTTCTAACTACAATTAGATTGCTTTGTGTTTTGGTAAAACTAGAAAGAGAATAATCAGCAAATTCACCATATGCTTCATCAATAATTACAAGGCCATCAAAAGATTTGACTAGTGTTTGTAGTTCAGTTTTTGTAAATTGAAAACCAGTTGGATTATTTGGTGAATCAAGATATAAAATATCTGCTTTCTTTGATTGTTTAAGAAAATCTTTAACATTTAATTTCATATCATCAGAAAACGGAATTGCAATTAACGGGATTGAATATAATTTGCATCTTTCTTCAAAAAATCCAAAAGTTGGATTTGATGTAAGAACCTTAGTTTGTTTTGAAGCAAAATTAGATAAAATTAAATCAAGAATTTGATCAGATCCATTTCCAATACCAATCATAGAGACTGGCACTTTAACAAATTTTGAAATCATTTTGATTAATCTTTCAACTCCACCAAGAGGATATTCTCTCACATCAGAATTTTTTATTGCACCAGATACAATGTTATTTTGAAATTGTTTAGATAAAACATAATTTTCATTTGAATCTAATTTGAGAGAATTTTCATTTAGTTCAGGCTTTTGATATCCGCCAATTGCAGAAAACTCTTTAACTTTTAATTCAAACCAATTTTTTTTCATTCTAATCTACCTCTAACTGCTTCATAATGATTAGGTAATCCTTCTGATTGTGTTAAAACATCAAGATGCTTTGAAATTTTAGTTAAAGAAGATTTTGAGGCTGTAACTTCAGTATTGATTTTGATAAAATCCATAACTGAAAGAGAGCCACGAGTTTTTCCAAATCCATTAGTAGGTAAAATATGATTTGAGCCTAAGATGTAGTCACTAGCTGATGATGGAGAATAGTTACCAAGTAAAACTAGTCCAGATGTAACAATTTTTGCAGAAAGTGATTTGGGGGTTTTTGTCATAATTTGTAAGTGTTCAGGGGCTAAAGAATTTACCAATTTTATCATATCAGAATTATTTTTGCATACTGCAATAAATCCATTTTTAGATAAACTTGATTTAACTAAATCTCTTCTTTGAATTGTTGGTACTAATTCTGAAATTAATTCATTCACTTGTTTTGCAATCTTCTCTGAATTTGTAATTAAATAACAAAAAGTATCACTACTATGTTCTGCTTGAGAAATCAAATCAAGTGCTAAAAATTTTGGATTAGCAGAGTTATCTGCAATTATTCCTAATTCAGTAGGACCAGCAAGCATATCAATTCCAGTGGTGTCACTAACTGAAAATTTTGCTAGTGTAACAAATGCACCACCTGGACCAACAATTTTGTCAACTTTTGAAATAGATTTTGTACCATAAGATAATGCACCAATTGCCTGCACACCACCAGTTTTGTAAATTTCAGTGGCACCACAGATATCAGCTGCAACAATTGTAAGTGAATTAATTTGTCCATCAGAATTTGGTGGAGAAACAACTACAATTCTTTTTACACCTGCAACTTTTGCGGGAATTACAGACATAATTACAGAACTTGGATATTGTGCTAGTCCACCAGGAATGTAACATCCAGTACTTTGTATTGCTACAAATTTCTTTGAAATTTTAATTCCATCATGATTAATTGTCTTATTCTTGAAAATACTCTTTACGACAGATTCAGTTTTTTCAACTCTAGTTTTTGCTAAACGAATTGCAGATATTTCTTTTTTTGAAACTTTAGAATATGCTTGGCTGATTTCAGTTTTAGAGACACGTAGTGATGTTAATTTAGCTCCAGTAAATTTTTTCTCATATTTTTTAACTGCAGAATCACCATTTTTTTGAATATCTTTTAAGATTGATTCAACAATATTTTTATTATTTTGAGGCTGTTTAGGAAGAATTTTTGTAACAAATGATTCAATATTTGTTACTTTATGGATTTTCATCAATTTTCTTCGTCGCGTTTAATTTCTTCTAATTCTAGAATTTGGCGTGGTTCATGAACTACAAGTCCTTGTGCAATCTTTCTTAATTTAGGTATAAGTTTGTGAAATTCTTCTTTTTTGATTACAGTATTTACTCCAAACCAACCATCTTCACTAAGAGGACTAATTGTAGGTCTTTTTAGAGAAGGCATTTGGGATAAAAGTTTCTTGAGATTTTTTTCTTCAACGTTAAGATAGATGTGCAAATATTTTTTTCCATTTACTGCACCTCTCATCAATGTAACAATATCAAAGATTTTTTCACGTTTTTTGGGATCGTTAAGTGATTTTTTATTTACAATCAAGTGTGCAGTGGAAGTAAGAACTTCATCTACAATTTTTAATTTATTTTGTTTTAGAGTAGTTCCAGTTTCAGTAACATCCATTATTGCATCAACATCCTCTGGAGGTTTTGCCTCAGTTGCACCAAATGATAAATGAATTTGAACATCTTTATTATTTCCCAATCTCATCCAAGGAGTAACAATTAGCGGATCTTTTTTACCATAATATTTTTGATAGGATTTCAAACCTTTGATGAATGTAGATGCGGTGGTTAAATATTCAGAAGAAATACGAAGTGTTTTTTTCTTTTTTCCATAATCAGCAATCATTGCATCAAGATTTTTGTAACTATATTTATCAGGAAATGCAATTACTAATCTAATTTTACCATACTCTAAATCTAGAATTGATTCAACATCAGATTTTGTTTCGCCTACCCAATCATTGCCAGTAATTCCTACATCATACAATCCTTCAGATACAAGAGTAGGGATTTCTTGAGGACGTAGCATTTTAACCAAAATACTTGGATCGTCAAGAAAAACTCGATATGTTCTACTTTTTCTATTAACTTTAGTCCAGGATCTTTCAAGTAGTTTGAATGTAGCATTTTCTAAACTTCCTTTAGGTATAGCAAATTTTACATCAGACATTTTCATTAGTTTTCATTTTTTAGCTATATAATAGGATGTTTAAGTTTGCCGAAGTAATTCTTTAGCTTTATCAAGTGAAATTGATTTTACCTGAATCATTTTTTCAACAATTTGATCAATTTGTGCAGGAGTTGCCCCTGCTGCTGCTGCAAGATTTCGTGCATGTAATCTCATGTGTCCTTTTTGAATTCCCTCAGTAGAAAGTGCTCGAATTGCACTATAATTTTGAGCTAATCCCGTAGCAGTCATGACACATGCAAGTTCTTGAGCAGATGTAACATTGAGTATTTTTGCACATACTTTGGCCACAGGATGTACGTTGACAATTCCTCCAACAATTCCAACAGAAAGAGGTATTTCCAAAATTCCAATTAAATTTCCATCATCATCTTTACTCCATTTACTAAGGGATCGATATTTACCTGAAATTGCAGCATATGCATTTGCAGCAGCTTCAATGGCCCTACTATCCTGCCCTATAGCATTAGCAACAGATACGATTCCATTCATAATTCCTTTGTTATGAGTAACTGCACGATAAACATCATTGTCTGCAAATTCAAATGCCAATACAATATTATCAACTACATCTTCTCCACCCACGGATTCTTTTTCAAAAATAGCTTTGGCTTTTACCATACGTCTTGTAGAATAATTAGATAGGATTCTAAGCAATGCTCGTCCTCCAGTAATTTTTTCTATTAGAGGTGAAACTGCTTCACACATAGTATTTGTGATATTTGCACCCATTGCATCTCCAACATCAATTAATAATTCTACAATCAACATACTACCAGAAGGAGTATCAATTTCTTTACATGTAATTTCTTTAGCGCCTTTGTTCATCTTAGATAATGTGTTACTTTTTGAATTTGCTAATTCAAGAATTTCAGAAGTAGAATCCATAATTTTTTTAACAGCAGAATTTGTTTCAACATTTAAAATTTGAATTTGACCTATACTGTATGACTCATCGGCAGTTACTTCAAATCCACCTTTAATTCGTGCAATTTTTGCACCTTTTGATGCAGCTGCAATTACTGAAGGTTCTTCAATAACCATAGGAACCACATAGTCTTTACCATTAATTTTAAAATTTGTTGCAACACCTAAAGGAAGTGAAAAAGTTCCAATTGCATTTTCTATCATTTTATCTGCTTTCTCAAAAGTAATACCACCGTTAGAATTTTCTAAAATATCTAATTCATCTTTAGAAAGATTTGCAAAATTTGCAATTATATCTAATCTTTCTTTTCGAGATTTTTCAAAAAATTTGGAAATAGATGAATCAGCCATTTTATTTCAATATCCTCAATAACTTATCATCCAGTGCATCAGGAAAACCTTTTCCATCAGTATTTGAGGTGATTAAGTAGATACTTCCATCAGGACCCTCCACCACATCACGAATTCTACCATTTCCACTAAGAATTGATTTTTGAGAACTTAATCCATCTTCAAAATCAACTTGATAAAGATTGAAAGCCCTCATAGATGCCATTATGAACTTCGATTCAAAATCAATCTTTTCACCAGAATAAAATAAAATTCCACCAGGCTCGATACTTGGATCATAACATAGAACTGCATTCTCAAAATCAGGGCTTCCAGAACACTGTTGTTCAGGCCATCCATAATTTTTTCCTGCCTTAATTAAATTAATTTCATCATTTTTTTCAGGTCCAAATTCTGCTACAAACAAATTATCATCATCATCCCAAGTCATTCCCTGAGGATTTCTATGTCCTAAAGAATAGACAGGTGAATTTGGAAATGGATTATCATCAGGAATAGTACCATCATCATTTAATCTTAAAATTTTTCCAGATAAAGAAGTAATATCTTGTGGAAGATGAGAATCATCTGAAATTGTTCCAGTGCCTACATACAGTTTTTCATCAGGTCCAAACTTTAGAAAACCACCATTTGTAAAAGATGATCCAGGAATTTTATCAAAAATTACTTCAACATTTTTTAATTTATTTTCATCTTCAATTATTCGTAAAATTTTATTCCATAAATTTCCATTTTCTTCATATGTCAAGAAAACATACAAGAAATGATTATTAGAGAAATCTGGATGTGTTGCGATTCCTAGTAATCCTCCATCAAATACATTTGCAGCACGAAATGTTGCTAATGGAGATTCCAATAAAGTATTATTTTGAATAACTCTAATGTAACCATCTTTTTCTGTTACAAAAATTCTATCATCAGAAATAGCAATAGCACGAGGTTTGTCAAGATTTTCAGCTAAAATAATTACAGCATCATTTTCAGAATAAGAATTTGGTTTTGGTAATGGAATTGATGTTTCATTATCTGAAGAAGTTAAAACGAATATTGAAAAGATTATGGCACCAACAATTGCAGTAACTTGAATTTTTTTATTCATCAAAAAATAATCTTTTGAAATCCTATTAATTACTTTCAAAGAGTGGATAAAGCGTATATACTGCCAAACTTTACTCAGGTTCAGCGGGGTGGGGAAGCCAGGTCATCCCGGCGGGCTCATAACCCGCAGTTCAGTAGTTCAAATCTACTCCCCGCTACTTAGTTTCTATAAACATGAAACCAGGAAAGAGTTGTATCAAATTTTGAAGTTTTATTGATAATTCCAGTTCGTTGTAAAGGTCTTGTGAGATGTCGGTGGGCTGTAATTTTTGGAATATACAGTTGTTTTTTGAGTTTTCTTGGAATTTCCAGAGTTATTTTTTTAGAATTCTTTTTTCCACATCTAATACATTGAAATCCTTGATTTTGACCTTTAGATTTCATTTTTTTATTACATTTTTTACACATAGGGTTAGATTGTAAAAGATTTTTTTTAAGATTTTTAACTTTAATAAATTCAAGATTTATTATTCGTGGAAAGTTTTTAGAAGCTTTTCTAACTCCTCCTCCGACATGCACTTCATCTCCAATTATTAAATTCGAAGCGATTGTAGAAATCCCTGTTTCTTTATACACTGCACACCAAAATTCATGATTTTTAGAAACTATAGTAAAAAAAACATGACCTCCTTTTACTACTTTTGGAACATTAGATACAATTCCAGTTAATGTTCCAGAAGCATAAGGTTTCATTGTTTCAAAATTTAATTCATTTTTTAAATGATCACCAGTGCCTTGATTGGATTTAAAGATCATGTATCCATCTAATTTTTCATTACTTTGCAAAATTTTAGTTGCATTAACTAAAGAATCCACATTTTCTCCTCGCACTCCATAAAAAACTGGATCAGGTCCATGAGGCATAATTAAAACTCGACCTTTTGCAGTATCAAAACTGTTAAACGTATGTGGAAAAGTTTTTTCTTGCATTGTTTTGACACTATCTGTAGAAATTTTTCTTTTTGTTCCAAATTTTATTTTTTTTCTATAACTTAACAATTCTAATGTATGATCATGAAAATCATATCCAATTGCACTAATTGCACCAACTAATCCTTGACCATTTCCTTCATAGAAAAATTCAAGATTATGTTTTTTAACAAATTTTTTTGCATTATTTCTATTAATTAACTGCCATAAAGCTAAATTACTAAATTTTTTAAATTCAGAAGGAATAGAATCACTTTCAAAAAATACCAACCCAGGATTAGCACCATTTTCTGTATCAGAATATTTTGATACTAAATTTTTAATTTGACTTTTAATTTTAGAAGGATTTCCAGTCTTAATTTTTAATGAAACAGCACCATTTCCTCGAGTTTTCCACGGTATGTTAGGATTAAATCTAATCAATTTTGGAAAATCAAGAAATTCAGTTTTTTGTTTTTGGAGTAAATCAACAATTTTGTAGGCTAAAAATGTGGTACACATGCCAGTAGGCGAATCAGTATCATCAAATCCAATATTTAATACCGATTCTGTACTCATGATTTATTCAAATGATTCAGACATTTTTAGTTGTTGTAAATTACAGTTGATTTAAATTAATAATGCTATATTCGAAGCTAAATTGATAATAATTGATGAAGCAAGAATTTTCAAAGAGATAGAAGAAAAGAAACCAGTATCAGTTTCATTAAACGGTCCAGATGGGATGTTACCACAAGTTCAGGATATGGCAATTAAAATTTCAACAAAATATGAAATACCAGCATATGTTTTAGCAGATACCACATGGGGGACATGTGATTTGAATACAACTGGTTCAAAAATATTAGGTGCAGAAATTCAATTTAATATTGGACATACAATCAATACGGAATCATTAGAAAAAAATTTAGTTTTAATTGATGCTTTTGATAATGTTGGATTTGAAAAAGTTGCAGAGAAATGTACAAATCTCTTAAAAGGAAAATTAATTTCATTAGTTACAGATAGTCAGCATTTACATCAAATGGATATAGTTGAAAAAATTTTAACAAAAAATGGAATTAGCGTAAAAATTGGAAAAGGTAAAGGGCAATTAAATGATGGTCAAGTGTTTGGTTGTGAATTTTATCCTGCAACAGAATTAAAAAAAGAAGTTGATGCCTATGTGTTTTTAGGACAAAGTAATTTTCATGCCGCAGGAATTGCATTATCAACAAATTTACCAACATTTGTTTTAGATCCTTATTTTAACGAAGTAAGAGAAGTAACAGAATTTGCACGGACATTAAAAAAGAAAGCAACACTTGCAATATACAAAGCAGCAGAAGCAAATTCATTTGGGATAATTATTGGATTAAAAGAAGGGCAATTATCAAAAGTGTTTGGATTAAAATTTAAAAAAGAATTAGAAAAAGAAGGAAAAAAAGTTCAATTATTTGCACTAACAGACATTACAAATGAAAGATTAAACAATCTTAGAGGAATTGATGCATTTATTCAAGTTGCATGCCCAAGAATTTCAACAGATAATCAATTTGACAAGCCAGTATTGTCAACACCTCAGGCAAATGCACTTCTAAAAGTTCTACGAAAAGAGAATATTGATGAATATCTAGAAATTCCACATTGGTTATAGTTATGATATTAAATTTTGAAATCGGACGTTATTAGATAAATTTTCAAATGATTTTGATTTTTTTGCTTTAATTTTGTATTGAATTCCTTGAGAAATAGCATGTTCAAGTAAATCTAAAGCAGAATCATAATCTGAAAGCATTACATAATTAGATGCCTTATCAAAAAGAACATCTCCGTTATCAGGATAATCTTTCAGTATACTATTACAACATGAAATAGATTCATTAAATTTTTTCATAGAAAATAAAATACGTTCTTTGTGATATAATACAATATTATAATTTGAATTATTTTTTAAAATATTATCACAAATTGATAATGCTTCAATCAAATTTCCCTGTTTACGAAAAGAAGATATTTTATTAATTAATACAGACAAATCCGTAGGACATATTTCTAAAGCAGAATCATAACATTTCATTGCATTAGAAAAATCTTTGAGTTTACTTAACGCGTATCCCTTATTGTTCAACGAACTAACATGTTTTGGATCCTGAGCCAATATTTTATCATAATAGATAATTGCTTGTTCTAATTTTCCTTGTAAAAATAATCGGTTACCTTCATCTAAAATTGAATTTATTTTAGGATCAGTCATAATTAGTCAGAATTAGGTTTTATCAAAATTTTACCAAAAAGTCCTTTACCATTAAGCATTTTATTATGAGCCTTAACTGCATCTTCTAAAGAATATACAGAATCAATAATGGATTTAATTTTACCTTTTGACATCCAATAGAAACCCTGTTCTAATTCAGCTCTAGTCCCTTGAGTTGAGCCCAAAATGTTAATCCCTTTAAAGAAAATATGTCGTAAATCAGTTTTAGCATCATAACCAGTAGTAGCACCAGTTGTAACAATAGTTCCACCATAATTTAACAAAGTTAGTTCTTTATTCCAATGAGAACCACCAATGTGTTCAAAAATTACATCAACACCAGAAACATCAGTAGAAGATTTTGGAATTTTTTTTGCAATTGTTCTAACTTCTTTGTGCCAATCATCTTTTCTATGATCTACTGCAAAGTCAGCTCCAAGTTCTAAACATTTGTCTAGTTTGTCAGGGCTTGCTGTTGCAATTACCGTACAACCAAATAATTTTGCAATTTGAATTCCAAAAGTTCCAATGCCAGAACTTCCACCCATTATCAAAACTATTTGTCCAGGTTGAATTTTTGCTCTGCCAACTAACATGTGCCATGAGGTTAGTAATGTCATTGATGCAGCTGCTGCTTCATCATAAGAAACACCTTCTGGAATTTTCATTACATTAACTTCGGGTAAATGTGTAAATTCACAATATCCACCCCAAAGCGGTCCGGTTTCAAAACCCCAAATTCTTCTTTTTTTACAATCAAATTCTCGTCCATCAGTGCATGCCTTACAAACTCTACATGACATATTTCCATGAGATACTACTCTATCTCCAACTTTGATATTTTTGACATCCTCACCAACTGCGATTACTTCACCAGCAGCATCTGTTCCAGAAATATGAGGTAATGGAATTGCCAAAGGTTTTCCTCGCATACCCCAAATATCATCATAATTTAGTCCTGCAGACATAACTTTGAAAACAACTTCATCAGAACGGGGTTCAGGATTAGGTAAATTTTTGATTTTTAAAATTTTAGAAAAATCATCATTAGTAGTGTATTCATCATAAACTAGTGCCTTCATAATTATTTGTTAATTTTTAGAGATATATGATTTATCAGGATCTTTGCACCATAAACAATTATAATCATAACAAGAAAAATTAGATTGTGTCAGAAAATTCAGTATTTCCAGGAGATAAAATAGCATCTATTGAAGAATACGAAGCAGGACATAATGCTTTTGATGACGGAGATATGGTCAGAGCAGCTACAGTAGGGGAGAGAAATATGGATAAAGAAACACGAATGGTTGATGTGAATCATCCAAAACTGCTATCAATTCCAAGAGTAGGAGATACCATAATTGGAACAGTTGCAGCAGTGATGTCATCTATGATTGCAGTTTCAATTGATTACATTAATGGAAAACCAACCACCTCAAAGGTAGAATGTATTTGTGGAACACGAAATATGAGAATAAGAAATGTAGCACTAGTTAACGATATAGTATCATTGAAAATTGTTGCTCATCTTAATGGAACAATTCATGCAGTAATGGATGAGCGAGAGTTTGGAATTATATTTACAAAATGTAGAAAATGTGGAGGAAAAGTTGTCACAAAGTCTACTGATGCCATTAAATGCACAGATTGTTCATGGATTGATGAAAGAAAACTTTCTTCAAATTTTGGTAAAAGTGATTTCGTACATTTAAGAGAGTAAAGAAATGATACGTGTTTCGTTCCAAGGTGAACGAGGTGCATATAGTGAAGCTGCAGCAAAATCTTTTTTCAACAAGGACGTCATAACAATTCCACTTCCAACATTTGCAGAAATTTTAGAAAGTACATCCAAAGATATTACAGAATATACAATTTTACCAGTAGAGAATTCATTGGAAGGAAGTGTAGGGGAAAGTTATGATTTATTATATTCAACGGATCTAAATGCTACTGGGGAAATTTATCATAGAATAGAACATTGTTTAATTGGATTTGGGAAAATAGAAGAAGTAGATACAGTATATTCACATCCACAAGCTTTAGGCCAATGTAGAAAATTTATTCAAAAAAACAATATGAAAACAATTCCCACATACGACACAGCAGGTAGCGTAAAAATTATACAAAAATTAAATGAAAAAAAATGTGCATGTATTGCAAGTAAAACAGCTGCAACAATTTACAATATGCCCATTATTACTGAAAACATTGCAAATAATCTCAATAATTATACAAGATTTTTAATATTATCAAAAAAAGAATCTGTGAAAACTGAAAATGATAAAACTTCAATTATTTTTTCAATAAAACATGAACCAGGATCATTGTACAGAATTATAGAAAATTTTAATAAAAATAATGTTAATTTGACAAAAATAGAATCAAGGCCTACAAAAGCAAATGCATGGGAGTATAACTTTCATGTAGATTTTGAAGGACATCAAAAAGACATCAAGGTTTTAGAAATGCTAAATAAAATTAAAGAAGAAACGCTTTTTATGAAAATTTTAGGTTCATATCCTTCTGCAATACTAAGCTAGAAACCTTTTGGTTTTCGTAAAGTAAAACCTAAACTAAATCCAAGAATTACTACTCCAGATGTAATAACCATGAAATCAAAGGTAATTCCAAATGGATCAGGGGTTTGATTGGTGTTAGCTGTAATTTCTAATTCATTACCACCAGTGTTTTGAATCAAAATTTTTGTTTGACCATCTTCTGTATGTGCCCAATCTAAAATCAATTCTTTTTGGTATGAAGTATGTGGGATGTTTAATCCATCACCAGGGCTTGAAAGTTGAAGATCAAATGTGTCACCAACAATCACCATATATTGTGGTGCATCTTTTGGTGCAGGAATTGAAAAAGATGCTGAATCACCGGTACTAATAACAAAATCTTCATCCATAGAAACAGTTGGAGATAAATGTAAAAGTAACGAATAGCCACCAAGTACAATAATAATACTTCCAACAACTAAGCCAATAATAGTTCTAGTTGCTAACATAATAAAATGACTTTAGATACTGTTTAAAAAATTATCTACATTAAAGAAACGTCATGAGGCTGGCTTTCTGCAAATCCAGCTCTAGACATTTTAATGAATTCAGCATTTGTTTGCATTTGAGGGATTGTATGCGCACCACAATAACTTAAACCAGAACGTACACCACCAGTAAGTTGTTTTAGAATATCTACAACCGTTCCTTTGTATGGAACCATTGCCTCAACACCTTCTGCAACATAATCATTAAGATCATCATCAAATGATGTAGAACCAGTTTCTTTAGATTTTCTTCCTATTGATGCTGCAAGAGAAGCCATTCCACGGTATACTTTGAAACGTTTTCCATTCTTTGTGAAAACAGTTCCAGGAGATTCATCAGTTCCACCCAACATACTTCCCACCATTACAGTTGAAGCACCAGCTGCTAATGCCTTTGTAGCATCACCTGAAGTTCTAGTTCCACCATCAGAAATTATTGGAATACCATAATCACGTCCGATTTTTGCACAATCCATTACTGCAGTCAGTTGAGGAACTCCAGAACCAGTAATTACTCGAGTTATACAAATTGAACCAGAACCGACACCAACTTTTACTGCGTCAACTCCTGCTTTCATTAAATCTTCAGCACCTTGAGCAGTTGCAATATTCCCTGCAATTAGTTCACAATCAGGAAATGCCTTTTTGATATGTTTCACAGTGCTAATTGCATTTTCACTATGACCATGTGCAATATCAACAACTAGTGTATCAGCACCTGCTTCTAAAAGAGATTCACTTCTTTCTAGAAAATCACCTTTTACACCAACTGCTGCTCCGACAATAGGACGGCCTTTAGTATCTTTTGAGGCATTTGGATAATTAGCGTTATTTGTAATGTCCTTACTGGTAATCAAACCTGTTACAAGTCCAGAGTCATTAACTAAGGGTAATTTTTCAATTCTATGTTTATGTAAAAGTTCTTTTGCTTCATCAATGGATATACCAGATTTTGCAGTAACAACATCTTTTGTCATTACATCTTGAATTAGACTATTAGAATTAGCAAACAATAGATCTCGTTCAGTAACAATTCCAATTAATTTTGAATTACTATCAACTACCAATAATCCAGAAATATCTCGATCACCAGCATAATTCAATGCATCTTGGAGTGTTTTATCACCAGTTATGGAATAAGGGTTTTCAATAACTACACTTCCAGATCGTTTTACTTTGAGAACTTCATTTGCTTGTTCTGCTATTGTCAAGAATCTATGAATAATTCCTATTCCACCTGCACGGGCAATTGTTACAGCCATAGATGATTCAGTTACAGTATCCATATTTGCACTCACAAATGGTATGTTTAGAGAAATGTTTCGAGATAATTGAGTTGTTAAACTAGTTTGACTTCTACTGGTAATATCAGAATATTTAGGTACAAGAAGAACGTCGTCAAATGTTAATCCTTCTTTAAATTCCAATGAAACCTTGTTGCAAAAGTAAAATATTGATTATAAGCCTTTGTGTTATTTAGATAATTTTGAAGCGATTGTAATAGCATCTTTAGTAGCCATTACATTATGAGTACGAATAAGATCGGCTCCATTTAGAACACATATTGCTTCAGCAGCAATAGATCCAAACAATCGATCAGTAGGATTTTCTTTTTCTAAAAGATTTCCAATAATTGATTTGTTTGATACGGATATTAGAATAGGATAATTTTTTTTTATGGAATTTAAATTCTTAATTACAGATAGATCTCGTTTTACCCAATCTGTTTTAATTTTTGTAAAAAATTTACCTTTTCCAGTTTTCCTAAAAAATCCAATTGCAGGATCTAATACAATTTTTTTAGTTGAAATGTTAGATTTTTTTGCAATTTTTAAGCTATCTTCAAGAAGTTTTTTTGTAGAAGTAATAGCACTTCCAGAAATAATTTTAGAATCATATGCACATAAAATTAAAGAAGGTTGAAATTTAGAAATAATATCTTTCATTTTTTTATCATATTTTAATCCAGAAATATCATTTATTATTTCAACGCCATTTTCTAAAGCATTTTTTGCAACACTAGATCTACACGTGTCAACAGAAATTGGAAGATTAGAAGTGTTTTGAATGATTTTAACTGCATCAAGTATTCTTTTAGATTCAATTTTTTCAGATACATTTGTAGATAAATATGGAGCAGTAGACATCCCTCCGACATCAATAAAATCGGCACCTTGATTTTCCATTTCCGTTATTGCATTTTTAATACTTGAATTAGTCCTGTGGATTGACTTTTTGTAAAATGATTCTGGACTAGTGTTCAAAATACCCATAATTCTAACAGGATTTTTCCCACCAACGAAAATATCTCCAATTTTTGTCATATAGTTTATGAAAACCTAATACAATTTGAGTGATATGATGATTTCAGGTTGGAAAAAAAGGTATTTACTTATTTTAAAAGAATTAAGCTATAGTCAAAAAAAAGATAAGGAATCAGCCATTATTTTAGATTCTATTTTAAAAAAAACAAATACTGCTGAAAAAATTTTAAAACTAATTGAAGGTAAAACAGTTTTTGTAATAGGCTCTGGACCTTCGTTATCAAATGCAATTCCAAGACTAAAAAAGTTAAAAAAATCAATAAAGATTGCAGCAGATAGTTCACTAAAGCCATTAGTAGATAATGGAATAATTCCAGATATTGTTGTAACAGATTTGGACGGTGATGAAAATACAATTAAAAAAATTGCAAAAACAAAATCAATATTTGTCATACATGCACATGGAGATAATATTGAAAAATTAGAATTGGTAAAAAAAATTAGAAATTGTATTGGAACAACTCAATCAAATCCATTTAATAAAATTCAAAATTTTGGTGGATTTACTGATGGTGATAGAGGTGTTTTCTTAGCAAATTATTTTGGTGCAAAAAAAATTATTTTATTTGGAATGGATTTTGGAAATAGAATTGGTAAATTTTCTAACACAAAAAAATCAGATAGAAAAATTAAGTTAAAAAAATTAGAAATTGGAGAAAACCTTTTGATCTGGTTATCAACGATCACAAAATCAGAATTATTTACCACATCAAAACCAATTAAAGGGTTTAAGAAAATATCATACAAAGATCTAGATATCATAATTACCTAGAATGCATTTAATACCCATTACTAATTTATTAAATTATGAAATTTTCTGAAGAGCAAATAAAAGAAATAGTTGCTTTAAGAGAAAATATGCTTCAACAAATTGATAAACATCAAGAAGGTATTGAAATGTTAGAAAAAAACATCACAGTATTAGATGCATTTCTAAAAGAATCTAGTTTTACAAAAGCATCTCAATTAAAAACAAAAATTGAGCCTGAGATTGTAAAAGAAATTCAAGAATCCAATCCCGTAGAGAATTCAATTCCAATTAAAAGAGGAAACGATGGTAAAATAATTGCTAATGCGTATGTTACACCAGATAAAGTTTCAATAATTTTAGATGAACAAGTTATGATTAATGTAGATACTCCACCCTTCAAATCATTCTTTTTAGATAGAATTATTGGAGAAATGAAGAAAAAAGATTTTGTTGAAGCTGAAAATGGAAAGATCCAAAAAGAATCCATTATAGATTACATTGTAAATAAAAATGGAACAAACATTAGAGAAATTATAATTAAAAATTATAGACAAAAACAAAGAGTGACTGAATTGATTAATACAGCAGGATGGTCATTAACAAGAATGTTGGAAAATATCAGTAAGTGATTGTATGGATAAAATTTTAGTTTTAGATTTTGGTTCACAGTATAGTCATTTAATCTGTAGAAGAATACGAGAATTTTCGGTTTTTGCAGAATTAGTGCCATATGATATCAGTTATGAAGAAATACAAAAACACAATCCAAAAGGAATAATTTTTTCTGGAGGACCATCTAGTGTTTATAATTCAGAAGCTCCAGTTCCAGACAATAAAATTTTTGAGATGGATTTACCATTATTAGGAATTTGTTACGGACATCAATTAATTGTAGATAAGTTTGGGGGGAAAGTGAAAAGAGCAAACAAAGAATACGGTTCATCGCTTTTAACAATAGATAATGATAGTGATTTACTAAATGGAATAGGAGAATCAGTTCGAGCATGGATGAGTCATGGTGACGAAGCTGAAGAAATTCCATCTGGATTTAAAATAATTGGTCATACTAAAGGTGCAAAAGCTGCAGCAATAGCATCAGATGAAAAATCAGTATATGGAATTCAATTTCATCCAGAAGTAGTTCATACAGAACAAGGTACTGAAATTCTCAAAAATTTTGTTCTAAAAGTATGTGGTGCAAAACAAGAATGGACAATGGAAGGTTTTATCGATACAGCAGTTGAAAAAATTTCAAAAATTGATGGAAATGTTCTATGTGGTGTCAGTGGAGGAATAGATTCTACAGTTGTGGCTTTACTTATTGATAAGGCAATTGGAGATAGGCTCAAGTGTGTCTTTGTAGATAATGGTTTGTTACGATCAAACGAAGAAAAAGAGGTAGAAGAAATGTTTAAAGAAAATTTCAAAGTTAATTTTACATCAGTCAATGCAGGAAAACAATTTCTTGAAAAATTAAAAGGAGTAGAAGATCCAGAAGCTAAAAGAAAAATTGTTGGTGAAGAATTTATTCATGTTTTCACTAATTTTGCAGAAAAAGAAGGTCCATTCAAATGGTTAGCTCAAGGAACACTATATCCAGATGTAATTGAAAGCGGAGTTTCAAAAGGTCCAGCAGCTGTAATAAAATCTCATCATAATGTGGGAGGATTACCAGATTGGCTTAATTTAGAAATTTTAGAACCACTAAGAGAATTATACAAAGATGAAGTTAGGTATATTGCCAAAATTTTAGGTGTTCCTGAAAAACTTTTCATGAGACATCCATTTCCAGGTCCAGGATTATCAGTGAGGATAATCGGGGAGATTACTCCAACAAAATTACAAATTTCGAAAATAGCAAGTAAAATTGTTGAAGAGGAATTAATGGAATCTGGATGGTATACCAAAGTTTGGCAAGCATATGCTGCAGTAGGAGATGACAAAGCAGTAGGTGTTGTAGGTGATGAGAGAAGGTATGGAAACATAGTTATGATTAGAGTGGTAAATTCCATTGACGCAATGACTGCAGATTGGACAAGACTGCCACATGAATTACTAGAAAAAATGAGTAATAGAATAACAAATGAAATTGAAGATGTAACTTGGGTAACATATACAATTTCCAGTAAACCACCTGCAACAATTGAGCCACAATAGTGAAAAATTATGAATTATGAAAAAATCTGTGAAAAAATATTAGAAATTAATGAAAAAATCAGATATGCTGCAGTTTATGATTATGGTGAACTTTATGATAAAATAAGACCAGGGATTAAATCTCATTTAACAAGAGAAGAAACTGAAACATCATTGTCACAGGCAATTTATCGATGGTCAACAAGGAAAAAAACTGCTGATAAAATTGGAACTCCAGTTTTTGCATTGGCAAAATATGAAAAAATCTATAGAATTACAGTACCTATTGGTGGTGCAGGATTAATTTTGGTAACTACAGAATTAGATGTAAATGTAAATGAAATTACAAACAAAGTTCTTGAAATTAGAGATTTGTATACTAAAGATTTGTGATTGATGTGAACTTTCATGTCTTTGATAGTTATGTGAAAGCAAATGATGGTCATACAATACATTTTGATGTTATTACTGACAAAAATGATACTGAAAATGCAATTTCATTTGCAAAAGAATGGTTGAAATCTATTGGGGAAGAGAATGCAAAAGTAACTACAAAAGAATGTAAATTTTGTCATTCAGAATCAGTTCCAGAAGACATGGAAATTGAAATTATGACAAATGGATATTTTATTGTAAAAATGGAAGGATGTCCAGAATAATTAATCCAATAGAGCAGCACCAAAAACTCCTGAAGAATCTCCAAGATTATTTTTCAATATAGGCGTTTCAATCATATCTGAAAATACTTTTGAGTAAATAGATTCCTTACCTTCATCATATAGAAAATCAATATTAGATAAACCACCACCAAGTATTATTGCATCAGGATCTAAGATATCAATTACATTTGCCAGACCATGACCAAAATTTTCTAAAAACTCATTTTTCCATTGTTTACCAATGCTAAAATCAAAATTTTCAATTATTTCAGGCATGGTTTGAGTTAATCCAGTTAATTGATTCCAACGTTCTTCTAAAGACGGTCCGCTAATGTAAGTTTCAACACATCCATTTTTACCACAATAACAAGAGTTACCATTTTGATGTAAAGTGTGATGCCCCCATTCACCTGCAATATTGGTTCTACCAGAATGAAGGGTGTTATCAATTACAATTCCTCCACCAACACCAGTACCCATAATTACACCAAAAACTAAATCAAATCCAACTCCAGCACCCAGTTTAGATTCAGCAATTGTGAAGCAATTGGCATCATTTTCAATAGAAATATTTTTTTTTAATTTATTTTCTAAATCTTCTTGTAAGGATTTGCCGATTAGACATTGAGTATTACTATTTTTAATTAACCCAGTTTGTTTTGAAATTGCACCAGGACAACAAATTCCTAAAGAAAATTCAGAGATATTTTTAGATATATCTGAAACTAAAGTTGTAATAGTATGGATAATTTCATTGTAATTATTTTGAGGAGTTGGAACTCTTTTTCGTTCTAAAATATTTAGATTTTCATCTAAAACAATAATTTCTGTTTTAGTACCACCTAGATCTACACCAATTTTGTACAACAATAATTTATGAAAAGTAGTATGATTAAGTTTTAACTAAATTTATCCCATTGGGCCGCCGCCACCTGGACCACCAGATATAGCGATTACATCATCGATTCTAAGAATCATACATGCTGCTTCTGTTGCAGATTTAATAATTTGTTCTTTAACTACAATTGGTTCTACAACATTAATTGCCATCATATCAGCAATCTTTGTATTTCTAGCATCAATTCCAGTCCATTTTTGACCTTGATTGTGTTTTGATCTTAAAGTAGCCATGGTGTCAATTGAATCCATTCCTGCATTTTCTGCAATAGTTAATGGTATAACCTCTAATGCTTCAGCGTATTTTTTGATTGCAAGTTGTTCTCGTCCATCAAAATTATCAGCCCAATCTTTGAGTTGTGCTGCTGCAAATGCTTCAGGAGCACCTCCACCTGCAACAATTTCAGGTTTTTCAATTACATCTTTTACTACCATTAGTGAATCATGAATTGAACGGTCAACTTCATCTATTACTCTTTGAGTCCCTCCACGAATTAACATTGTAACAGATTGTGGATGTTTACAACCTTCAATGAATACCCATTTATCAGATTCTACTTTCTTTTGATGAGCTAAATCAGCAGAACCAAGATCTTTTTCAGATAAATCATCCAAATTACTAATGACACGGCCATCAGTAGCTTTTGAGAGTTTAATCATATCACTTTCTTTAACACGACGAATTGCCATAATACCATGTTTAGCAAGATAGTGTTGTGCAATATCGTCAATTCCTTTTTGACAAATCAAAACATTGGCACCAACATCATGTAATTTGTCAACCATTGTCTTTAGCATTCTATTTTCTTCTTCTAAGAACATCTGCATTTGAGTAGGATCAGTAATTCTAATTTCTGCACTCATTTCTGTTTTTTCAATTTCTAATGCAGAATTAATTAATGCAATACTTGCATTTTCAATTCGAGTAGGCATTCCACTATGAACAATTTCTTTATCTAAAACAATTCCTTGTATAATTTGGGTGTCATCAATAGAACCACCTGGTTTCTTTTCAACTTTAATATTTTCTAAATCAACAGAGTATTGATCACCTTTTTTTGTTGCAATGCTAAGAACGGCATCTACAACAATTTTTGATAAACTAGAACTATCTTCAGAAATTAATTTAGATTGCATACTTGTTGAAGCAATTTTAAGAAGTGATGCTTTATCATCAGGTTGAATTTTTTTGGATAATTGTGAATAAATTTCAAGAGTTTTTTCAGATGCTGCCTGAAAACCTTCAATGATAGTTGAAGAATGAACATCTTTTTTCAAAAGATCTTCTGCTCTAGCTAATAGTGCACCTCCAAAAACAACAGAGGAAGTTGTTCCGTCGCCTACTTCATTATCAACAGTTTTAGAAATCTCAACGATCATTTTTGCTGCAGGATGTTGAACATCAATTTCTTTAAGAATAGTAGCACCATCATTTGTAATTGTAACATCGCCTAGTGAATCAACTAGCATTTTATCCAGACCACGTGGACCTAGACTACTTTTAACTAATTCTGCAACTAATTTTGCTGCTGCGATATTGTTTTGTTGTGCATCTTTACCTTTTTGCTGTAATGCACTTTCTTTAAGAACTAGTACAGGTCCATTTGGTCCTTGTTGAATTGATGCCATTTAGATTCATTTTCGATCCTCTAAATCCCCCTTTTTAACATTGCCTAATTGATTGGTGGTATGTAAGATCGTTTTTTGACATCAATAATTCCACCTGCAAGAATTCTAACAGAAGGCAGAGCTAAGAAAGGCAAGAATAAAGGGATCAAATGAGGTCGATTAAATTTACATCCCAAATCCACAATAGAATTATTAATTTTTTCAAAATTAGATGAAACAGTTTCAAAAGAATCGGTTGAAACAATTCCTCCAAATTGTAAAGGAAGTGAAGCAAGAATTTTTCCAGATTTAACTACAACCAACCCACCTTGATTTTTGATTAAATGGTTTGATGCTATTGCCATATCAGAATCATTTGAACCAAGTACAATCAAATCGTTTTCATGAAAACTCCAAGTTGAAGCAAATGCTCCTATATCAGCACCAAAATTTTCAAGAAATCCAATAGAATGTTTACTTGTTCCATGAATTCTATCAAATGCTGCTACTTTCCAGATATCAGAATCTAAAGATGCTGAAACATGACCATCTTTTGGATAAAGTTCAGACGTACCTAATTTAGTAATTATTTCATTTTGCATAAAAATTGTATTTGCAATTACATTATTTTTTTTGGATTTAATTATAAAATCATTTTTAGAGAATTTTTTTAATTTAACAGTTTTTTTAATCCATGGAGAAATAATATTTTTTCTAATACGAGTTACAAGAGTTCCATTTGAAACTACAAGTTTTCCTCCAACAAAAACATGTTTTGGTTTAAAGGATTTTAAATTATCAAAAACTAAGATATCAGCTAATTTTCCAGGTGCAATTCCACCAAGATCTTTTCCCATATTATAATAATCAAAGTTATTTTTTGATGCCATTGTAACTGCATCTATTGGATCTAAACCAAGTTTGATAGATTCACGTATACAGTAATCAATATGACCAAATTTGGAAATATCCAATGGGTCTAAACCGTCAGAACAAAACATCAATCTATTCAAATATGTTCCATGAGATAATACTCGTGGAATAATTTCTTTTAAATCACGACGTATCGAACCTTCTCTGATCATTATCCACATTCCAAGACGTAATCGTTCTAACACTTGGTCAAAATTGATTGGTTCATGACAAGAAAGGATACCAGATGAAACATATGCATTAAGTTTTTTTTCACTTGCTCCTGCTGTATGTCCATTAATTATACAATCACATTCCAACATTGTTGAAAGTGATTTCATTGTTTTAGGTTCACGTAAAATCACTTTAGTCCATGAAAAAACTTCCCCCATTCCAATTACATGTGGATGTTTTATTGCAGATTTTTCTTGGGATGATGTTAAAGATTTACTGTTACTAAATTTTGCATCTACTGGAAGTCCTCCAGGAACTACTTGAAATATTCTAATTGGTAAATTTTCACCCAATTTAAGAAATTCTTGAAAGCCTTTGTAACCTGCGACACTAACAATGTCAATAGGATCAGAGAAAAGAGAAGTTACACCACAAAGAAGAGCTTGTTTTGCAAATTCAGATGGCAATACAAATTGATCAATATGTAAATGAGGATCTGCAAATCCAGGACTGACAAATTTATCATGAATATCAATAACTTTTGTTTTTGATCCTATCGTATGGCTTGCATCAGGACCAACATATGCTATGCGATCATTAATTATTGCGATCTGAGTTTTTGGAATAATCTCTCTTGTGTAAACTGAGAGTAAATTACAGTTTTTTAGTACAAGACTAGATTTTTTTTCTCCAAGTGCTACAGAATTTAGGGAGTTAATTGATGACGCTAGGCTTGAATTCATAATTAATAATTGAATTTATGACTATTATAGATTCAATGCTTAAATTACGGTTGAAGAGGTTTTGTTGATATGAACATTCCAAAGGTGATCAGAAAGTTTTGTGCAAAATGTAATACACATACTGAACAAAAGGTCTCCATTTACAAGGCTGGAAAAAGACGCGGTTCTGCCAGAGGTGAACGTCGTCACGCTGAACGTAAACATGGTTATGGTGGACAAAAATTCCCAAAACTTGCCAAACCAGCCAAAGTTACAAAGAAAGTTACTCCTATTATGACATGTACTGTTTGTAAAAAGAAATACAATAAAAAAGGCGTTAGAATTAAGAAATTTGAGTTGGTAGCAGCATGAAGAAAGATCATATCGAGGTTCCAAAACCATCAAGTAAATTTCAAAAAGTTAATTGTGAAGAATGTGGTGAATTACAAATAGTATATTCTCATGCATCTACAATTATTGCATGTAATTCATGCGGCAATACAATTTCAGAACCAACAGGTTCTAAAGCCAAAATAAATGGTAAAATTTCAGGCAGTGCCGAGTAATTCATAATCTTCTTTTGTGTTTAAATTAAATGCAATTCTTTTATCATCAATTATAATATAATTTTCATCTAAATTTTTAAATGAATTAATTTTTGCAGCATTAATTAAAGAAATTCCAGTGTAATGACATATTTCATTATTAAAATTTACAGAATAATCAGACTTGAATCCAAGTTCAGTTAAAAATTTTCTAGTTACAAGTATGCTTGTCCAAATGGTATCAGAATCGTAATGATTAACAATTTCTTTTACAATTTGTTTATCTAATAATGGTAAATCACCTGAAGTAACTAAAACAGAATCATTGATGGATTGAAGTGCCAAACTCAAATCTTCAGCGTAACCAATTCCATCAGTATGAAATATTTCAACATTATTTTTTTGTAATACAATTTTTGTTTTTGGAGAATGTGAACTAGTAATTGCTAAAATTTTAGAAAAATAATTTGAATCTTTTAAAGAATCAATTACATGAAGAATTATTGGTTTTTTGTATTTGAGTAATAATTTTTCATTATCTAAATTCATACGAGTGCCTTTACCACCTGCCATTACAAAACCAATCATATTGATACAAATACCATCAATGATGCTAAACGAGTTAATTCATTAGTAGAACCAATAACATCACCAGTAATTCCACCAAAACTACGAGTAGATAATGCCAAAATAAACAAGGTTACAATGATAGTTACACCAAGCATTACAAGCCCAGTAGTTTCACCAAGTAAAGCAATTGGAATTATCATAATTATGAATGCAGCCATTAATTTTTTCTTATCATTCATAATTTTAATAAAAGCAGAATTTGAGCCTAATGATGCTGAATTTCCTAAACTTGCTAACAAAACCATCGAGAATTTTGCTAGAATTTCACTGATCAAAATTGCTTTAAACAAATCAAATCCAGTTGTAAGAGAAAGGGTAACAACCAAACCAATAAGATACAAAACAATTGCAACTACTCCTGCAGAACCAGTAGAAAGATCCTTCATTGCATTAAGTTTTTTTTCTTTACTACCCTTTACCATAAGACCATCAGCAAAATCAGCTAAACCATCTGCATGATGAATTCCAGTTACAATAACAATTGATGTGACAACAAGAAAACTAACTATAATTGGATCCAAAAAGAAAGATAATCCAAATCCAAAAGCACCAACTAAAATTCCAATAATAATTCCAACGATAGGGAAAAGATACATGTATTTTGCAATGTTTTCTAGTGTGGAATTTGATGATGGAAAAATTGTTAAAAAAGATAAAACTGATCCAATCTGTTTAAACATAAAGCCACCATCCAATAAAAGATAAAATCAAAATTATTGGAATAGTAATAATCCCAAAGAAAAGAATTGATGTTAATTTCATTATCTTAATTGCAGATATCACATGCTGTTTTGTGAGTATAATGTCACCATCACCTAATTTGTAATGATTTATTTTTTCAAATTTTGTTTCAAGAGCACCAGCTAGTGCTGCCATAGGATATCCAGCATTTGGGCTTTCAGTTTTTTTACCATCTCGAATCATTACTTTGTAAGAATATCTCCAATTATTTTGTAAAATGGCTGCAGAAAAAATCATTAGTAATCCAGTAAGTCGTGATGGAATATAATTTAAGATTGTATCACAAGTAGCTGTAAACCAACCTATATTTTTAAAAATATCATTTTTGTATCCAATCATTGAATCTGCAGTGTTAATTATTCTATAGATAAATGCTCCAGGTAATCCAAAAAAAGCATAGTAAAACATTGGACCAGTTATACCATCAACGGTATTTTCACTAATACTTTCCAGTACGCCTGAAATTACATGATTTTTATCTAAATTAGTGGTATTTCTTTTGACAATCATAGATAGATAATTTCTAGCCATATCAAGATCATTATTTTCAAGGGACTCCAATACACTAATTGCATGTTTTTCCATTCCACGAATAGCAATAGTTGTCTTTAACAATAATGCTCCAATAATTACAGATATAATCATTGAAACATAGTCAGTAGAAATTAAAGAGATTCCAATATCTAAACTCAATAATAATAAAGTAACCATACTTGAAATAATTAAAATTATCAACACACCACCAATTTTTTCATATATAGGATTTTGATTTTTTGTAATAGGAGTAAATTTTGCAATTAACATTCCAATCCAAGCTGTTGGATGATAACGATTTTTTGGATCTCCAAATATTAAATCAATTAAAATTGCAAAGCCAATAATAGATATAGATTCAAAAATCATTGTAACATTTTCTCAATTGAATTGATATCAATATTTAATTTAACAACTTTTGATAATTTATCTAGTTCATCATCAATTTTTAAAATATTTTTTTTAGTCCAAGCAATATCTTTAGGTTTTGCATTAAGGGAATCTTCTTCGGGTAAATTTAATGACATTAATGGAATAGTTCCCATAACAGGTATTTTTGTTATATTTTTTAATTTTTGAAATCCAGGTTTTAGCACATTGATATCACCACGAAATTTATTAAAAATAAATCCTTTTACAAGTTTTTTATAATTTTTTTCAATTAATGCCATAGTTCCAACAATACTTGCAAAAGATCCACCTTTATCAATATCAGTAATTAACAATACATCTGCATTTGCTTTTTTAGCAATTTTCATATTTGCAATATCATATTTTTGTAAATTAATTTCTGCAGGAGAACCTGCACCTTCCATGATTACTAGATCAAAATTTTTCTGCAAAGTTTTCAATGATTTTGAGGCTAACTTAATTCCCTCATTATTTACAAATTTTTCATAATATTCTTTAGCATGCATTTTTTTGAAACGCTTACCATTCAAGTAAACAATACTAGAATAATTTCCAACAGGTTTTAACAAAATTGGATTGAGATCAGGTGTAATGTTGCAACGTGCACCAAATGCTTGAATTGCTTGTGCACGAGAAATTTCAAAATCAGGTGTAATATATGCAAAATTAGACATATTTTGAGATTTAAAGGGTGCAACACTGTAACCTTTATCTGAAAAAATCCTACATAATGCTGCAACCAATGTTGTTTTACCAGCACCAGAAGAAGTTCCCTGAATCATTAAAGATTTCATTTTATTTTCTCCAACGCTTGTACTAATTTTATATTATTTTTATGAGACTTTACTGCAATTCTGATATAGTGATTATTCAATCCTCTAAAATTTTTACAATCACGAATTAATATTTTGTTTTTTAATAATTTCATTTGTAATTTTGTAGAATTATATTTTGTTTTAATCAAAATAAAATTAGTAGATGAATAATTGCATTCAAATCCATCTATATTAGAAATAGCATTTTGTAAATATTTTAATTCTTTTTTAATTATTAAGTTAGTTTTTTTAAGATGAGATGTATTTTTGATAACAGCATTTGCTGCATCTTGTGCTAAAGAATTAACACTCCATGGAATTTTTATATTTTGTAAAATTTTAATTATTTGTTTTGAACCACAAGCATATCCAATTCTCAAACCAGGGATACCAAATGATTTTGTTAAGGATCTTAGAATAAAGAGATTGTTATATTTTTTTACATAAGACAATACAGATTCATTAGATTCTGGAACTAATTCTATAAAACATTCATCAACAAAAATAATTGTTTTTAATTTTTTTGCCGCAATGATTACAGATAATAATTGTTTTTTTGATAACAGTTCTCCAGTAGGATTATTAGGATTACAAAGAAAAACACAGCCATTTTTTGGAATTTGTGAAATGAATAAATCAAGATTTTTAGATAAATTCAATGTTTTAAAATATGAAATTTTGCAATTACTAAGTTTAACTGCAGTTTCATACTCTTGAAATGTGGGAACATGAATTAACACATTAGTTGTTTTGGATAGAAATGCAAAACAAAAATTATAAAGAATTTCAATGGCACCATTTCCAACTATAATATTTGATTTTGATAAATGAGTATATTTTTCTAAATTTGAAAGTACATTTTCAGATTTTGGATCAGGGTAAAATTGAACTTTATCTAAATTTTTTTTAATAATTAATTTTGCAGAGTTAGGGATTCCTAGAGGGGTAATGTTTGAACTAAAATCAATAATATCCAGATCGCTATTTTTTAGCATATTTTTTCCACCATGAATTACTGGAATATGTCGAAGAATAGAGGATTTTGCTTGTATTTTCACAGTTCCAAATAGAATTGGCTGATTTAGTATGTTTTGGTAATTCAGAAAACGATTATTAATTGAATCCAATCTACAATCACATTATGGGAAAGAAAAAAGTTGCAATTATTGGCGTTACAGGCGCTGTAGGGCAAGAATTTGTGCAATCATTAGATAATCATCCATGGTTTGAAGTTACTCAAATAGCTGCATCTGAACGATCTGCAGGAAAAAAATATCTTGATGCGATCAAAGATGCTAGTGGAATTATAGCATGGGATGTAGGTGGGGAAATTCCAGAATATATCAAAGAAATGACAGTTAAATCAGTAGATCAATTAGATGTTTCTCAATTAGATTTAGTATTTTCTGCAGTTGAATCTGAAGCTGCAAGAGACATAGAAAGTAAAATGG
>Ga0206681_10000249_pt1 | contig 31989 bp, 24 predicted proteins | sample M150012015metaG_FD_161048 | JGI IMG/M metagenome (GOLD analysis project Ga0206681, IMG submission 161048) | Ammonia-oxidizing marine archaeal communities from Monterey Bay, California, United States - M1 500m 12015 | ecosystem: Environmental > Aquatic > Marine > Intertidal zone | place: USA... | reverse complement strand
TAATCTATTTGCTCCGTGCATTCCTGCAGCACATTCACCACATGCGAAAAGCCCCGGAACCGTACTCATGGTTGTATCTGCATCAACCCGAATTCCACCCATAAAATAATGACAGGTCGGACCGACTTCCATCGGTTCTTTAGTAATGTCAAGCTCTGCCAGTACCATAAATTGATGGTACATGGAAGGCAGCTTCTTTTTTATATACTCGGCTGGTCGCTGTGTTGCAATGTTGAGATATGCCCCCCCATGTGTTGAGCCTCTCCCGGCCTTAACTTCTTCGTTGATCGCACGGGCCACGACATCTCGGGTAAGCAATTCGGGTGGACGTCTTGCATTGGGATCACCTTCAAGCCATCTGTTTGCTTCCTCCTCGGTTTCCGCAGTTTCCGAGCGGAATGCCTCAGGAATATAGTTGAACATGAACCTGGTTCCTTCGCTGTTCAATAAGATCCCTCCCTCACCTCGCACGCTTTCGGTTACCAAGATCCCTTTCACAGATAGAGGCCAGACCATACCTGTTGGATGAAACTGGTTGAATTCCAGATCCATCAACTCAGCTCCGGCCTCATAGGCCATCGCATACCCGTCACCCGTGTATTCCCATGAATTTGAGGTAACATCCCATGCTTTTCCACCGCCACCGGTAGCAAATATTATGGATTTAGCTTTGAAAATGGTAAAGGCTCCGCTTTCACGCCACATGCAGACTACGCCGCACACTTCCCCTTTATCGTTTGTAAGCAGATCCAGAGCAGTACACTCCATGTATGCCTCTATTCCCTGATGAATACCATGATCCTGCAGGGTTCGTATCATTTCCAGTCCCGTCCGGTCACCTACGTGTGCCAACCTGGGATATCTGTGCCCCCCGAAATTACGTTGGTTGATCAGCCCATTTTTGGTTCTGTCGAAAACGGCACCCCATTCTTCAAGTAGTCTAACACGGTCAGGAGCGATCTTTGCATGCAGCTCAGCCATGCGCCACACGTTCAGGAATTTCCCGCCACGCATTGTGTCCCGAAAGTGAATTTTCCAATGATCACGCTCATCTACATTTGCCAATGCCGCAGCCATTCCGCCTTCGGCCATCACCGTGTGTGCTTTACCCAACAACGATTTCATCACGATACCTGTACTCATTCCCTGAGCTGAGGCTTCGATCGCTGCACTTAGTCCGGCACCTCCTGCACCAACAATAAGTACGTCATGCTCAATGGTTTTTATTTCTGAAATATCTAACATGTTCTTCCCTTTGTGTAACTTATAACCATGTATTGGGGTCGGCTATGTATTTCATAGAAACCATGCGTACGTAGAAGTCTGCACCCATGATCCAAATTAAGCTGAGCCAGGCAAACATTTCATGGCGTTTGTTCAACCAACCAACAAGCTTTCCGTTTTTGTGTGCGATCTCTCCACCCATACTACAAGAATAGCAATCCCGCTTACCGCTTATGAGATGCCTTACAGAATGACAGCCGAAGGTATAGCATCCGAGTAATATCGGATTTCCTAAGATCAGGATACTTCCTAAACCGACTCCAAATTTCCCGTCTCTAAAAAAGGACAGATAAGCATCATAAAAGAAAACCACAATGAACAGGATGGCAAAGTACATGGTGTATCGATGGATGTTTTGCACCAGCATCAACCCGGTTTCTCCTTTGTATCCTTTTTTCCGATTTCTTGGAACTGAACCAACGGCGCAAGCAGGAGGCGTTCCCGTGAATGCTCTGTAATATGCTTTTCTGTAGTAGTAGCAGGTGAACCTGAATACGGCAGGCACGGCTAGTATAAGCAATGAGGGTGAGGGAGGCAACCATTCCGGCCACCATCCCGGCCATGCTCCTAGTATAGAGTGTTCCATCGGAGCGCCACCGGCAACCCCCTCTTTAATGTAGATTAATGGTGAATAAAAAGGGGCTAAATAACCACCAAATCCTCCTTGTCCTCCTACCCAATAATGTTCCCCCTGCCAGGCCGACCATGTTCCATAAACAAGGAAGGCAGCAAGTCCAAAAAGAACAATTCCCGGATACAACCACCACTTGTCTTTTCGGAGTGTTTTTGCAAACCCCGATGAAGGAATGGCACTTGTGCTATTTGATGGAATGTGGTTGGACAGTTGGTTAAGTTTTTTCCAATTGTTTATAGAATATCTTTGTTTGCAATGTAATGAAAACTAATTTATTCTCAATTTTTTTATCGAAATAAACCAAAGGTGTTTTTTGCAACCCATCCTATACCAGTTTTATTCGATTCCATCACCAAAATCTCCAATTTGTATTAATTCAACAGACTGGCCATACGAAAACGCACAAAGAATAAACCCTACAATTATTAATATAAGACCTTTGTTTGTCTGGCATACAATGCCTCTTGATATTCCTTTATTCGTTAATGTTCATATATGCTTGTAGGAATGTCACGGGGAGTAAAACCAAGTCGCCCTTTTTTTAACAATTACAGAAATAGAATGGGCGATGAAGAACGAAGCGAAGATATCAATACTATAATGTCCGTGCGCCATAAGGACAATTGCCACCATACCGATGCAGTAAATAATGATCAACCGTTTAAGCAAACGATTGAGTGTCAGCATTGCGACCAAAAAAGGCCCACCAATATGGCCTGAGAAAAACATGTCGGCATTGAAATTAAACCAAGACAGACTGTCCGGAATGTCAATTGCGCTGCTGGGTGGACCAAGATGAGTCAGTGAAATAAAAAAACACCTTACCAGCACAAAAAGGAACATTGACCAACAAAGGAATCCTAGCTGTTTGGGATGGGCAAGGTGATAGGCCGAGATGATTACCCAAAAAATGAAAACTGCCCAAAAAAACAAGAAGTTGAGTTCAAATATCGGTATGACATCCAAAAATAAGTCGCCGACAGCTACAGTTGAAATGGTATCTACCCAAGAGGAAACAAAGAAATTTAACACCAACGAAAGGACTAAGACCACTATCCCTGTAAGAAGTAGCACAACCTGTTTTTTGGACCTCAGAATAGTGCTCCACTCGCCATTATTGAGATTTAATTTGACCAAATTGATTTATAGTTTAACACGAAATAACAATTTAATTATTTCGCAATAATAAGCGATTATTAAAACGAAGAATCATCTATAATTGTCGGTTTCATAGCGGACAAGAAACAACTTGATCCCGGGACTCTTTTTTACAATACTTGTAACGTATTTCTCGTCTTTTTCCACTTTCCAGTCAAGTTTTATATCCCACGTCAATTTATCGCAATCGGGAAATTGCGTTTCAAGTATATTGTACGCGTCATATCTTTGAGAGATGGCACTGGGTTTGACACGGTTGATCAACGGAACCAGCGAGTCAATTTTGCTCTGCATCTCTATTTCGCTTACCTCCTGCAAAAAGGGCAAATATAGAGCCGTATAAAAACCATGATCCTGGAATTCTCTCAGACACTCTATCCTCGGCGATTCAACTACTATTCGTTTTGTAATGCCCAACTTGTTTGCCACTGAGTGAAGTCTTTTAGCTGCATAAATGACATTGACTGAGTCCAGATTCTTCATGTCAAGCCAATAGTAATATTTGCGAGGGTCATCTAAGGTGGCAAGCATTTGTTTCAGAGACAGGTCGATACTTTCAACCGGTGGATGGTTAACATCGAACTTATTGTTTGATGACTGATAGGTCAGGTCGATCTCAAACCCGCCAAAATCATCTTTAACTTCATGCAGTCTCTTAATTCCGTTTACACGGTGACACAGAATATTTGATGTAAAATTGATGTCGTTTGCCGTTTTGCACGGGGTGCTGACCAATGAATGCCGATAGGAGGGGATCTGCTCGAAGAGTAGGCTTTTTTCCGGATCTGTCAAATTACAATGAACATCATATAGATCCGCCATAGTATGGATAAGTTCGTCGGTCTTATAAGTAGACCTTGTATTTAATTCTGCGATTTCAATCTGAGCAGCATTATTATTTCTGTATTGTTCATTAGTCCAGATCAACAAGGGAACATCAACCATGTACTTTGACCGTAGAACATCAGAATGACCATGAAAGTCTCGATAGTCATAAACTTCATCTCCATGATCCGAAAAGTACAAAAGCGAACATACTCCACCCATATTCTCAAGTCGTTCGATCAGCTCAGCAATAATGTGATCGTTGTAGCGAACGGCATTGTCGTATGTATTGATAAATTTCAACTGATCTTCTTGCAGTATGCGACCTTCTCGAGCTCCTGTAAAATGATCAAAATCTACAGGGTACCTGTCAGAATAGCTCATGTGAGTGCCCATTAAATGGACAAAGATCACTTTGTTCCCGGATGTGTTTATTTCCCTTGTGTAATCTTCAAGTAATATTTCGTCATACGCTTCATGACCGCTAAGTACGTTGCTGAATATTTTTTTATCGGCTTTGCTTGCAAGGACTGAAACAGGTGTTTCGAACCGACCTGTAATTGCCTGATTGCTTAACCAAATTGTTTTGTAATTCGCCTGACGCAGCAGGTCCAGAATTGTTCCATTTTCAATTCCCAGGTGAAGGGAATCGTCGCTTTTAAACGAAAACGCCTTTTCCAAAGCCGGGTACGTGTGCGCGTGTGAACTCGAAACGTTTTTGAATGCGATAATGTCCTTGTTCAATGACAATTTTGGGTTTGTATTCCTTTCGTATCCAAATAGACTCATGTGATGTCTGCTGGTGGATTCGCCAATTACGATTACGTGAGTCTCATTCTGATGCTCATTTTGTCGATTAAATCCAGGTTGAATTATCGTACTGCTGACCAATTCTGAGAACCGATCGTGCTCTTGAAGAAAAGAGGTGTATGCGTTAATTCCACCAAGAAATGAGGCATTTTTCATGCTGGCGGGGGCTAATCTTCCGAGATAAGAAAGAGCTGAAAATGAAGAGACTGAAATAACAAGCAAGAAAAAATAGATAACCTTGGGATATGGGAGCTGTATCCTTTTCAGTATCTTATGTAGCAGTACAAACAACAACCAGAATCCCAGGATTAGAAAAAGATCATTGACACCGAACAAATTGTCTATTAGGGCCCAGCTTTCATTGATGTTAGTAGAAAATATTGAAAAGAAAGTGGCTGAATTAGGAAAGCCGTGAAATTCGATCACATGCCAGAGTTCTAAGGCTGCATACCCCAGAATTGAACAGCCGCTCATTAACATGTAGATTCTCACTAATCGCCCTTTGAAGAGAATAGGAAGTGAAAGGATCGTCGCGAATAAAAGTAGAACAACCTCGTATTTTAAAAAGTGTCTAAAAGTAAACCACTCGCTGGAAAAATATTGCAGGTAATTAACCAGACGGGGAATGCTCAGCGCAAGGAAAAAGAGCAGAAGCCAATATAGTGCCCGTTGATAGGTCACGTACTTGAAAATTTTATACAATCGAACAGTACCTTCATACTTGTACGCGCATTCAACCCCGGTTTAAGTAGACTAAAAAGTACTTATAAATTCAATTAAAAGCTGCGAATAATTTGAAAAGGCCGTTAGCGGTAATGTTTCGCCTTTATCGTAAATGTCATGGTATGCTTTGATCCCCCCCAATGTATATATGAAAAAGCACGGGACCTGACGTTGAGTAAACCAGAAGTGGTCAGAATTTGCCGCTCTACCCCGGACATTCACCTTACTTACCAACTCCTTTTTGATGTTGATCTTGGCTAGCTTTTTAAATTGTTTTTTATGGATCGTCCCGTTAACCACCGTAATTCCCTCATCACCGGTGCCTGAAATGTCACAGTTTATAAGAAACCGGATCTCCTTAAGAGGGAATAATGGGTTTTCGACATAATATTTAGATCCTAAAATGCCTATTTCTTCAGCTCCGAATGCCATAAACACCATTGTGTATTCAGGAGGGTTCTCAGAGTAATATTTCATAAGATAAAGTAGCATTGCCACACCGCTGGCATTGTCATTTGCCCCCGGAAACACGACAGTGTCTGCTATTTCGCCCAAATGATCGTAATGTGCGGAGATGCATATCTTTTTCTTCCTTCTTCCCGGGATACATCCGATCACATTCCTGGTTGAAAATTTCTTAAGAAGCACAGCTTCAATATCGAGATCTATTGATTCCGCATTCTCAATAAATTCTCCCTTTACCTTAATAATAGGAAAGGGTTGCTGGGTTTTGGCGACAGAATGCATCAACCTATCGTCCCGGATCCAGATTACCGGAAATAAGGTTGAAAAGTAATCCCTGAACCTATAAAAGAAACGCAAGGTGTCTTTGCTAATAATACCACGTGTGTCTATCACCAAGGCTTCAACCGGCATATTATCGATCTCAATTTTCCGTGGCAACGAAGTGAAATTACTTTTGTTAAGCCAGGTAAGCTTAAAGGTTCCCTTTGCCGAACCACATTTAGGGTCAGGCAGGAAGTCTTGTCCGGGCCTCAGTGCTTTTCCGTTTATAGAGATACCACATTTGCCGGGGAAAGTATTTACGTCTATTTCAAATGCCTGATCAAATGAATCTCCGATTGGGTTTAGTCCATATTTGCTGAATTGAGTATTTAAATAGTCTGCGGCAATTTCAGCACCTGAGTTGGTGTATCCTCTACCGTGGAAATTAATTGAAGTAAGTACGGAAACGACTTCCTTCCCGAACTTTTGTTGTGAAAAGCTGGATAATGCGATAAGAGTAATTATCAGGCTGAATAAAGTTCGCATTTTAACTAAGGTAGCGGCGCTCGATCAGCTCCATAAAGCGAATTGCGGATGGGCTCTCCATGTCCCAGCTGTATTTGGCCATTAAGTTGTTTCGGATGTAATTGTCGGCATCCAAAAAACTATCAAACTTATTCAACTCTCCCATTGAATGATGGAACTCGTCCCTTTCTCCTTCAAAAAGATCATTCATAAACAAGAATTTCTGATTGATCCCTATAGCAGCAATTAGGTCAGAAATGGGTTGTGATTTTAATTTGTCTGCAATTGACTTGGATTCAGATGAAGTTGCAAACTTCTGATTGAGGTTTTCTGACACAGATTCATCCGGCTTCTTTTCTACGTCACTTTCTTCAATAGCATCAAGCAAATTGGTTTGATTTTCTGGTATGTTTTTTTCGGCGTTTCCAAGTTTGAGTTTGATTGGAGCCATATCTACATCAACCGGATCATCACCTTGATCCTTTTCGATATTTGGTTCAGATTCAGGCTCATCGGCCAACCTTTCCATGGCAAGATATTTCAGAACTGTGAGCCTATCGTATAATTCTCTTGCATTTGTTTGAATTGCATCCACATCAGCTAAAGAAAGTTCGCTATTCTCCAGTTTAAGCAGTTCAGATCTGATTTCCTCAACAAGTGCATTTAAATTCTGATATGACATTCTTTCAATTTTAAGAACCTCAATGAACAAAAGTTCTAAATTTGTTAACGTACGAATTTACTCTAAAAGTACTGAATACATAAAGTTTTAGGGGATTCAATTGACAACTCTTTGTATAATTACGAGAAATGTTTCTAGAGAGAAAAGGTGATAAGGAAAACAGAAGGGGCTGGATAGAGGTGGTCTGTGGCTCTATGTTCTCAGGAAAGACGGAGGAGCTTATCCGAAGATTGAAACGGGCTGAGTTTGCTAAACAGAAAGTTGAAATTTTCAAACCGGCATTGGATACTAGATATGACGGTGAAGCGGTCGTAAGCCACAATGAAAATACGATTCGATCAACACCTGTTCCCAGCTCCTCGAATATCCCGTTACTGGCTACGGACGTGGATGTTGTGGGAATAGATGAGGCTCAGTTTTTTGATGATGAATTGCCGTTGGTTTGTAGGCAGCTGGCGAATCGGGGTGTAAGAGTAATTATTGCCGGGTTAGACATGGATTATTTGGGGGAGCCTTTTGGGCCTATTCCGGCTTTAATGGCTCAGGCAGAATTCGTGACCAAGGTTCATGCAATATGTTTGCAATGCGGAAATCTTGCCAGTCACTCTTTCAGAAAGTCTGAAAGCAATTCTTTGGTCCTGCTTGGAGAAATAGAAGAATATGAGCCTTTATGTCGAACTTGTTTCAATTGGGCCAGTAGTAAACGATGAAGTTAGACTGTACATTCCGGAAAATTGCAGAAGTGTTGAGAACAACATCTTCTTGCCCAGATATAATTAACACGGTATTTATCGACTCCAGAAAACCATTACGTGGAGAGGAGGTGCTGTTTGTCGCAATAAAAGGACCTAACAATGACGGGCACAAATACGTGGAGTTACTATTGAACGAAGGGGTATCACACTTTTTGGTTAATGAGAATTTTGACATAACAGGTTTGGAAGCGAATTTTTTACAGGTTGGTGACACGCTTGATAGTTTACAGTCTTTAGCCGGGTGGCACCGAAGCCGGTTCAGCTACCCGGTATTGGCAATAACTGGTAGTGCGGGTAAAACGTCTGTAAAAGAATGGTTGTATCAGCTATTAAAGGAGAATTACAACATTGTTCGTAGCCCAAAAAGCTACAACTCTCAGGTTGGGGTTCCGCTTTCTTTGTTTGAAATGACAGAAAATCATGATCTGGCTATAATAGAGGCAGGAATTTCACACCCCTCGGAAATGGTTAAGTTAGAGAGGATTATTAATCCAACGCATGGTGTTCTTACCAACATTGGGCCAAGCCATGCTCATAACTTCGAATCTGATTTGGAGCACAATAGTGAGAAGTATGTGTTGTTTAAAGATGTGGAATGGCTGATTGATGGTGCTGAAGACGGTTTTGGCAATGAAAAAGAAAATATTCCGGAAGAATTTCAAATGACGGACAGAGCGTCAATTCAGAATGCGGCTCTTTGCTGGGCTTTCCTGACTCAATTTGACGCTGATAGGCTCCTTTCATATAAAACGGGGTTTGCCGATCTTGAAAAACTAGCTTTGCGCCTTGAGGTGCAGCAGGGAATCAACAACAATATTATTGTTAACGATAGCTACAATTCTGATCTGGGCGGATTGGAAATTGCTTTGGACCTGGCGGCAAACCAACCCAAGGGAAATTTGGTGCTGATTCTTTCGGATATTGAAACGGATAAAGCGTCAAAGCCCGAGCTGTACAAAAAGGTGGCTAAAATCACAAAAGACTATAAGGTAAATAAGATCATAGGAATAGGGAAAGACATCACCTTATTGCAGGACCACGTACCAAGACTTAAAGTTTTTCCTTCGGTTGCGGATATTGATTCAAAAACATTGACTGAGATAACCAATTCATGTATTCTGCTCAAAGGAGCCAGAAAATTCAAGTTTGAATCACTCGGGACAATATTGCAGGAAAAACACCATGATACAGTACTAGAGATCAATTTGAAAGCACTTGAATACAATTTGAATATTTTCAGGTCGAAATTGAATGGCGCAAAGATCATGTGTATGGTAAAGGCTTTTGGCTATGGGGCAGGAGACTTGGAAATTGCCAAACTGATGGAACAACAGGGCGTCGAGGCACTTGGAGTTGCATATGCCGATGAGGGGATCGCACTTCGTATGGCGGGGATTAAATTGCCGATTATGGTAATGAATGCTGAACCTGCCGCATTCAATGGGATAATAGAAAATCGGTTGGAACCGGTAATCTATAACGAAAGAATTTTAGATGAGTTCATTCGTGAGCTAATAAATTATGATCAGAGCAACTACCCAATTCATGTGGAGCTTGAGACTGGGATGAACAGACTTGGAGTTTTGTACAACGAACTACCGGACCTTTGCTCACAAATTAGCGCTCAACCGGAGGTCAGGGTTGACTCTGTTTTTTCACATTTGGCTGTAAGTGAGAATGCCAGTGAAGATCGATTTACCAGAAAGCAAATGGAGAGGTTTCAACTAGGCACAGAGCTGATCGAGCAATTGCTGGGATACACTTTTGACAGGCATATCTGCAATTCCGCAGGAATACTCCGGTTTCCTGAGGGTCATATGGATATGGTCAGACTTGGCATAGGAGTATATGGGATCGATCCGACGGAAAGCAAAAAATATGGGCTGGAAAATGTTGGGAGGCTAAGAACAACGATCACGCAGATAAGAAAATTCATTGACACAGAAACGGTTGGCTATGGACGATCGGGAGCCGCAAACAGGGGTGAACGGATCGGTATTATTCCGATTGGCTATGCCGATGGACTTAAAAGATCCCTCAGCAATGGAGTTGGAAATGTTTGGGTTAATGGAGAACTTGCTCCAATTGTAGGAAAAGTATGTATGGACATGACTATGGTAAATTTGTCAGGAATCAGGTGCAAAGAGGGGGATGAGGTGGAGGTCTTTGGTCAGAACATTACCGTCCACGATCTTGCAAATAAAATGGACACTATTCCTTACGAGGTATTAACCTCGGTTTCTTCGAGGGTAAAACGGATGTATATAAAGGAATAATTTAGCTATTCGTTTTGCAAATCGGATATTTTCTTAAGTTTTTTGCGCCGACCTTTGAAGTATGCATTAAAGAAAACAGCACCAATTATTATTCCGGCACCCATATAGAAGATGGGAGACATTACTTCCGATTCTTGAAATACTATCAGGGCAATGATAATGGCGTAAATTGGTTCCATGTTGATGGATAGGTTCATGGTAAAAGGGGTTATGAAATTCATTAGCCAATTACCCATGAAAAAAGCGAATGCAGTGCAAATAACCCCAAGGACAATAAGCATCACAAGGGCATCCCCAGATATTGAAAGCTCATTGTTACTGAAGTCTCCCGTGAAAAAATAGAATACTCCAACAGCTAGGCACCCCGAGGTGAGTTCGAAGAATGTAATTTGGACCGAATCATTTGTCTTAACGAAATTGGCATTGATCACTGAAAAAAGCGCAGCTAGAAAAGCAGAAATTAATGCGCAAATTATGGCTAATGCATAGTTGAGGTTCGGGCCGCTTTCGTGTTCACTTTGTTGCATTACATCGTAGCCAATGATTGCAATTCCGACCACAACGATTGCACCCATGAACAACTCTTTTGGGTCAAATTTTTTCTTCATCAACCAAGGTTCCAAAAATGAGGTGAACAACGCAGTTGTGGAGAAAAATATCAAACCGAACGAAACATTCGAATAATATATTGAGAGAAAAAAAGTGATCCAATGTGCAGCAATTAACACCCCAGTACCTGAGGTTTGCAATATAGTTCTGGGGGACATGGTAATTTTCCTTCGAGACACGATGATGACCACCCCCATTGCCATGAACCCAATTAACATTCTGTAGAAAACGATAGTATGAACCGGCACATCTTCCTGGTCCAAAAGCTTACCTAATACTCCGGTAAATCCCCAAATGAAGATCACCAAGTGCATTAGCAGATAATATTTTAGTTTTCCGCCGAGCATTTCGTCATGTGAAGTTGGGTAAAAAAAACTACCCGAAGAATGATTCGTTGTAAATTAAAAATGAAAAGGGGAGATAGGATTAATTGAGACTATTTTTGGGCGTAAATTGGGAACGAGTTGAAAGTTTTGATCTCACCAAGCACAACCATGGTTTGCATCTGTCCAATCTCTTCAATTTTGCTTAACCTTTCTCCGATCAGCTCTTCGAAACTAGGGATGTCAGGCACCATTACCCGCAGCAAATAGTCAAAATTGCCTGTAATTTGAAGGCATTCAACCACTTCATCGATCTCTTCAATTTTTTCTCTGAAGTTGCTCATGGCATTATCTTTCTGTCTTTCTAGTGAAACGTTGATCAAAGCCGAAAATCCAAGACCAATCTTCTTTGGATCCACTTTGGCGTGGTAGCTTTGTATAATACCTGATTTTTCTAGCTTTTTGACCCTCTCCAAGGTCGGTGCCGCACTCAGTCCAACCTCTTGCGACAGCTGAATGTTAGTAATTCTTCCCTGCGTTTGCAGCGTTTTCATGATTTTTACATCAATCTTATCTATAGGCATAACCTGGCGTTGTAAGAGGTACGGTTTTATCGTCAAAATCTAAGATATTACATTCTAGAATCAAACGAAGAAGTAATGTACGAATTATAAACGGGTTTAAAAAGAAATTTAATTTAGTTCATAAAGCACGGGTCTGCTAGGCGCGGCATCATTTTCAAATGGTGAAACTTGCAATTCCAACAAATAGGGTCCGTTGCAGATATTATCCGGAACGAAAATTAACTCTGTAATTGTCGAGTTTAAGACAGGACTGTCGGGATAATTCCAGAATGCTTTATGTGCAAGCATTTTTCCTCCATCTTTTTCGCGGTCTACTGAAGGCAGATCAATTAGCAAGTGTTGTATTCCGGCCATGCGAATTGCCTCTGCTGCAGTATGGCATAAATAGGGAGGATTGGTATTTGAGTATCTTAAACTACATTTAGTGCTGGAATTTGGTGCAGTTCTGATTATCAGAGCCTCCGGTTTCTTCTTTAGGGCCTCTTCCAGCTGGGGTGATAATATGATCTTATCGCCTTGAGCTCTCCACTCTTCATCTACACCCCATGACTCTGGTTCAACGGTAATTAATTCAGCCATAAAAAAATGCGTGTTAAAAGTATTGTTGACAGAGTATACTTCATTGGAAATATGCCCAACGCACTCGGTATGTGTCCCATGGCAATGTGGGTTGAAATAGATATCTCTGAAATTGACGTGCCCCCCTTCAGCAACGCTACCCAGGAAGTGTTCATTACGTACGGGTTCGATCCGCAGATCATCAACATGCCATGCGTTGACAGTATCGTTTCCCGCTTTCATTGGAATTGAAATGTCAATTGGTCTTTTGAAGTCAACGGACAGGCTCTTTCCTTGATTTTCGAATTCTACGATCACAGAGTCGAATATAGCTAAAATCGATCACAGTAGGCAACCTGGATTTGCATGTTAAAAAATGATGATGATTTTAGATCACAAACATGTCTGAAATTACGGCATCAGCTATGAAAATGCCTCGTTTGGCCAATGTTAGGTGTGCCCCTGTATCAATTAACATTTCTTTATTGATCCATGATTCGGAATTGACCCTGAATTCCTTATATAGTGATCCATCAATATCTTGCAGTTCTATCTTTGAGACTCCCCATTTTGTTCGGAGTCTGGTTAGAAGAAGCTCATTGAACTGATCTTTCGCGGAAAGGGTCTCTTGTTTTGAGAGGGATTGCCCGGCTCCAAGCGCTTTGATGTAGCCAGGATTACTGGCAATGTTCCAGGAGCGAATATTCCCCTTAAAGGAATGAGCTGACGGCCCAATGCCTAGATATGGTTTTTGAAACCAATAAGCCGAATTGTGTTTCGAAAAAAAATCTGGTTTCCCGAAATTCGAAATCTCGTAATGCTCAAAGCCATGACCTTCAAGCATGGTTTTCATTTGAGTGAATTGTTCGAGCATTAGTTCATCCCCGGGCAGGGTAATTCTATTTGTTTTCTGCCAGTTATCGAAAACGGTTTTTTTCTCAATGGTCAGGCAATAAGCACTGATATGCTGAACGTTGAGGTCAAGAGCAACCCGAAGGTTGTTTTCCCAGGCTCCAGAGTTCAGCTTCGGGATCCCATATATAAGGTCAATTGAAATGTTCTTGAACCCTGCCTCCTGAGACAGATCAACGCATTGCCTTGCTTCCAAGGCCGAATGAGCACGGTTCATCAGCTCCAGATCTTCTTGCCGGAATGACTGGATACCAATACTGAGTCTATTTATGCCTGCCCTTTTCAACGACTTCAACTTTTTCAGGGAAAGGTCATCCGGGTTAGCTTCCAAGGTAATTTCAGCGGAAGAACTTATGGTATGGTGCTCACCAATTTTATCTAATAGTTGGCCTAGCTCCAATTGGTCAAGTAAGCTGGGTGTTCCCCCACCAAAGTAGATGGTTTCAATCGGGGTTGACAGGAAGTCAGAACGCATCTCAATTTCTTTCAGCATCGCTGAAAGCAGTTGTGATTTGCTGTGCAGTAAAGTGGAAAAATGAAAATCACAGTAGTGACATGCTTTTTTACAGAAAGGGATGTGTAGATATATACCGCTCAAAACAGTACAAAGCTAAGTACTTTGTATCTTTTTCCTTTGGATTTCATTATGACCCTAAATTATCATTCTATAAACAATGAATGTAAACACAAATTACCATAAGACCAGTGAACAGATCGACCGTGAGCGGAAAGAGCTTCTTCGAGCAAAAGAAGATAGAAAGTTCTTTGAACCTATCTACAAAAGATACCATCATCAGATCATGAATTTTGTGTATCAGCGTACCGCAGATTCTGAATTGGCAGCAGACATTACGCAGGAGATCTTTCTGAAGGCAATGCTAAAACTTGACCAATTTGAATTCCGGGGCTTGCCTTTTTCCGCCTGGTTATTTCGGGTGGCGATCAATGAACTGAATCAGTATTTCAGGAAAAATGCGAAAAGAAGGGCCATAAGCCTTGACGATTTCACCATTCAACTAATGTCTGATGAACTGGAAGATACAGGTGACCTGGAGGATAGAAAAAGAAAATTACCGATGGCTCTGAAGGAATTAAGTGCATCGGATTTTCAATACATTGAAATGCGTTTCATGGAAAACAGACCATTCAAAGAAATTGCAGATATACTGGAAATTACTGAAAACAATGCCAAGGTAAAGACCTATAGAGTAGTTAAGAAATTACAAAACCTAATGAAGTCATGAAGGAGTCAAAAATAAATATCGGTCCAAAAGCTCTGACTGAAGAAGAGTTAAGTAGATCACAGAATTTTTCAGCGGTTCTGGACAAGTACAAGAAAGCAACTGGTGACCTCGGAAACAATGGGGGAAAAGGACCATTCAACTCGCCCAGAGGGTGGTGGTTTGCAGGTGGAATCGCATTAATTGTAACCGTTGCACTGGTCTTGCTGAAGAATATGGAAGAAACCCATACTGAAGTAGAAACAAAAAGAGAAATTATTGTGCCTATTGAAAGTATGGAAGTGCCAATGTCTAGCTACACCCTCAACGCAGGAACCGGAGGCAAGATAAAGCACAACGGAACCACCATCACGGTACCGGAGAATGCCTTCACAGACGGAGAAGGAAACCTGATAAAAGGGGAAGTAGAACTAAAATATCGCGAGTACCACAGATTGTCCGAGATCTTCTTAAGTGGAATTCCTATGCAGTATGATTCGGCTGGCGCTAACTTCACATTTGAATCAGCCGGAATGTTCGAGATCAACGCTTATCAGAATGGGAAAAAGCTAAGAACCAACCCAAGCTCTGTAATAGAGGTCCAGATGGCCTCCATAAACGACGGGGATTATTTTAACAAATACTATTTTAATGAGGCCTCTGGCAATTGGGAATATATTTCGAAAGATAATGCGATAATCACTTCGTTGGTTGGTTCAGACACTTTATCACCAACTCAGATCATGTCTCGATTAACTGAAATTCAGGACAATATGGCTCGAATTGATGCAATGAGACCAAAAGCACCAGCCAAGAGAGATCCGGAACTTTTCAGCATAAGAATTAAATTTGATAAGGACCAGTTTCCGGAGCTGAAGTTCTATGGGAATGTTCTTTTTCAAGTACTGGAAGACGACAATGATCCCGGAGTATCATTTAGAACGAAATACGATGGGGTAGAGTGGGACGATGTTACTCTAGAGAAGGAAGGGAGTCATTACCTCCTTACTTTTTTCAAAGATATGGAGCCCCATAAGTTCAAGGCCATTCCGGTTATGGATGACGCAACCTATAGCTCTGCTATGATTAATTTTGAGGCCAAGTATATCGCATACGAAAAGAAATATTCGGACATCAGAAAAGTGGATAGTGTGGAATATGCTATGCTGAAAACCAGAGCGAAAAAAATGGTTGATTCAACCGATAATATCAACTATTTGAATAGTGAGGCATACGTTGCTAGTCAGATTGGATGGGAACAGTCAGACCGCATCACAAGAACATTCTCCATTCGCGCGTTTGGCATTTACAACTGCGACTATCCAAAGAAGATGCCCAGGGGAAGGATGTTGGCCATAGACTGTTTTATTAATAAAGAAGACAAGAAGGACACGCTTGCTGTACGTAGTATGCATCTGGCAGATCACTCAGACAACGTGCTTATTTCTTTGAGGAAACCATCCGGTACTTTGGAAATAAATCCTTGGAACCGAACCACTTTCTTTTTAATAACCAATGACAATAAGATCGCTGTTTTTTACAGTGAAGATTTTGAGAAATTAAAGGAGGCAGAATCTTATGATCTGGCGATGGAAGTATTTGATTTCCCCGAGGATCAGAACAAATTGGAGGAACTATTGAAGATCTAGCTTTCTACAGACACTATGCGATTCTCCAAGGCAGGAAACGTGATAAGAAATTAGAATCAAAATTATCCTTATTTTAATGGAATGAAGGCAGTCAGACTATTGATAATCTTTATTTTTCCAATTGCAGGGATTAGCCAAGTAGGTAATGTCATTGATTTTACTGTAAACAAACCTGATGTTGTCATCACAGTTCTTCCCAATGACAGTGTTTTCTGGCAGGAAAAAAGGAATCATATCTTCATTACAGTAGAAAAAGGAAAGAGTAAACTGAACAAAGCGGAGCTTACAGTAGGAAGATTGACACGAATTGGGCCTACAGAATTCGTAGCCACTTTTGATTCAGTCTGTGAAACGGTCTTGAAAGTTTATGAAAGGTTGCCAAACGGAAAGAGCAGACTAGCCATCGCAAAACCTTATAAGGTAATTGAAAAGCCCATGCCGACCGTAACCGTGGCCGGGGTTGCAAAGGACTCTGCAGTAGGTATAAAACGGTTGTTGCATATTGGGGCTCTTCAGGTTGACCTTAAAGATTCACCGGTAAGACCTGCTATCATTGGGTATAAAATGGTCATTAACAGCGGCGGACAGGAAAAAGTATTTGATGCGAATAACCATAAACTAACTCTTGCAATGAGAAATCAGATCAGACGATTATCGGCGGGTCAGACAATAGAATTTCGTGATATTAATGTGCTTATGCCGGATGGGGGCAAGAAAACAATTAAAACAATGTCTGTGTTTTTGGTTGAGACCGATGAATACAACATAGGCCGTAGCGGGTCTTTGGAAAACCGTTGAACAAATGAGATGTCTTTGCGGGGTCAGGCATTTAGAATTATACGAAAACAGGTTCCTTCGCTTGCATCGGAATAAACAACATAAATTTTACCATTATGGTAGTTCTCTATGATCCTCTTGGCTAAAGACAACCCCAGGCCCCACCCTCTTTTTTTGGTGGTATAGCCGGGTTCAAAAACGGTTTTCATCTTTCTGGCAGGTATTCCCTTCCCTGTGTCGGTGATATCGATCTGCACATGAGATTCTGTTGACGTCAGATGAAATGTTATTGTTCCTTTTCCCTCCATAGCGTCAACAGCATTTTTGATTATGTTTTCGATGACCCATTCAAACAAGGGGGTATTCAATTGTGCATCGATACCTAGCTGTTCCGGAATTACAAATTCCACCTTGGCAGAAATTCGATTTCGGAGATAATCAGTGATCTTATTGATCACTTCGACTACGTTTGATCGTTTTAATTGAGTTTCGGAACCGATTTTCGAAAATCGATCAGCAATGGTCTCCAAACGCATAACGTCCTTGTTCATTTCAGCAACTGTTTCAGCATCTGTTCCGCTTGACTTGAGTAGCTCCATCCAGGCCATAAGCGAGGAAAGGGGAGTGCCTAATTGGTGAGCCGTTTCTTTGGCCATTCCCGCCCAGACCTGATTTTGTTCAGCCCTTCTGAAAGTAGAGAACAATAAGTAGCCAATAAGGATGAATAAACCAATGATACCCAGCTGAATATAGGGATAGAACAGCATTTTCCGTTGCAGGGGGTCTTCATCATGATAAATGTACCCGATTTCACCTCCACCAAGATCAATTCTTATAGGCTTATTCGCACGTTTGAACTTACTCATCTTATCAATTGGTTCCTCACCTTCGGCAAGCAGATCTGCTGTGACATTTGTGGCTCGTAATACATTGCTGGCGGAGTCGATAAAGATGAAAGGCACCAACCCGGTATTTGCTGCAAGATTATCATCGAAAGATCTCATTAACGAATCCCTCTTTTTGGTCAAGGCATAATACTTATCGGAGTTGTTGTATATGATCTTATAATTGAACCCCGAAATGGTCAACGTTAATGGGTCATTGAATTTTTGCCACTCTTCAATGTAGAGGTTAATGGAATCTTGAAATCCAGCTTCATTTTCCTTTATTTTCAGGTTGAACGAGCTAGTGAAATTGTTACTGCTGTCAAGCATGATCAGTGGAATCTTAATGCTGTCTCGAAGCTCAGTGGATAGGGAGTAGTCGGGAAGATCGTTTTGAAATTCTTTGGTTGCCCGAACCCAGATATTTGCTTTGCGCTGCTCTTCCTTTTTTAGTTGTTCAAATGTCTGATTGGTAAGCTTTACTACTTCAGCCTGCTTGACAATGGTCAACGACCATTTTTCAAGCTCCTGTTCGTTTCGATTTCTAGCTTGGCTGCTAATGTAGCTGCTATACCAAAGGAATCCACCGGCGATCAACAAAGCGAATAGCGCCAGCACGATTTTCCAACTTAGTTTTTTAGAGTATAGATTCATTGTCCCTCTACTGATTTCACTAAACTATAAAAACAATAGAATATTGCTGTTAATAGTTATCAAAATCAAACGAGACAGAGTCTTTTGTCCCGCTCGAATCAAACTTTGATTCAATATTCTTCAGCCAGTTTTTCATCACATTCCTGCGTTCTCTTCTTTTTCCATTATTGAATTCATTTTCTACTGGAGTAACAGATGTATCTGATTCATCCCATTCAATTTCAAATTGAACTTCTGGCTTTTTTTTGGTTGTATGCGAACCGATAGATGAGTCTTTCTTGTATAAGCCCAGTTCTTCTTTCAGAACGGATTTCAGAGTTTGTTTTTCTGATTGAATTTTTTTCTTTCGGGCCAGCCGCTTCTCATCTTTGTCAATACCAAAAACCGGATCGTCAACGGTCCCGGTCATTGATAAATAAATCCTGTAACCGGTATCATCGTCAATTATTGAACCGAATTCAGGTTCCTTATTTTCTTTCATGAGAGCGTCTCGTAGCTTAAAGTTAAATCCGTAATTTATTTGGTTGTCGAATTGGTGCTCTCCTTTTATGCCGATGTCCATAACGTTGGATGAAATGTCCATTCTGGGGATAGTGATCGTCTCGTTACTTATTTCAATAGAGTTTGATAATTTGGAAAAACTAACTGCTTTCAGTTTTTGTGCCATGAGATCCGTATTTACAAACGGCTTTAGCATTTTATTTTGTTCTACATACAGAGCTATTTCCTGAAGAACTTCCAGATCGGTTAATTCACCTTTCACAATCTCGATGTCTATCTTGGAAAGAATGGTTTCCTGTTTAATGATAAACCCATTATCCAGTGCACATGCGAAATCCAATGTTGCATCGGTTCTCCCTTTTACATGTTGTCCTTGTATGAACTCCTGCCCGAAGTTGTCAAATTCATCAAACAGGTTTTTGATGTCAATGCCCAGTAATTTGCCATTGGCAGAAAACAGGTAATTGTTTGCTTGACTGCCATCAAATTCGAAATTGCCTCTATAGGTTCCCTCATTTGCCTTAAATCGAACATTCCTCCCCTCCAATACTTGGTTTCTAAGACTTGCTACCCCTCTAATATCAATTGCATCGAATTTGCCATAATTGAGATTTTTGACCGTTGTATTGAGATTAAAGGCCAGGTTGTCGGGGAGGATTGATTCTGGAGCATAGCTTCTTGACTCATTCGCAGATGAGGCCATTGATGTTATTCTGCTTAGATCAATGAATCTTGAATCCAGATCTGCCTCTATAGTTAAAGTTTCGTTACTACTTAGGATAAATGGAATGAAATTGCGAAGAACTCCCGCAATGTTAAAGTCGGAATTAAATATGTTGCCTGAACAACTGGATACTGTCGCGTTTCCATTTTTCAGAGAAAAAGAACCATTCAGATCAGAATATTCCAAAGCATTCAGATTGGTTTTTAGATTGACGTTCTCGATGGAAAAATTTCCTGAGGATCTTTTAGTGCGGAACTTTCCGGATTCAGATTTCCCAAGAACTCTTGCCGCGAAGTCCATTTGGCCGTTCAGGTATTCAACAGATTCAAATTGAAAAAAATCGTGTACGGCAGAAAGTTCCAGGCTCCCATTTACCGAGATATCAACGTCAGGGGTATCGAAGTTCTTCAAGCTAATGGACCCGTTAAACTGACTGTTCAGTAGGGATCCCGTTAATGTAACTATGTCAAGTTCTCCAAAATCCGAGTTGGTAAAGCTTCCGGAGAAGTTCAGATTATTTAATTTCATCCCCGTTTTAGCTTCTGTCAATTGGCCGTCTTCGATTGAAAAATCTGCATGTATCTCAGGAATTGAAGTCTTCGAGCATGGGCCAATGATGGTTGCGTTAAAGGTCAGGATCCCGTCACTTTTGTAGTGGTTGAACTTTTCGAAAAAAACCGAGGGAAATACAGTAAAAACACTATTTAAAGCCAACTCTTTTCCTTTTAGCTTCAGGTCGCAATGTGAATCCTCAACCAAATATTCGCCGGCAACCTCAAAGTTGAGATTTCCGATGAGAGCGCTTCCTTTGTCGATGGTATATTTTCTGTTGAGCTTATCTATGCTCAATACGGTTTCAATGGTTGCCCGTTCATTTTTCAAATATGTCAGCCGGTCAATTGTAATTGAATTAAGGATCAAATCTGAGTTTATGGTCAGATCAAAATTGCTTTCAGAAAAATCTCCTGTGAGATTGATATGCGATGCATTTCCTTTATAGCTTTGCTTGGTCAATTCATTTTGGTAATGCACTCTGGTGTCAGTGCAAATGACTTTCTCGAGTTTAAATTGAAACTCTTTTTTCTGTGCGCTGTCACTTCGTTCCCAGATCAGGTAGTTTTCTTTGCCTGATGCGTTTACGGAAAGATTAAGGAAAGCATTTGTGGCCTCGATTTGATCTACAGTGTATTGGCCATTGAAAATCTCAAGGAAATCAAATTTCAATAAAAGTTCTTTTGCGAACAACATAGTGTCTCCTGCTGCACTGTTATTAGCATCTTCGATGTATGCATTCTCAAACACCAGGGTAGCTTGGGGAAATCGCTTTAATAGGTCGAGCCTAACGTTATCAACATGAACGTCTGTGGTTAAGTACTGATTGAGGTAGGAGAGAGCATATTCCTTTATTTCCTGGGTATAGATTTTTGACAGGATGACAATTATCAGTAATGCCAGCAAAAAGAAGAATGTTAAGTACAATATAATTTTCCCGAACTTTTTCAGCATAGGTCATAAAATTACTTCTAAAGCAAGGGGGTTATCCTAACAGGCAGTTGGTTTTATTAACGGTGCCATATTGATAGAACGAAAAAGATGAATTGATATTCTATTTATTTCAACATCTTCAGGAACCCAACTTCCTTCTCGGTAAGAAATCTCCATTTACCGCGAGTTAGATTTTCTTTGGTTAAACCAGCAAAGGAAATTCTGTCCAGTCGTTCAACCCGGTAATTCAAGTTTGCGAACATCCGTCTTACAATTCTGTTCTTTCCTGAATGTAGACTAAGAACAATCGATGTTTTTTCGTTGGATTTCTGGTCGTATTGAATCGTGTCAAATTGAGTTAGCCCATCTTCCAGATCAACTCCTTCCAAAAGCAAGGACATGTCTTCCGGAGTAAGATCTTTGTTCAGCACTGCCAGGTATATTTTTTTTATTTGATGGCTTGGATGGGTAAGCTTTTTAGCCAAACTACCATCGTTTGTAAGCAGTAACAAACCGGTAGTCATCCTGTCCAATCGTCCAACAGGATAAATCCTCTCTTCACAAGCATCAGCAACCAATTCTATGACTGTTCTTCGATCATGTGTGTCTTCCATGGTTGTGATCGAATCTTTGGGCTTGTTGAGTAGAACGTACTGTAGCTTTTCCAGTGTTAAGACCTTTCCTTTGTAGCTGATCACATCTGATTTCTTCACTTTTACGCCCAGCTCCGTTATTACTTTTCCGTTAACGGTCACATCTCCTGAAGTGATAAGATTGTCCGCTTCCCTTCGAGAACATAACCCCGCTTTAGCTAAATATTTGTTGAGGCGGAGGGTTGAATTTTGAATTTCCTTTTCGTCATTCTCAATGGAGGCTTCTTCTGTCTTGTCGGTTACTGAATCAATGTTAGCTTTTCTCGGACGCTTTTTTTTGACGACTTTTTTTGGCTCTGGCTTCTTATGATCATCCTTCATTTTTGAAGATTCCTCAGGAGTCGACTCTTTTTCATCCTTTGTTTTCAAACTCTTTTTCAAGGGTACAGACTCTTTCACGACCTTTTCCAGTGGTTTTTTTTGTTTGGTTCGTCCTGATTCTTCCTCCTTATGATCATCCTTCATTTTTGAAGAATCCACAGGTGCAGGCTCTGTTTTATCCTTTGTTCTTTCACTCTTTTTCAGGGGGGCGGACTTTTCGACGACTTTTTTCGGGGGCTTTTCATTGCGTAGTTCTTCTGGTTCTGACGTAATTGGATCAACCTTTACCTTATCGGACTCTACCGGATCTTGTTCCATTTGGTCATTGTCATCAACTTTCTGTTGCTTACCAAATTTTTGCCCTTTCCATTTGCCTTTGTTCTCCTCCATAGTTTTGCAAATGTACAAAGCATACTTTAGTCATGACCAATTAAAAAGCATCTGCAATGTGTACTACCGATATTTGTGGTTCCAGAGTAATGGAAATGATATCAAACCTGATTTCAAGATCAATTTCATTTTCATTAACATAAGCTTCCGCGGTATCTTCCAGCAATGCTTGTTTGGACTCGTCGACATCTTCATGAGGATCCCCAAAATTTGAATTTGATCTTGTTTTCACTTCTGTAATGATGATGAACTTCTGGTCAGTTGATACAATATCCAGCTCACCTTTTTCATAACGCCAATTCGTTTCTAGTATCCTGTGGCCTTGTTCGGTAAGAAATGAAACGGCTAGAGCTTCTCCTCGTTCACCAATTTTAATGTGTGCCGCTTTATTGATCATATCTTAATTGAGCTATATTGACAATTTGGAACAAATGTTGTGATAGCATTTGATGTTAAATTTATACTTTAGTCTCTCAATACGATCAGAATATGAAAAATTTAGTTTTGTTATGTGTTATGTGCACACTCGCATTAAGCAGTATAGCTCAGTTTGAGGGTACTGTAGATTTTGTGAAAACAAAAGGCAAGCTCACCGTAATGTATAAATACAAAATAAAAGGTGATCATATTTGCGTTGAGGAATACGGAAACGATGAAAGTCTTGACGGCATTCAGCTGGTGAACACGAAAGAGGGGACAATCTATGCACTTAGTCCTGAAAGACGGATGTACATGGAGGCAAAAAATAAAAGACCTCAACGTACAGCATCCGTTTCGGTTGAAAAGACAAAGACAACCAAAAAAATTAATGGGAAGACCTGTGTAAAGTGGGTAGTAAATAATAAAGATCAAGATCGAAAAATTGTTTATTGGGTAACAAAGGGAGATTATGACTTCTTTGTGCCGTTTTTAAGAACTCTTAACCGTGCTGAGAAAACAGCGGTTTATTTCTTAATGATCGAAGACAATGACGGTTGCTTCCCTATGTTGGCAGAAGAGTTCAACAGCGAAGGATTGTTAATTTCTAAACTTGAAGCCAAATCAGTTGAATCCAGGGCATTAAAATCCACCGACTTTGACATACCTAGTGGATACAAAAAGTTTGAAAGATAGTTTGAGGCCCTACTAGGTTACCCTAAGAGTGCTCCCGTGTTTTGAAACATCAAGGTTGTATTGTTCACCAAGAATAACGGAACGATTGTCTGTAATGTGCCCTATTGGAAAATTATAGCAAACAGGGAAATTGTATTCTGCAATTATTTCTGCAATTATTTCATTCGCGCCTTTACCAAATGGAATATCGTTATCGTTCATTTCTGTCATCCCACCAACGATAAGCCCCGCAAGATGCTGCAGCTTTCCTGATCTGTTCAGGTTGTGAAGCATTCTGTCGATGTGGTATAGGTATTCATCAAGATCTTCGATAACAAGGATCTTGCCCTTTGTGTCCAGGTCAATGTCTGTTCCAGATAGGTTGTGAAGAATAGATAGATTCCCACCAATCAATTCTCCCTTAACGCTTCCATATCTGTTCAAGTCATGATGTTCAGTAATAATTTCCATTGTATTACCGAACAAGGCTTGCCTCATGCTGTCAATTGCCTCTTTGGTATTTGTTTCAAAATTGACGGGCATGGTAGAATGAATGGACTTTATTCTCAACTTATTCAATTGGCTATGAAAAACTGTGATATCACTATAGCCACAGATCCATTTTGGACTCGTAATGAGGCCAGAAAAATCCACCAGGTCAAGTAGCCTTATTGAGCCATACCCTCCTCGATAACAGATTATAGCTCGAATTTCGGAATCATTTATTGCCTTCTGCAGGTCAGAAGCCCGCTCTGTATCAGTACCCGCAAATTGATCCGAAACACTAGTGAGATTATCCCCTTGAGAGACCTTTAAACCCCACGATTTAATTTGTGCGATGCTATTTTTTAATTGTTCCGGGTCAATGAATCGCGCTGTTGCGACAAGTGCGACCAGGTCACCCGATTTAAGATGTGGTGGAGCTGTCATTTTTCTTCTTTGGTTGTCTGTTGTTCTCTTTCAGAGCTTTGTTAATTACCCATTCCAGTTGTCCATTGGTACTTCTGAATTCGTCAGCAGCCCACTTTTCCATCGCTTTGAGTAAGTTAGGATCTAATCTTAGAACGAATGGTTTTTTCTTAGCCAATGCGGTGGGGTTAATTAGTCTAAAAGATCAATGATTTAGCGTTCCTGTGTTCAATACAGGACTTGCATCTTTATCTGAACATAACACTACCATCAGATTGCTGACCATGGCCGCTTTTTTATCTTCGTCCAGCTCTATTATCCCTTTTTTGGATAATTCATGGAGAGCGGCCTCAACCATACCGACGGCCCCTTCGACAATTTTCATCCGTGCGGAAACGATTGCAGTGGCTTGTTGTCTTTTGAGCATCGCACTGGCAATTTCTTGAGCATACGCCAGATAACCAATTCTAGCCTCGAGAACTTCAATTCCGGCAATAATAAGTCGCTCATGGAGCTCTCTTTCTAAGGCATGATTAACTTCATCCATTCCTGATCTCAAGGACACCTCTGAAGGATCATCAAAGTTGTCGTAGCTGTACATACCTGCCAATTTTCTCACAGCTGCATCGGTTTGTACTCGTACAAAATGCTCATAATCATCAACATCAAATGCGGCGGCATAAGTATCTTCCACTTTCCAAACAAGAATAACACTTATCATGATCGGGTTGCCGATATTGTCGTTCACTTTAACTCGTTCAGAGTCAAAGTTTCTGGCTCTAAGAGAGATCTTCTGCTTTGTGTAAAATGGATTTACCCAGAACCAACCATTTTTCTTTACCGTTCCGATGTATTTTCCGAATAGGACCATTACTCTTGAACCATTTGGAGAAACAACAAATAGTCCGGGGAGTAAGACAACTCCTAACACGATCCCTATAGTAAACCAAGGGATTTTAGTTGCAAAGACCCCGAATGCGCAACCGCCAATTAGTAATATTATTAATACGAGCATCAAAAATCCAGGTGCACCACTTATTTCTTTTTCTGTTTTCATTATGTGATATTAAAATGATATTGCAATAATACTAAAATAAATCATACGAGTCAAGAAACACCACATGTATATACATGAGTGGTCTTTCCTTGCTATATTTGGGCCAATTTTAAGTAGATGAGTGGCAAGAGACATACAATTACTGCAGCATTGCCGTACGCGAATGGACCAATACACCTGGGTCATGTAGCCGGCGTGTATATCCCTGCGGATATTTATGCGCGGTATCTTAGGCTGAAAGGGGAAGATGTTATACTGATTTGTGGTTCAGATGAGCACGGGGCAGCAATTACCCTCAGAGCTAAAAAGGAAAATACTACCCCTGAGTCTATTGTCGAAGAATTTCACAACAGCAATAAGAAAGCATTTGAAGATCTAGGAATCGGATTCGACATCTTTCACCGAACCAGCTCGGAGATTCATCATAGTACTGCCCAAAACTTTTTCAAAAAATTAAATGAAAAGGGAGCTTTTATTACCAAAGAAAGTGAACAATATTTTGACGCTGAGCATAATCAGTTTCTTGCAGATCGGTACATAAAAGGGAAGTGTCCAAAGTGTCAGTACCCTGAAGCTTTTGGTGACCAATGTGAGAAATGTGGCAGTGCATTGAGCCCGTTAGAACTTGTAGACCCGGTTTCAGCAATATCAGGAAAAGCACCTATGCTGAAGAAAACGGAGCATTGGTATTTGCCTATGCAGAATCACGAAGAATGGCTTAAACAATGGCTAAAACATGGCGAACTCGACGGTGAACGCCACCATGATGCATCAAGATGGAGAAAACAGGTTGTCGGACAGTGTATGAGCTGGATCGATGGTGGTCTCCAACCCAGGGCAATGACCAGAGATCTGGATTGGGGAGTAAAAGTGCCTTTAGAAAATGCAGAAGGAAAGGTCTTGTATGTATGGCTAGACGCTCCGATCGGTTATATAAGTGCTACAAAGCAATGGGCACTGGAAAATGGAAAGGATTGGGAGCCATACTGGAAGGATAAATCGACAGAACTTGTTCATTTTTTGGCCAAGGATAATATCGTTTTTCATTGCATTATTTTCCCCATTATACTTAAGGAGCACGGGGATTATATTTTACCCACAAATGTGCCTGCAAACGAATTCTTGAATTTAGAGGGGAATAAATTCTCTACCAGCAGAAACTGGGCGGTATGGCTATATAAGTATCTGGAAGATTTCCCAAACAAACAGGACGCATTGAGATACGTGCTGTGCTCCATTGCCCCTGAGGCAAAGGACAGTGAATTTACCTGGAAAGATTTTCAGGCGAGAAATAATAATGAGTTGGCAGATATCTTCGGAAATTTTATTAATCGTGTATTGGTGCTTTCAAAAAAGTACTATAATGGCATAGTACCCATGAAAGGCCAACTTGAAGATGTAGATAAGGTGGCGCTAGCTGAAATGTGTTTGGTGAGGGAAAGAATTGAGCTTAAAATACAGAGGTTTAAGTTCAGAGAATCCCTTGCGGAGGCGATGAATTTAGCAAGACTTGGGAACAAATATTTTGCAGATACGGAACCATGGAAATTAATAAAGACGGATGAAAACCGTGTAGCTACGGTTATGAACATTTCAATACAGATCGCAGCAAATTTGAGTATAGTGTTTGAACCGTTTCTTCCTTTTTCTACAGAAAGACTGAGAAATATGATGCGCATTCCTATGTTGGAGTGGACCGTTTTAGGCAACTCAAACATCGTCAAAGATGGACACCAATTAGGCACTGGGGAAGTATTGTTTCCAAAGTTTGATGACGAAGAAATTGAAGCGCAAATAAAAAAACTGAAAGCTACCGAACAAGTAAAATCTAAATTACCACCAATGAAAGAGAAGATACAATTTGACGATTTTATGAAAATGGATGTAAGGGTAGGTGAGATAATTAGTGCTGAAAAGCACCCAAATGCGGACAAGCTCTTGGTGTTGAAAGTTGATACAGGCATAGATCAAAGAGTTATCGTTTCTGGAATTGCGGAGCATTATTTACCAGATCAAATAATTGGAAAAAAGGTAAGTGTACTACTTAACTTGACACCTAGAAAAATTAGAGGAATAGAGTCTCAAGGTATGATCTTGATGGCAGAGATAGATGGGAATCTGTCATTTATATCTCCAGAAAAGGAAATTTCAGTTGGTGCAGAAATAAGGTAGCTTTTAGTAGTTTAGAAATCGAAGACCGCTTTATTCGAAAATGAGCTGACGAGGTGATTTCTTGGTTGAGGTTGAAACATAATTTAGTATTTTGAGGTAACAGGCTCATACTATATGAACTCAAACAACGTACGAAATAGTATTTCTTCAGTCAGAAGGGTAAACGTCAGTATGCTCATTTGCTTATTTGCGTTCCTTTCGTTTCTGCAACCAGTATATACTCAGAACTTGAAAAAAGCGAATGAGATAGCACAAAAGCTGAGTGTTGAAACGGATCATCAAAAAAGAGCAGAACTGCTATTAGATTTAAGTGAGACACAAGGAATTGGCCAAATTGAATCGGCATTAGAACACGGGAGCCGCGCTTTGACAATTTTTCAGAACATTAATAATACTGAGGGCCAGATAAGGGCATATTTGACATTGGGCAATTTGGAACTAATGATCGGGAATGATCCTTTGGCAAGATCTTACTTCAATAAAGCTTATGCTATTGGTTTGGAGATTGACGATATCGAAACTCGGGTTAGAAGTAAGATCCGTTTGGGAAAAACATATATCAATAGCTTAGGAAAGCAGATGGGGATTGACCACATTCAGGAAGCAATCGACATTTCCATGGATGCTGGTAATGAAATTCTCTTAACGGAGTGCTATAGCGAAATGGGAGCCTGGCACAATCATTTTTCAGCTTACCATACGGCTATTGGATATCTTGAATTGGCGCTTGAATCAGCAATTCGTGCCGGAAATGAAGAGATTATGGCAAATTGTTTGCACGGACTTGGCAATGGCTACCTAAGGTCTGACCAACATGAATTGGCATATGAATCATTCGAGAATTCACTCAGGAAAAATGAAGCACTAGGAAAGAAGGATAAACAAGCGATTTTGTGCTATGAACTTGGTGTTCTGAAACGGGAAATTGGCCAAGAGGAAGAAGCATTGGCTTTTTTCAGAAATAGTTTGACCTTGGCTACCGATGTCGGGTTAAAAGATTACATAACTAAAGGTTATCAAGTCCTTTCGGAAGTTTACGTTAAGAATCACGATTACGAAAATGCATACCGTTTTTTAAAACTGGTCAATGCAATTAAAGGTGTCAGCGAGATCTCTGAACTAGAAACTCAAATCCAGAATCAAAAAATATTAAGAGAGAATCAAATGCTTAAGCAACGAGAAGATATGAGGGATGAGCAGGACGAAAGAAAAAGAGAGAGGTTCACACTGTTATTCGTAATTGTTGTGCTGTTGTGTATTTCTTTGGCATATTTATTTTTCGTCAATCAACAAAAACAAAAGGTAAATAATGAACTTGTAGAGGCTAAGGTTAATGCGGAAGTTTCTGAAAAAGAAAAAGAAAAGTTCTTGACATACACCAGCCATGAGATCAGGACACCTTTGAATGCGGTCGTAGGTGTAACGCAATTGTTAGAGCAAACAGAACTCGATCAGAAGCAAAAAGAATACTTGACTACAATTAAAGGCAGCGCCAATAATATCCTACACATCGTTAACGATGTCCTGGACCTTTCAAAGATCGAAAGTGGAACGATCCAATTAGAATCAGTCGATTTAGAACTTAAAGGTATCATCAACAACACTATCACTACAATGATCTTCAAGTTGCACAATAAAGATGTGAAATTGGTTGCTGATTATGATGATAGTATTCCGAAAATTTTAAAAGGGGACTCTGTTCGGTTAAATCAAGTTATTCTGAACCTAACAGACAATGCGGTGAAGTTCACCAGATCAGGAGAGATCAGGCTTAAAGTTCAACTTGTAAGTGAAACAACAAAAGAGGTGCGAGTAAAATTTGAAGTTTCGGACACTGGAAAGGGGATACGTCAAAGTAGTTTAAAACAAATATTCAATCGATACGAGCAAGAAACGATTCATACGACTAGAAACTATGGTGGCACCGGTTTAGGGTTGCCCATAACGAAACAGCTTGTTGAATTAATGGGCGGAAAGATCGAAGTGAGTAGCACCTATGGAAAGGGAACATCTTTTGAGTTTGAAATAGCATTAAAGAAGTTTCAAGAAAAGGCTCAACCTACAAAAAAAGAACAGATCAAGGACATCAAAATATTATATGTCGATGACAACCAATTAAATAGAGAGTTGTTTTATGATTTGGTTAATGATGGTGCAAAAGAGGTGAATGTAGAACTTGCTGAAGATGCAAAAGCAGCGATCAGATGCCTTAAGAGTAATAGCTATGATATTATTCTTCTCGATATACAAATGCCACGAATGGATGGGTATGAGCTTGCATCATACATTAGAAATAAGATGGGCATTTCAATTAAGAAAACCCCAATATTTGCTCTTACGGCGTATGCTCCCGAGGACATTGATGAGAGATGTTCAGCTGCGGGGATGAATGGTTACCTAACAAAGCCAATTGATTTGAATAATTTGAACAAAGTTTTGAATAGAGAATTGGAAGTAATCGCTAAAAACTCAGAAACTTTGGAAGAGGGATGGGTATTGGATCATGTTGACTTAACTGGTTTGAGGCAGTTGGTAAAAGGGGACAATAGTAAGGTGGTGAAATATTTGACGATCTCTATCGAATCAATACCTAATGACATCGATGCAATCAAAACTTATCTGGATCATGAAGATTGGGAAATGATTAGTCGTACAGCACATAAAATGAAAAGCAATGCTTCTTATATGGGCATGACAAAAGCACTAGAGAGCCTAAATTTCCTGGAAAAACTAAAAAATAAAAATAGTGAATATGACGAAATAGCTCCACATGTGGAAGGGTTGGAAAGAGAAAGTTTATTAGCTTTAGATGAACTTAAGAAGATACTTAATAATCTGGAAACATGAATTGTGTTATTGTAGACGATGATGAACTGTCAAGGAGCATACTTGAAGATCTAATAAATGATACTGATGGCTACAGCTTGGTCTGTAGTTGTGAATCTGGTGTCGAGGCATTTAAAATATTACAGGAAGAACCCGTGGACTTATTATTCCTTGATATTGAAATGCCAAAGATGGATGGTATGGAACTTATAAAGAACCTTAATCCACTTCCACAGGTTATTTTCATCACTTCGCATCCTGAGTATGCTGCAGAATCTTACGAATATGATGTAACTGACTTTATTCAAAAACCACTAACCCATGGCCGTTTTCTTAAAGCAATTAATAAAGCAGAGCAAAGGTACAAGGTTGAAAAAGTGAACATTTCTTCAGAAGGAGACAGCATATTTATTAAGGCTGATTCCAGGTTGGTAAGAATAAACCTTAAGGACATTAATTACATTGAAGCATTGGGGAATTACATGAAAATATATACCAATGATGGCAGGTTTACAATCTTATCTACAATGAAAGAGATTGCAGAAAAACTGTCAGGAAACGATTTTGTTAGAGTACATCGGTCTTATATAGTGAGATTGGATAGAATAGAATCCATTGAGGATCATTACATTAAAATTGGTGCAAAACACATTAGTATAGGAAAAGCATATAAAGACGAACTAGTTTCAAGACTAAATTTACTCTAGACTTGTTTCGTCATTTATTAACATACATTTATCCTAAAGTCCCGATTGGTCATCACTAATCAGATAAAAGCATCTTGATTTATGCCTAAATTAAATCAATGAAGAGATGCATACGCCATATTTTATTAGCCTTGGTTCTTCTCCCAATCAACTCTTTTGCACAACTCAGTCGAGAATCAGGTTTGTTGACAAATAAAATGTATGGCCAAAGTACGTTGTTGTCAATAAATATGTTGTTCTGGTCAAAAGTGATTGTACTATTATTTATAGTTGTTCTCGGAATTTTTGCTTACAAAAAGTTCATTTCAAAGAAAGAACATTAAGTAGCTATCTTAATTGAAATTGATACTAGAAACCTAGCCCTTATATTCCACCTCCGACCGTTGGTTTAGTGCCGGAATTGTTGTTCTCTTTTGGAGGAATATTATTGTTTTCTTTACCCCCCTTTTTTTCGTCTAACAACTTTTTTTCTTCTTCTGCTTTCTTCGCAGCCTCTGCAGCTTTTTTAGCTTGTTCTGCTTTCTTCGCAGCTTCTAGCGCCTTCTTTGCCTCTTCTGCCTTTTTCGCAGCCTCTGCAGCTTTTT
>Ga0206681_10000246_pt1 | contig 32128 bp, 34 predicted proteins | sample M150012015metaG_FD_161048 | JGI IMG/M metagenome (GOLD analysis project Ga0206681, IMG submission 161048) | Ammonia-oxidizing marine archaeal communities from Monterey Bay, California, United States - M1 500m 12015 | ecosystem: Environmental > Aquatic > Marine > Intertidal zone | place: USA... | reverse complement strand
TGCACCAGTAATTTCAACCAATGTGGCATCACAATTAGTTGTAACTTCTTTGACTAAGCTTCCTGGGTGACCAATCAAAATAACAAAAGCGTCTATCTTGTTGTCGCATAGCGCTGAAGCCATTTCCGAAGATTTAAGTTCTGTAGCTAACGCCAAATCAGAGTTAGACATTCCCATAGATTCAGCCATTACTTCCCATGTAGCACGAGTACCTGATCCTTGGTTACCAACATTAAAGCGCTTACCTTTAAGGTCCGTTATGTGTTTAACTCCAGAATCTGCTCTAGCAACAATTGTTGCAGGCTCAGCGTGAACAGAGAACACAGCTCTTAAGTCTTTAAATGCTCCAACATCCTTAAACTTGGAGGTGCCATGGTAAGCATGATATTGCCAGTCAGATTGTGCAACTCCCATTTCTAAGTCGCCATTTCTAATAGCATTGATGTTGTAAACAGAGCCGCCGGTGGATTCAACAGTACAACGGATTCCAGTCTCTTTACGTGTTTTGTTTGCTAGACGGCAAATAGCGCCACCTGTTGGGTAGTAAACACCAGTTACACCGCCGGTACCAATTGAAACGTACTCCGACGTAGCTGCAAACGTTGTAGTAGGCAATGTAGCAATTGATAAAGCAAAAGCTGCAGTTGTTAGCAAAGTTTTATTTAGTTTTTTTAACATTTATCTTCTCCTTTTTTTAAATAAAGCTATTTAAGAAAATAGCCATCCCCATTATTAAATAAAGATACTTAATAATTGAGCGTCATGCTTTAGTTATGAAAATAATTCAAACTATAAGCGGAACAATCCAATATACTCTTTTTTGGAATATATATATGTGTAATTAAAATAATTAGGTAATTACGTTGACACCTAGAATGTTCCGTCATAGGAAAATTGTGGAATATGGCAAGCGACTATGCTGAAGGCTTTGTTGTTCTTAGATTCTTTTAATGCTAAATCTAGCTGTTTTTCATCATAAGCATCGTACCCATTCCCGCCAAATGACTTTGCTATTTTAGCAAAATTAACCTTGTTAAAATCAACCCCCGCATTCTCAAGGTTTCTCTCTCGCTGTTTCTTCTCTATCAGTGCTAAAGAATCATCCACAAACACAATAATTACAATTGGCAGTTCTTTCTCTTTAACTGTGGCTAGCTCCCCTAAACACATTAAAAGGCCTGCATCGCCGCTAAAAGCAACCACGGTCTTCTCTGGTTCTACCATCTTGGCCCCAATTGCCATAGGTACTGCAATAGCCATTGTACTAAAAGAGTTGGATTGTAAAAGTGACCTAGGCTCGAAGCATGTCCACATTTGAGACAACAGGATTTTGTGTGCTCCTGTGTCACAAGTAACTATAGAGTTTTTTGGTATAGCGCTACGAACCATTGATATAACTAACCCAGGGCTCCACTCATTTGGGTTCCTAAATGCGACCTTGAGTTCATTTTTGGCTCTGTCTGGTTCTCCACCAACCCAAACGTTAGCAGGGTGAACACCCTCAGAAATGGTCCTCAAGCTAGACGCAACGTCACCTACGAAATTAATGTTGGAGCTGTGCATATAATGATTACTTATAGTTGCAGTTATATCTATCATTTTTGTTTTGTTTATGTCCCAAGCATTTTTCCAGCTATCTCGCATCTCAACTGGGTCGTACCCAGCCCCAATAACCAAGTCTGCCTGCCTTATCAGTTTCAGTACAATTGAGTCTGATTTTGGTGATAATCCAGCCCCTCCTAATGACAATGGGTGGTCTTCAGGCACTATGCCTTTGGCCTTGTATGTTGTAATTACAGGGGTCTTGTGTTTATTAATAAACCTTACTATTTCCTCCTCTGCTTTCTGGTTCATCGCATCAATACCTGCAATTAATAGCGGCCTTTTTGAGTTTGCCAGCAATTCTTTTGCGTGCAAAAGGTCGGAACCCTGTGCTGGCGACATTGGAGACGGTTTAGCAGTTCTGCTGTCAAGGCTTGGAGAAACCATTTCATTTGCTACACCTACAGGAACGTCAATATGAACCGGACCTGGCTGACCTGTTGTGGCGATTTTTATAGCCTTATCCACAACCATATCTGCTGTAGCAGCACTCAACTTAAAACTGGCTTTAGTTACCTCTTCGAATACCTTCTGGTGGTCAATAACTTGGTGAGTGTAGTAAGACTCAACATCTTGGTCAACGCAACCAGTAATTACCAACAAAGGTACTCTCTCCTGTTTGGCATTAGCAACAACATTTACTATGTTGGTTGCTCCTGGGCCTATGGTTGCCAGCAGGGCACTAATTGATCCCGTTCTTTGATAAACGCCCTCGGCCATATGGCCGCCATTATTTTCATGCTTACAAAGAACAAACTCAATCCCTGCCTTGTTTAGAGCATCAAGAATTGTGAGAACTTCGCCCCCTGGCATACCAAAGGCGTAACGACACCCAGAAAGATAAAGTCCTTCTGCTATATAGTCTGCTGAACGTTTCAGTTTGCCCATCGTTTTAACTTAACGCAAAAACAATTAGACGAACAAAGCTTCTATACCACGTCTAAATGTTTGTGCTGGATGTAAAATAATGACATCATATCATCAACGCTGGTATTTTCAAACAATTCTTGGGATGAGCATACCTCTAATATTTTGCGTGCCTGGTTGTTGCTCATGTGTCCACTGACGTAGCGCTCAAACTTTTCAATTAAAAGAGGGATGCCCTCTGCTCGCCTAGTACGATGGCCAACTGGATAGTCAACACTCTCTAGTTGTGTTGATGTTCCGTCCGTAAAAAATACCTGTATAGCGTTGCCTATTGAGCGTTTCTCTGGCTCTAAATACTCCCTAGTGAAACGTTCATTTTCTACAACCTCCATCTTTAAGCGTAACTCGTCAACTTTCGGCATACTGGCGACATCGTCCTCATAGTCATCTGCAACCAATGAGCCTTTAATTAGGCCTATAGCTACCATATACTGAATGCAGTGGTCTCTATCTGCTGGGTTGTCTAGTTTGCCTGTCTTGTTAATTATCCTATCGCCAGACTCTTGAGTCTCTATAACTATTTTTTCAATATCATCTAACCTGTCTTTAACAACAGAGTGTAAGTTAATAGCTGCCTCTACGGCTGTTTGTGCATGGAACTCGGCCGGGAAGCTTATTTTAAATAAAATATTTTCCATAACGTAGGTACCGTATTCTTGCTTGAATGTTAGGTCATTGCCCCCAAAAAGAACGTCCTGAAAGCCCCAAACTGGTGCAGTTATAGCGCTAGTATAGCCCATCTCACCACGCTTCGCCATTAGGGCAAGAAACAGTCCCCTTGATGATGCATCACCCGCAGCCCATGATTTCCTTGAGCCTGTGTTTGGGGCGTGCCTATATGTTCTTAGCGATGACCCGTCAATCCATGAGTGAGATACGGCATTCAGGATCTCGTCGCGACTGCAACCAAGCATCTGTGCTGTGACAGCAGCTGATGCAATTCTAACCAGCATGACATGGTCTAAACCAACCCGATTAAAGCTATTTTCAAGTGCGATTACACCTTGAATTTCGTGCGCCTTAATCATCGCGATTGATACATCTCTCATGCTTAGGCCTTTTTTTCCTTTTGCAATATCGCCCCTCGAAAGGTAGTCTGCCGTTGCCAGGATAGCACCTAAGTTGTCGGAAGGGTGGCCCCATTCGGCCGCCAACCAGGTATCGTTGTAATCAAGCCAACGAACCATTGCACCTATATTCCAGGCCCCTCTTACAGGGTCTAACTCATAATTTGTTCCAGGTACTCTGGCGCCATTTTCAAGCGTAGCACCTTCAACAATCGGTCCCAGCATCTTTGTGCACGCAGGGTATTGTAAGGCATATAGGCCACAACCTATAGTATCCATAAAGCAATACCTTGCAGTTTCCATTGCTTCACCCGAAACAGTTACATCAAAGTTAATCACATAGTCCGCTATGTCTGATATTACTTTATCAAAATTATTTACTCTACTAGCGTCTATTATTTGTATTTGGCTCATTGTTTATTTCCTTATCTATTTTCAATTGGTGTAATTTGCAGGTTTTCAGGCCCGGTATAGTTGGCATTAGGGCGTATTATTTTCCCGTCTTCTCTCTGCTCAATGACGTGAGCACCCCACCCTGTTATTCTTGACATTACAAAAAGAGGGGTAAACATGTCTGTTGGTACCCCCATTTGGTTATAAGACACCGCAGAGAACCAATCTAAATTTGGGAACATATTTTTTACTTCCCTCATAACTGACTCAAGCCTTTCTGCAACATCAAACATAAGCATATCGTTCGACTCTATAGATAGGTCTCTTGCTACCTTTTTAATTTTTTCGTTCCTTGGGTCGCTTATTGTGTACACCGGGTGCCCAAAACCTATAACAATTTCCCTGTTTGCTACCCTTTCGCGTATATCTTTATCTGCCTCGTCCGGGCTCTGATATCGCTGTTGAATATTAAATGCCTCCTCATTTGCGCCCCCATGTTTTGGCCCTCTAAGTGCGCCTATGGCCCCTGTTACTGCTGAATAAAGGTCTGAGTTTGTGCCGGCGATAACTCTCGCTGTAAATGTTGAGGCATTAAATTCATGTTCTGCATACAGTATCAAAGAGACGTGCATAGCTCTGACCCAAGAGTCGGGTGCAGGTTTTCCATGAAGAAGCTCCAAGAAATGGGCCCCAACTGAGTCATTGTCTGTATCAAGATCTATACGCTTGTCGTTGTGCGAGTAGTGATACCAGTATGCCAACATAGGGCCAAAACAGGCCAACAAGCGGTCTATTATTTCTCTAGTATTGCCGGTATTTGAAATGTCTCCCTCAGGCTCAATCGTTCCCAAGTGTGAGCAACCTGTCCTGAGAACGTCCATGGGGTGGGAAGTTTTAGGCATCTGCTCTAGTACAATCTTAAGAGAGTTAGGAAGACTACGAAGACCGATTAGTTTTTGTTTATATTGCTCTAGCTCAGTCAAATTTGGCAGATTTCCATGAACCAATAAGTAGGCTACCTCTTCAAATTCGCACTGCTCTGCGAGGTCTAGAATGTCGTAACCACGATAGTGCAGGTCGTTGCCAGTCTTCCCAACAGTACATACAGCAGTATTTCCAGCAGTAACGCCCGAAAGGGCTACTGATTTTTTTGGTTTAAAGGTCGTCGTCATTGTTTCCCTCCGTTGTTAAATAGCGCGTCTAGTTTCTGTTCGTGTTCATGGTATTTAAGGTGACTGTATAGTTGTTCACGCGTCTGCATTTTTTCTACTGCTCCTTGCTGTGTACCTTTCGATATGACTTCTTCATATACCTGTAGTGCCGCTAGACTTGCAGCCCTAAACGCTGATAGAGGGTAAAGGGCAATCTTTACTCCTGCATCGGCTAATTCACCAGTCGTCAGCAAAGGCGTTTTTCCGAATTCTGTAATGTTGGCGAGTACAGGGACACTGAAGGTTGATGTAATTTTTTTATAAGTTTCAATATCAGTAACAGCCTCAGGGAAAACCATGTCAGCTCCAGCATCAATGCAAGACCCTATAGTGTCAATAGCCGCATCTAGGCCATGAACTGCAAGTGAGTCTGTTCTTGCCATAATGACAAAGTCTTTATCAGTCCTTGCGTCAACAGCTGCCTTTACTCTATCAACCATTTCAGATTTTGACACCAGCTCTTTGTTTGGCCTGTGTCCGCACCTTTTTTGTTGAATTTGGTCTTCTATATGTACAGCAGCCGCTCCTGTTTTTTCAATGGTGCATATTGCTCTAGCAATATTAAACGAGCCTCCCCATCCTGTATCAATGTCAACCAAAACTGGGAGATCTGTACGTTCACATATTCTCTCTACGTCGGTTGCCACATCATGCAGTGTTGATATCCCTAAGTCTGGCACAGCCAACGAGCTGGCTGCAACACCTCCTCCTGAGACGTATAATGCTTTTGCTCCCGAATGTTCAGCTAAGATTGCGTGGTACGCTGTTGTAGCACCAAGGCATTGCAATATCCTATTGCTTTTTACTGCCTCTTTAAATAATTTTCCTTGACTCACCAAAGCCTCCTTGTTCAAGTTTTCTTTCTATACTATTCCTGGATAATCGGATGTGTTGTCGCATTAGCAATTCCGCCATCTCTCCATCTCCATTTCCTATAGCGTCAATGACTGCCTTGTGTTCTTGGTATGCGCCATCGACCCTGCTGCCCCTCATTCCGAACTGAAAACGATATACCCTTATTAAATAATACAAAGACTCATTAAACAACTTAATAAGGTGTTTGTTGTTGCAATAGTTTACAATTAAATAATGTATGTCTAGGTCGCCACCTTTTTGGTAATAGGTTTGCATTTCTTCTATATTTTTGCTTTGACTTAACAACAAACCTTGTAGCTTATCAAGACCGCCTCTGCTGATATTCTCAGCACAAAAACGTGCTGCTAAACCCTCCAGTCTTTCCCTGATATGATAAATGTCAATTAACTTATGAAAAGAAAGTGTAACCACTCTGGCACCTACGTTTAGCTGCCTCTCAACCAATCCGCATGATTCCAACCTAACCATTGCGTCTCTTATAGGAACCCTACTAACATTGAGTTTGTTTGCTAAGCTTGCTTCGCTTATTTTGCTTCCAGGTAATATTTTTCCGGTTTCTATTAACTCTCTAATGTCATGAAATACTATGTCTGAAAGCGACTTTTTAGACTTGTCTAAGATGATGGTTTTCATATTGTATACAAAACATGATAAAAATAACCATAATAATGATTTTAATAACAATGTCAAACAATAAGCCTTGTTATTGTATACAAAATTTACAATAAGAAATAATTATGTAATTTTTGAATATTTACAAAAAAATTATATGCTGGAAAAAAAGAAAGCCTGCTAAAAATTAAATAGCAGGCTATAAGGGATGTGGTGCCGAGTGCCGGACTCGAACTGGCGACCTACTGATTACAAATCAGTTGCACTACCAACTGTGCTAACTCGGCAAAAGTGTAGATTATACCTTAAAGAATATCAAGATAAAACTGGCCAACTAATAATTATTTTTTGCTCTTAAAGTATAGCCTCAGTGCTATTATTAGTAACACAAATGCCATCAAAAACCATTGCACTGCATAACCTATATGCTTGTCAACACTGCCATAAAATGGGGCCCAGCGTCTAAAGAATCCGTCTGCCTCTTCGTGATCAAGACGTGCGACCATCGGGATTATAGTGTGGTCAATTATTTCACTCAGTTTGTTTAAATTGATTGACTGTATTAGCGAAGGAAACTTGGGCTTTAGATCTTGTTCTTTTAGCTCCATTCTTTGAACTGGCTTTATGAGCTTAGCCTTAATTGTCCTTACATTTTCATCTACATCAATATTTATTGCCACACTTCGGTCGTCACCCCATGGGACAAAGCCTCTATTGACCAATATAACCTTTAAGCTGTCTTTTAGATCGAATGGCGTCAAGACATAATATCCTGCATTGCTATTAATCGTTTGGTTGTCATAGATGAGTTGTCTGGAACTAATATAGCTACCCTCCAGCAAGACATCGTAATGCTCCTTTGTCATGATGTCGGCAGCATTATATGCAACCGCAGGGACGGATCTCTGTGAAAGCTTTATTAGGCCTTCTATTTGTCTTTTTTCTTCTGCTCTATCGAGCTGCCAAAAGCCCAGAGAAGTGAGCACTAAAATGACAAGTACAAACAAAAAAGAAGTAAACGAAAAGAGGGTTTTCATTAAAGGGCGGTTATGGAGTTAGGCTCTATCCACCCCATGTACCCGGCAAACATTAGCAGCACAAAAAGAGAGACCGACAAACTAACTCTGGTTACGAGGGATTTAAATAACTTGTCTGATCCCTTCTCTCCTCCCTTTAAAAGTCCTATTAGACCTGTTGCAAGAGCAAAAAGAATGGCAATTATTAATACAATAACTAAGAAGTTCACTGGCGCCCCTATTCTGAATAAGTTGAATTTAATTAATTAATTTTTATTATAATTAATTAGTACGAACACATTAAAGGTAACTAAACAAAAAGGCTCCAAAAGGAGCCTTTTTAATAACCTGCCGTTAACGCTTAAAGCCAGTACACAAAAATAAAAAGTCCTAGCCATACTACATCAACGAAATGCCAATACCAAGCAACGCCCTCGAATGCGAAATGGTTCTTATCATCAAAGTGCCCTTTTTGGACTCGATAAAGTATAACTGTAAGCATAATCGCTCCAACCGTAACGTGGAAACCATGGAAGCCGGTCAACATATAGAATGTGGAGCCATAAATTCCTGAGGTAAGCTTTAAGCCGTCATGGTATGCATGCCCATACTCAGCAATCTGAAAACCTAAGAATGCGAGTCCTAATGCTATTGTTGCTACCATCCATCCAATAATTTGGTCCCTATGTCCGGCCCTCAGGGCGTGGTGAGCAAAAGTTAGGGTAACGCCGGATAACAACAATAAAGCTGTATTTAATGCTGGCAGCCCCCAAGTATCAACCAAGGTTGTGGGTACAGACATTTCAACACCGGACTGCAAAACAGTCCCGGGCGTGCTAAAGGCAACTTGATTCCAGGTTGCACTAAATCCACTCCAGAGCTCGGGAGTGAATATGTTATTATCTGCTCCGCCGAGCCAAGGAACACTAAGAGCCCTTGCATAGAAGAGTGCACCAAAGAAGGCAGCAAAGAACATTACTTCTGAGAAAATAAACCAGCTCATTCCCCACCTGAAGGAGCGGTCAACTTGGTTGTTATAAGTGCCGCTAACACTTTCGTTAACGACTTGCCCCAACCAACCAAACATCATAAACACAACTATAACAAAGCCAAGAGCCATAACTGACCCGCCCCAACTAACATCGTGCATTAGGTTAGCAAAACCAACAAAAAGTGTTGATATTCCTATCGAACCAACTATTGGCCAATATGTGCCATTTGGTATGTAGTACTCTTGCTCGCTCATATTTTCTTCCTCATTTTAGCTATCAAGTTTAAAAAAATTATAGGACAGACTTATATCTTTTATGTGGCTGTCCAGTTCCGGTTCAACAACAAATCTTAACGTCATTTCAAGCTCTTCTTTTGGTTTGAATACTTGCCTATTAAAGCAAAAGCACTCCAACTTCTTAAAATGTTGTGCTGCCTCCGAAGGTGCAACACTGGGTATAGCCTGACCAATTACCTCTTTATCAGTATTATTCTTTGCAATATAGCTTGTGGTATAAAACTTACCAGGCACTATTTTCATTGAACTTACTTTAGGGCCAAACTGTACTGGAAAGCCCGGCATAGTCATTGCAAAAAAACTAACATTGACTGTGCGATTCTCGTTTACCTCATATTGTATTTCTTTGTCTACTCTACCAGTAGTACCATTAAAGCCTGTTATTTCGCAAAATACGTCATAAATTGGCACCATGGCATAAGCAAAGAAAAACATAATTATTGGCGCTGAGACTAACTTAACCCAGAAACCTTTCGTTATTTTTCTTTTTTTTTTCATACTAACCATAAAAAACTATGGTCGCTGTAAATACTCCTATCGCTATGGCACCAGTTATTAATGCTGTAATAATGGCGCCTTTTTTTTTCTCATCCATTAAGAGTGTTGAGACTCTTGTAATATCAATTCTCTTGAAGGTGGCTTGTTAAAACTGTGGTATTCAGCTTTAGCGTCGAGCGTCCACTCTAGTCCTTTTGCTCCCTCCCATGGCCTGGCGTCGCAAGGCTTACCATTTCTAATACAGTCGACAACTATATATGTCAATAATATGAATGATGCGCCGAACGCAAAACCGCCTATTGAAGAGATGACGTTAAAGTCAGCAAACTGCAAAGCGTAGTCAGGAATACGTCTAGGCATTCCAGCTAAACCTAAGAAATGTTGCGGGAAAAACAAAACGTTGACAGATATTGCCGCCCACCAAAAATGTATTTTTGCTAGCTTTTCGTTGTACATTTTTCCTGTCCACTTAGGTAGCCAATAAAGGGTTGCAGCAATAATTGACCATAAGGCACCTGTTACTAATACATAATGAAAGTGGGCTACAACAAAATAAGTATCATGGTACTGGATATCTGCAGGCGCTATTCCCAACATGAGGCCGGAGAAGCCACCAATTGTGAAAAGGAATACAAAAGAGATAGCCCAAAGCATAGGGGCTTCGAAAGTCATAGAGCCCTTCCACATTGTTGCAATCCAGTTAAAAACTTTTACTCCTGTTGGTACAGCAATCATCATAGTTGCATACATGAAATATAGCTCACCGGCAACCGGCATTCCGGTCAAGAACATGTGGTGGGCCCAAACTATATAAGATAGAAATGCGATTGATGCTGTTGCATAGACCATAGAAGAATAGCCAAACAACGGTTTACGAGCAAATGTCGGTATTATGTGTGATATCACTCCAAACGCTGGCAATATCATGATATAAACTTCAGGGTGGCCAAAAAACCAAAAGATATGCTGGAACATTACTGGGTCACCTCCGCCAGTAGCGTCAAAGAAAGCTGTACCAAAGTTACGGTCTGTAAGCATCATTGTAACAGCGCCAGCTAAGACCGGCATTGCTCCAATTAGTAAGAAAGATGTAATAAGCCAGGTCCATACAAAAAGAGGCATATCCATAAGCTTCATTTCTGGCGCCCTCATATTAAGTACAGTAGCAATAATATTAATAGACCCCATTATTGATGAGAAGCCTAATAGGTGGACTGCAAAAATAAAGAAGTCGGTACTGTCTGGTGCAAATGTGGTTGATAGTGGTGCATAGAATGTCCACCCAAAGGCTGGTGCTCCGCCATCCATAAAAAATGTGCTAAGCAGGATGCCGCCAGCAAAGGGAAGTATCCAGAATGACCAGTTGTTCATTCTTGGTAGTGCCATATCGGGCGCTCCGACCATCATCGGAATAAGCCAGTTAGCTAGACCAACAAATGCAGGCATAATAGCGCCAAATACCATTATCAGTCCGTGCATAGTGGTAAGCTGGTTAAAGAAATGCGGGTCCATAAGCTGAAGACCAGGCTGGAATAGTTCCATTCGTATTGCCATTGCCATCGCTCCACCCACTAATAACATGGTGAATGCAAACCACAAATATAGCGATCCAATATCTTTGTGGTTAGTTGTTTTAACCCACCTCATTAACCCCTTTTCAGGGCCATGATGGTGATCGTCGTGAGAAGCTGTTGCTGTCGTCATTATATTTCTCCTTTATTAGCGTGCAGATTTAACATCTGAAGGTTGGACAACGCCGCCCGTATTGCCGAAGGCGATTCTTTCGTAACTTATTACCGAAGCAAGGTCTGCATCCCCAAGCATCTTAAATGCTGGCATTCCGCCCTTACCATGGAGTACAATTTTCATATGGTCTGCCGCTGGCCCGTTGGCTATTTCTGATCCCTTAATTGCAGGGAACACTGGCACCATACCCGATCCGTCTTTCTTGTGACAGCCGGCACAGTTTGTATTGTAGACAGACTCGCCTTGTTCTCTTAGTTCTTCTTCTGACCATGTTTTGGTTGCACTTGCTGCAGCAGATTCAGCAGCCTGCTGTTGTTCATTAACCCATACCTGATAGTCAGCCTTTGACACAACCTCTACGACTATTGGCATGAATCCGTGGTCTTTGCCACACAATTCAGCGCACTGTCCACGGTATGTACCTACTTCGTCAATCTTGGCCCAAGCATCATTAATAAATCCAGGATTAGCATCCTGCTTAACTCCAAAGTCTGGAACCCACCAATCGTGAATTACATCGCTCGAGGTCACTAGGAATCTGATAGATGTATCAACCGGTAAAACAAGAGGTTTATCAACAGACAATAAGTATGCATCTTTCTGGTTAGTTTTGTTTCTGTCTTCATCTGAACCATTGATAACGTCTTTTGATGACTGCTTGAGGTTTGAAATAAAACTAATGCCCTCCTCAGGGTAATCATATTGCCACTTCCACTGGTGCCCTGTAATTTTTATTTCCATCTCTGCACTGTCAGTGTTCTCTAGATCAATAAGTGTTTTAGAGGCAGGGATTGCCATTGCTATCAAGATTAGTATAGGTATTCCGGTCCAAAGAAACTCAACAGTGGTAGACTCATGAAAGTTAGCAGCCTTTGCTCCTCTAGATTTTCTGTGTGTAAATACTGAATAAAACATAGCAGCAAAAACAACCACGGCTATGGCTACACAAACCCAAAAAACCATCATATGTAAGTCATATATGTCGCGACTCACAGAAGTAACGCCCTCAGTCATATTTAGGCTGTACTCAGCGAACGCATTAGTAGAAACCATTCCAAAAAGAGCGCCTATATAAGCTGTTATTCTTTTCATAAATCCTCCGAAAAAATTAATACTGGTTGTTATAACCATCTGAAAAACTGTGTGAAATGATACCTGTTTTTTTTATTTATTTCATAATTTTTTTAATTTTGTCTGGGTATTAATCGTTATATAAAATTTTTATATATTGCTATTTACTAACAACACTCAGTTTTGACTATAAAATAACTGACTGGAACAAGTGGAGCTTAATTGAGAAATGAATATTTTCAATAAACTAATATATTTTGCTATCGTTTTGGCTATGGTAGTAGTGGTTTTAGGTGCGTACACTCGTTTAGGAGACGCCGGACTTGGGTGTCCTGACTGGCCAGGATGTTATGGCCAGTTAATCGTGCCTGATTTAGCTCCTGGGTCAATAATTGATGGCTATGAAAGGCCGCTAGAGCCGGACAAGGGCTGGAAAGAGATGGTGCACAGGTACGCTGCTAGTACGCTTGGTCTTGTTGTTTTTTTGATTTTGCTTTTATCTGTAACAGGCAAGCCCAAAAGGGACCAGTCACTATGGCTGCCCACTTTTTTAGCGTTCTTTGTGGTTCTTCAGGGTCTTTTTGGTATGTGGACTGTTACCCTTAAAGTGCATCCCGGAATTGTTACAGCACATCTGATAGGTGCTTTTGCAACCACCAGTATGCTCTTTTGGCTGGCCCTAAACCAAAGAGTCGTGGTTAAACCAAGCACACCCATACCTATAGGCTCTAAATATTTATTGGTTTTTGGTTTTGTTGCCCTTGTGTTACAAATAATATTGGGTGGCTGGACAAGCACGAACTACGCCGCTACGTCATGTGGCGAGTTTTTCCCTACATGCTTAGGCCAGTGGTGGCCACCTATGAACTTTACCGAGGCCATGACTTGGGGCGCTTTAGGAGAGGATTATGAGTTTGCAAAAAACTTAGATAACAAAGCTAAAATTGCAATTCAAATGACTCACAGAATAGGTGCTGCAGTTGTAACTGTTACTCTCGCATCAATAATTTATACTTTCGGCAGGCACTCTCATCTAAAGCCAACCCTCCTGTGGATGGGGGTTTTTATGGTTCTACAGGTATCCCTTGGCATTATGAACGTTGTACTTTCTATTCCTATGGCTATTGCTGTTATGCACAACGCTATAGCGCTCATGTTGTTATTAAGTATGGTAGCTCTGATACATACTATATTCAAGCCAAGAATATAACGATACAGCCTCAGTCTGCTTACAACAACCTCAAGAAAGGGTGAACTTTACAGTTAAAATCACTAGACCAATAAAACCGATCGTCATTATTAACCCAACAAAAATATAAGGCCAAGGACCCTGCTTGTCGACCCTTTCAAAGTCTTTAACTAGGTCTTCCTTTTTTCCTACTCCTATCATTGCAGAAGCAAAAGCTTTGAATAACTGTCCAAGTCCTTTCATGCGCTTTCTGCGGGTATTAAATTGAAACCCTGATAAGCCAATAATGGTCAATCAACAAGGCTATAAAGATTAGCATCAGGTATTTAACGGAATACATAAATGTGTCCCAAGCCACTTTAGGGTCATCTGGTCTTCTATAAATTTTAATCGCATAGACTAAAAAAATAACCCCTAGAATTACTGCGGATGCTAAGTATATAACTCCAGACATGCCCGCCAAATACGGCAAAATGGTTACCAACAAAAGCAAGACTGAGTACAAAAGTATCTGCATACGGGTATAAGCAAGTCCATGTGTTACTGGGAGCATAGGTACGCCAACCTTTTTGTACTCTTTGTGCCTAAATATTGCAAGCGCCCAAAAGTGTGGTGGTGTCCATATAAAGACAATCAAAAACAACAAAAAAGCAAGCTCTATTCCCTGCTGACCGGTAATCGATGTCCAGCCTAGTATAGGTGGGGCAGCACCGGCAGCACCTCCTATAACAATGTTCTGTGGTGTAGCTCGTTTCAGGTAAAGGGTGTATATAACTGCGTACCCTATTAGTGAAATAAATGTTAGTAGCATAGTCAATGTGTTGACAAATAGCTGCAAAATGGCTAGACCTGTTACACCTAAAAACACACCCCAAATCAAGGCTTGTGTCCTACTGACTTTGCCTTGTGGTAAGGGTCTCTGGTCAGTTCTAGACATCTGCGTATCAATTTTTTCATCGACAACGTGGTTAAAAACTGCGGCGGAAGCTGAAGACAGGCCAATACCGGCAGATGCTGCCAACACCAAGGTCCAGTCTGGAAAGTATGGTGCCGGAACAGCTAACAACATTCCAACCACTGCTGTTAGCAAAATCAGCGCAACAACCTTGATTTTGCATAGCCCTAATAAGTCTGAAAAAGAAGGCATATTTAGCCCACCCTTGAATATTTAAATAGCCTGCCTAAATCTCTTACAACTTTTTTAATGTCTAGCTCACTAGAACTATAGTGCATCATAATATTGCCAAGCGGGTCAATTAAAAATATAGACCCCTGCGGAAATTTAGAGAGCTTTTTACTTATAGATTGGCTAGGTTCTGCAATAAGTATGTTTTTTACTTTTTGTGCGCTATTACTTGTTAAGAGAATTAGTTGCAGTCTGCGCATATCATCATTCATCAAAATACGAACAGTCTCTATTGACTTGAGCACATCTTTGCATCTATCGTCGCAATTATCAGTAGCATAGCTCAATGTCCAGATATTATTGAGAGTTCCCGGTGTTTCGTCAGAGAACACTATGTCTTTTTCGTTGGTGCTTATTATAGGGTTAACAAATTGGCCGTAATTAACAGTGCTCTGTGTAAATGATGTTGGGCTTAGGTAAAAGAATGCAGTACCTAAAGCTATGGGAAGCACAAAAGAGGCTAGTAATAGCCACAACTCTTTCTTAGAATTCATACGGTTCCTTAAGATTAACAAAGCACGACATTATATGCTCTAAGTACTTATTTATCAATCTTGCTTGATGGGCCTCTTACCACTATTCCGTTCTTAGACATGGCCATCTTTGCCTCTTCAATTGTGTACTCTCCAAAATGAAAAATACTCGCTGCAAGTACAGCATCAGCACCCCCCTCTGTAACCCCGACAGAGAGATGAGAAAGATTTCCTACACCGCCTGAAGCAATAACAGGCACTTGTACGGCATCAGATACCGCTCTGGTAAGCTCTATATCAAAACCATCCTTTGTGCCATCACGGTCCATTGAGGTCAACAAGACCTCTCCAGCACCTTTGTCGCCTGCCGTCATTTGTACAGCCCACTGTATTGCATCTATGCCTGTAGATTTGCGCCCACCGTGAGTAAATATCTCCCATCTAGGTGGTTTTTCAGAGACCTGCTTCGCGTCGATAGCGATCACAATACATTGCGACCCAAACTCTTCGCAAAGCGCCGGGATAAGCTCTGGGTTGATTATGGCTGCAGAATTAACAGCAACCTTGTCTGCGCCCGCATTAAGCATTGACCTAACGTCTTCTGCCTTACGTATGCCCCCACCAACAGTTAACGGGATAAACACATGTTCTGCAATTTTTTCAACCATATGTGTTGTTGTATCACGATTCTCGTGTGAGGCTGTTATGTCTAAAAAAGTAATCTCGTCAGCACCATCTCTATCATAACGCTTTGCCACCTCAACCGGGTCTCCGGCATCCTTAATATCAACAAACTTTACGCCCTTAACTACACGTCCATCTCTAACGTCAAGGCAGGGTATGATTCTTTTGGCTAAACTCATGGTAACTCAATTTTACCGTAACTTAAAAAGTTCGCTCGATATATATTATTTCTATGGTGGTCGTTATCAATTATTCTGCTCATCTTAAGCTAGATAAACATACAAAGCTAATAGCAAAAAAAGTGCTCTCTGGTTATTTTCTTCTCTGCAGGTATAATTAGCGCCTATGAATTTTCCCAAACACATCGCAATCATAATGGACGGTAATGGTCGATGGGCGCAGAAACGCCTTTTGCCAAGGGCTCTGGGACACCAAAAGGGTGTCAAGGCTGTGCGAGATACTGTAAGACATTGCTCTGAGAATGGGGTTGCCATGTTGACCTTGTTTGCCTTTAGTAGCGAAAATAAAAACCGATCCGGAGAAGAGTTTTTGGCCCTAAGCAAACTTTTCTTAGGTGTTCTAAAAAGTGAAACATCGAAGCTACACAAAAACAATATAAAACTAAAAATTATTGGTGACATGTCTTTGTTCTCTAAAGAAATACAGGTTGCTGCTGCTAGTGCGATTGAACTGCTACAAAACAATACTGGAATGGCACTTGTTATTGCTGCTAACTATGGCGGTCAATGGGACATCACTCAGGCAACTAAGAAGGTTGCACAACTATGTGTCGAAGGGGAAATAGACTATAAAGATATAAGCTCTGATGATATCTCTAAACACTTGTCGTTGGCTAATGAACCTTCGGTTGATTTGCTAATTAGGACTAGCGGTGAGATTAGATTGAGCAACTTTCTGTTGTGGGATATAGCGTACAGTGAAATGTATTTTACTGATGTGTTATGGCCAGATTTTTCTGCATCTGAACTTGATATAGCCGTAAAGACTTATAACCAGAGGCATCGCAGGTTTGGAGCTAGGCAGGAAAAAGCACAATGACTAGTGCCTTACAAAGAGTTGTCACTGCTATGATTGCTGCACCGCTTTTTATTTGGGCTGTTTTCTCCATGCCTTCAGATTACTTTTCTTACTTGTTACTGTTCCTTGTAGCGCTAGGCTCTCTGGAGTTTTCTAAACTAATTAAATTGCGCAGCCCCTACTCTAGGATCACGTACTCTGTATTTATTATTACTGTAGCGCTTTTCGTTAACAGCCTAGAGAATGCAGTGCCCTTCGTTTTGTCTTTATCCATTATTTGGTGGGTCATAAATCTATATTGGGTAGTGAGCTATCCTAGCAAGACCTCGTTGTGGTTTGATCCTTTTGTAGTCAGAGTGCTCAGTGGCCTGATGTTGCTTATTCCAATGTGGATTTCTCTAAGCTATTTACACCGAGTCTATGGGCCAGAATGGTTCCTTCTCTTGATGCTAATTGTTTGGGCAGCTGACTCAGGTGCATATTTTACTGGTAAGTCAATAGGAAAGCACAAACTGTCGCCTAATGTCAGTCCGGGAAAAACTATAGAGGGTCTTTTAGGTGGTGTAGTATTTTCAATTGCCGCTCTGATTTTATTTGTAAGCCTATCTGAAGAAGGTCAAAAAATTGATACGCCTGAGTATGTTGGGTATTTTTTCCTGGTGATTATTATCGGACTTGTGTCAGTACTTGGAGACCTTTATGAAAGTCTGTTTAAGCGCGTATCTAACATTAAAGATAGTGGCAAATTTTTTCCTGGTCATGGAGGTATTCTCGACAGAGTAGACAGCTTGACGGCCGCCTCTCCATTTTTTCTAGTGGGCCTTAATTTGTTATGAAAAACATTACCATTCTAGGTGCAACAGGATCAATAGGGAGCAGCACCCTTTCAGTGATTAGCCGCCATCCTCAAAAGTTTAGTGTTTTTGCTATGAGCGCAAACACTAACTGGCGCAGTATGGCTGAACTTTGTAACAAGTTTGAACCTAGGTTTGCAGTCATGTCCGACTCTGTATCTGCATCAAAACTGAAGCACGCCCTTGAAATTGACACTATAGTTATGAGTGGTAGTGAGGCACTCTGTGAAATAGCCTCGCACCATGAAACAGACTACGTCATGGCAGCAATAGTTGGTTCAACAGGTATGCCCTCTGCACTGGCAGCTGCTAACGCAGGAAAACGTGTCATGCTAGCAAATAAAGAGTCACTGGTATTGGCAGGTGAAATATTCATTGGAGCAATAAAAAAGTCAGGAGCCGAATTAATCCCAGTTGACTCAGAGCATAGCGCTATTTTTCAGTGCCTAAATGGAGACACTTTGTCTAATGAAAAAGGTGTAGCTACAACAGATGAGGTCTACTCGTCTGTAGTCAAAGTTCAGCTTACCGCAAGTGGTGGACCCTTCTTTAGAAAGCCTATAGATGAATTTATGTCAATAACTCCTGAACAGGCCTGTGCACATCCTAATTGGAGTATGGGTAAAAAAATATCCGTAGACTCAGCAACAATGATGAATAAAGGTCTAGAGGCAATCGAAGCGCACTACTTGTTTGCATTGCATCCTGACCAGATTGATATTGTTATTCATCCACAAAGCATTATCCACTCCTCGGTATACTTCAAAGACGGGTCGACCTTGTCTCAGCTCGGATCTCCAGATATGCGTACTGCAGTTTCTTATGCCCTGTCCTATCCAGCACGAATAGAGTCTGGAGTAAGTCCGGTAGACTTAACCAAGCAGTCGTTGGATTTCTATATACCTGACAATAAAAGATTCCCCTGCCTTGGACTTGCTTTTGATGCCCTAAAAATGGGGGGTTGCTGTATGGGCACTATTAATGCGGCAAACGAGATTGCCGTAAGCTCGTTTCTTGAGAATAAAATTAAGTTCTTAGATATTCATAAAGTTATTGAGCAAACCTTGAGTTTAGTTCCATTTTCTAAGAACGAAAGTCTTGCACAAGTTATGTCTAACGATGAACTCGCAAGAGAGGTTGCAAGTGAGGTTGCAAGGTCTTATGCTTAGGCGTGCATTTTCACCACTAACAAGACTTTATCGATTTTGGATTGCTGTTGTGATTGGTGCCCTTATAGGGTTTACGGTAAACGCTGCAGTTTCTGAACATCTCTTCGTGGTAGAAAAGGGTGACACTCTGAGCTCCTACTTTAACCGTTTAGGGCTTAGTAACCAGGTTTTGTTAAGCATGTTGTCTTCTAGCAACAAGAATGTGGCACTAAATAATTTAAGTATCGGTCGCCCCTTAGTTATAAGACTGGACCAAGACAAACAACTTGAATCATTAGCTTATAGTATTACTAGAGACAAGCTATTTAAAATAAATAAAAAAGGCAAGCGCTTTGTTACTACAATAAACGAAACAAACAAACCAAAGGGGTTTAATTCAACCACTGTAACAATAAACAAATCTCTAAGTTATGACGCTAAAAAACTTAACGTTTCCCCTGCAGTAATAAACACAATTGTTCGTGTTTTCTCATGGAGAATTAACTTCAAAAAAGACCTAAGAAAGGGGGATAAATTTATAATTGTTGGCGACAACACTAAGAACCCGGTAGCATTAATTTATAAAAGTCGGTCGAAAAATGTTTCATTTTTCTCTTACATTGATGAGTATGGGAATGTGGACTATTATGACGGCTCAGGCCTATCTGTTAGCCATTCTTTTTTGCCTGCGCCGTTAAAATATGAACGCATAAGTTCAAAGTTTCAAAAATCTAGATACCACCCAATCTTAAAGGTTTGGAAGCCTCACAGGGCGATAGACTTTAAGGCAAAAAAAGGTACCCCGGTATTCTCTACTGCTGATGGCGTAATTAAACAAGTTAAAAAGGGTGGCAGCTTAGGCAACGTAGTTTACATTCAGCACGGCAACGACCACCTCACAGTTTATGCGCACCTATCAAAGTTTGCTCGTGGATTAAAGGCAAACAAAAAGATTGAACAAGGCCAGACTATTGGCTATGTTGGGTCCACAGGTCGCTCCACTGGCCCTCACTTGCACTACGAGCTTCGCTATAAAGGCGAGAGAAAGAATCCGTTAAAATATAACGTGATGAAGCACAGGACGCTAAGCCAAAGGGATTTGTCCTTATTTAAAAAGCGTGCAAATTTCATACTTAAAAGTCTTTGATATTACTGGCTGTCTAACCAATTCTTCCAACTGTCTGGGGACAGGCTTTTCCATTGGCCTCCTCTAACGTACTGATCTTGATAACTCTTTGCCCCTTTTACGTTATTTAAGATAGCAAATGAGAGCATTTCTTCAATACTTGCAACGTCATATGTCCCAGGGATTAACGACTCGTTCCTAATTATAGCGGCAATAAATGCAGAGCTAGAGTTGCCGTTAACTTGAAAAGAGCGTTCGAATAAGTTTAATGCCATAAGCTCGTCCTTTAACGTCCCGCCGCTTCCATCCAACAAGAGCATGGCATAATCATGCATAGCCTTGTCGTACCCCATTAGCGCCAGGCTTAGAAGGAGCTCGTTAGCGGTTGAATTTTGTGGGGCGTACCCCATAATTTTGCTCCCCATACGTGCCTGCCTTGAGGTTTCATACATGGCATCAAGGTCGTTTAGGCTGAATGCGCCCTTTAGTAGTAAGGAGTTTCCCCGCATGACTACGTCACGAGACTCTATTTCATTGCCGATCTGTATTAAACGAAGGGCGCTGTCTGATAATTGAGACGCGAAGGCACCATTAACAATTAAAACAAGGGCTGAGAGATATTTTTTCATACTATTAATGTCGAATATTTTAGCATAATAGATTAAAATATCTGCAAAACCGTTTAAAGCCAAGACATGCAAAAACCTAACAACTCAAACCTCAGTTTGCCACTACTATATAAAGGCAAAGTAAGAGATGTTTATGAGGTTGATAGTACACGTTTGCTTATGGTTGCAACTGACCGGTTAAGTGCTTTTGATGTAGTCTTTGATGAACCAATAAATAAAAAAGGTGTTGTTCTTACTTCGGTGTCTAACTACTGGTTTGACAAGACAAAAAATATCATACCAAACCACCTAACAAACGAACCCTTAGAAAGCGTGCTGCCTGATACAGAGGCGAAGCTTCTTATGGGCAGGGCAGTTATAGTGAAAAAACTCAAGCCTCTTGCAGTCGAAGCAATAGTCAGGGGCTATATTATCGGGTCTGGATGGAAAGACTATAAAAAAAATGGATCGATTTGTGGAATACCACTTCCCAAGGGCTTGGAGTTGGCACAAAAGTTACCAAAGGCTATATATACACCCTCCACCAAAGCAGATATGGGGGATCACGACGTTAACATAGACTACAGCGCTACAGTAAAAATTATCGGTGAAAAATTAGCTAAGCAAGTAAGAGATGTTAGCGTTGAGATATATTCATTTGCTGCTAAATTAGCATCTGAAAGGGGCATAATAATAGCCGACACCAAACTAGAGTTTGGTCTTGACGAAAACAACTGTTTAACGCTCATGGATGAAATTTTAACTCCGGACTCATCTCGTTTTTGGCCTAAGGCGACTTATGCCGTCGGTTCTAGCCCGAAAAGTTTTGATAAACAGATTGTCCGAGACTACCTAGAAACCCTTGATTGGAACAAAGCCCCTCCGGCCCCAAAATTGCCACAAAGTATTATTGAAAAAACTTCAAACAAGTATTTCGAGGTTCAGCGGCTTCTTACTCAGGAATAAATGATGCAAATTAGTGGCTTGATTGAAAAAATGAATACCAGCCTCGACATGGGCATTGCACAATATCGCCTGCCTATAGGTGAAAAGATGTTAAACATGAACGATCTGATTGGGGAGCGTATTAGCCTTAACTTTGACGGCAAAATATACTGCTCCAATTGCGGTAAAAAGACAAATAAAAGCTACTCACAAGGTTATTGCTTTCCCTGCTGTCAGAAGCTTGCTAGGTGTGATATGTGTATCATGAAACCAGAACAGTGCCATCACCATATGGGGACCTGTCGTGAGCCTGAATGGGGCACTAGGAACTGCTTCACGCCGCATGTTGTTTATCTTGCTAATTCCTCTGGAGTAAAGGTTGGTATAACTCGTAAAAGCAACACCCCTAGCAGATGGATTGATCAGGGTGCCGTTGCGGCCTTGCCCATTCTTGAGGTTGATACTAGACTAAAGTCGGGACAAATTGAGGTTGCATTAAAAGAATACGTTAATGACAAAACAAATTGGCGCAAAATGTTGAAAAATGAAGTAACAAGCTTAGACCTTGTAAAAATAAGCGAAGAGCTTATCCCTAAGATTTCAAGCGCTATAAAACAGACGAATGCAACTATAATTTATGATAGGCCTTTAGAAATCAATTATCCTGTAATACAATACCCTAACAGCATTGACTCTCTGAACCTTGATAAAAGCCCTCTCATCTCTGGAATGTTGCTTGGTATTAAGGCCCAGTACCTGATTTTTGATTGTGGCGTCCTTAACATTAGAAAGTTTAGCTCTTATAATATTGCAATAAACTATTAACATACCGAAAACACATGAGTGATTTAACTATTGAAGATTTACAAACAGGTAGTGGCTTAAATGCTGGCACAGGAGACACTGTGTCCGTACACTATACCGGCTGGCTCAGTAATGGAAAAAAGTTTGACTCGAGCGTTGACAGGAATCAGGAGTTTGTTTTCGAGCTGGGTTCGGGCCAAGTAATCCCTGGGTGGGACATGGGCATTGAAGGAATGCAGGTTGGCGCCAAGAGAAAACTTACAATACCCTCAGACTTAGCCTATGGCCCGATAGGTGCCGGGGGTGTAATACCGCCAAATGCCACCCTAGTGTTTGAGGTTGAATTAATGGCTATAAAGTGATGAAAGAAGACTTTCCTCGAGTAAAAAGACTTCCGGCCTATGTGTTTGCCATTACTAATGAACTAAAAATGCAAGCAAGGGCAAGGGGCGAAGATATTATTGATTTTGGCATGGGCAACCCTGACCAGCCAACGCCTAAAAATATAGTTGACAAGCTAATCGAAACCGCTAAACGGCCAGACACACATCGTTATTCAGCATCAAGAGGCATACCAAGACTACGCCTTGCTATTTCTAACTGGTACAAAAGGCGTTTTGATGTTGACCTAGACCCGGACACCGAGACCATTGTGACAATTGGCTCTAAGGAGGGTCTTGCTAACTTAGCACAAGCCGTAGTTGGGCCAGGCGACACAGTTTTAGTCCCCAACCCCGCATACCCGATACACCCTTACGGATTTATTATTGCTGGAGCAGATATACTGCACATACCGTGTGGCCCAGAAGACGACTTCTTTTCCGAGTTAAAAAGGTCAATTAATAATACTTGGCCAAAGCCTAAAATGCTTGTAATTAACTACCCCTCTAACCCAACCTCGGAATGCGCTGACTTAGAGTTCTTTGAAAAAATTATCGACATAGCAAAGGCTAACAGCATTTGGGTCGTTCAGGATCTTGCCTATGCCGACATTGTTTTTGATGGCTATGAAGCCCCAAGCATACTTCAAGTAAAAGGAGCAAAAGACATAGCCGTTGAATTTTTCTCTCTTTCTAAAAGCTACAACATGCCTGGATGGAGGGTTGGTTTCATGGTTGGAAATCCCTTGCTCGTCGCTGCACTGGCAAAAATAAAGTCGTACCTTGACTATGGTGTTTTTACCCCTATACAGGTAGCCTCTATTGAGGCTCTTGAGGGTGACCAGTCTTGTGTAAGGGGCATTGCTATGATGTATCAAAAGCGTAGAGATGTACTATGTAATGGTTTACAATCCGTAGGTTGGAATGTTGTTCCTCCAAAAGCAACCATGTTTGTTTGGGCTAAAATACCTAAACACTACGAAGAGCTAGGTTCTCTTGAGTTTACAAAAAAACTGTTAAAATTTGCAAAAGTTGGTGTGTCTCCTGGACTTGGGTTTGGCCATAATGGTGACAACTATGTTCGTTTTGGACTAATTGAAAATGAACAACGAATAAGACAAGGTGTAAGAGGTATTCGTTCGATGTTTAAAGAGGACGGTTTAATTTAACAATTATTTTATGAAGCTAAGTGCAAAACAATTTAAACAACTGCCTGGCAAGCGCCTAACCCTGCTTGGAATGTCTGGCGTTGGAAAAACTCACCTAGCCAAAACCCTAAGCAAAGACGATAGCTGGTTTCACTATTCGGGAGACTATCGTATTGGGGCTGAACACCTAAACAAATCAATTCTAGAGAATATAAAAATAAGAATAATGAAGGATCCTTGGCTTGAAAAACTTCTGCACGACAAGTCAATAGCCCTAAAAAACAATGTTACTTTTGACAATCTGTCTTCAGTCTCTGCGTTCCTTGGAAAGGCTGGAAACCCCGAACTTGGCGGCCTTCCAATAGATGAGTTTATTTCTCGTCAAGAGCTTCACAAAGAGGCAGAAACTCAGGCAATGCTTGATGTGCCTAAATTTATACTGAGAGCCAAAAGACAAGGCATTAATAATTTTATTAATGACGCTGGTGGTAGTTTATGCGAGATTGATAATACTGAGGTTTTTAAGACTCTGGCAGAGCACACTGTTATTATCTATATTAAAGCCAGCAGTACTAACGAAAAGACGCTCATAGAGAGGGCACAAATGCAGCCCAAACCGATGTACTATCAACCTGACTTCTTGCAAAACCAGTTAAAAATATACCTACAAAAGAACGGCATGGTTTATGTAGCACAGATGGACCCTGACGATTTTGTTCGCTGGATCTTTCCTCGCTTACTCGAACACCGTAAGCCAAAATATGCAGAAATTGCTAACCTGTATGGTTACACTGTAACTAGTGACGACCTATACAGCTGTGGCAGTTCATCCCAAATATTAGAATTAATTCAAGACTCTATAAAATAATGCCACTAATCGCAAACTCAAATCTACCCACTTTCAAACGACTAGGCGAAGACTGGGTGACTATACTGACTGAAGACCGCGCAAGCCATCAAGCAATAAGGGAGCTCCACATTGGGCTTCTAAATTTGATGCCTGATGCTGCCTTAGAAGCAACTGAACGACAGTTCTTTAGACTGGTAGGGCGGTCCAATCAAATTGCACAGTTCTATATGCACCCCTTTACACTGCCTTCAATTGAACGAGGTAAAGGCACCAAAGACCATATTTCTAGATACTACAAAAGCTTTGAGGAGATTAAGTCGCACGGCCTTGATGCACTAATCATTACAGGGGCCGCTGTTGAACAAGCCAACCTGTCTGAGGAGCCTTTCTACGAACACCTTAAAGAGGTTATTGACTGGTCTTATGATTTCGTTACGTCAACTATTTGTTCGTGTTTGACGACACACGCAGTAATGGAGTTTCGTTACAACAAAAAAAGACAGCCCATAGGCGAGAAGTGTTGGGGCGTCTTTCCTCATGAAGTAGTAATGAGACACCATCCACTGCTTAAAGGTATAAACACTCGTTTTAATGTTCCACATTCTAGGTATAACGAAATCTCTTTACAGCAGTTTGCAGATTCCGGGGTTGAGGTTTTAGTTAAAAGCGATATAGGTGCTCACATGGGTGTAAGTGATGACCTTTTTCGTATAGTGTTTTTTCAAGGTCACCCCGAATACGACAGTATTAGTCTTCTTAAAGAATACAAAAGGGAAATTGCTGCTTTTTTGAATAACAAAAGGCCCGACTACCCGGTTTTTCCGGATAATTACCTTGGCGAACAGAGTCGGGCAATATTGAGAGAATACAAATCTAAACTGCTTAGTGCTGAATTCTCTTTGTCTGAGTTTCCCGAGGAGCTTATAGCCAAAACTCTTGATAATACCTGGCGAGACGCTACTGGTGCCCTTATTAGTAACTGGATTGGGTGTGTATATCAGGTAACGCATGAGGATGTTAAATTGCCTTTTATGGACGGTGTTAATCCAGAAGACCCTTTGGGTATAAAGTAGATCTTCTTTTGTTGGTTGTTTTAATATACAATCCTATTACCATTGCTCAATTTATGCACCAAGATTAAAATATAGCTATGAAGATTATCCGCGGCCTGCACAATCTTTCTAATCTTAGTGGTTGTGTAGCTACTATTGGCAATTTTGATGGTGTACACTTGGGCCATCAGAAGATTTTAAAAAACGCTTCGGCAAAAGCCAAGTCTCTACGCTTACCTCTTGTGGTTATTTCTTTTGTACCTTCTCCTCAGTCCTTTTTCAATCGACCACAGCCCACACTAAGCAGCTTTAAAGAAAAGCACTTTCTTCTCGAGTCTTTTAGCGTTGATGAGCACCTGATTATTAATTTTAATAGGCGCTTCTCTGAAGTTAGTGCTGAACAATTTTTACTTCAGACTTTAATCGGCAAGCTAAAAATGTCTTACTGTTTTATAGGTGATGACTTTCGTTTCGGCAAGAATAGGGTGGGGAATTTTAATATGCTTAAAGAGTTTTCAAAAAGACACAACTACATAGTTGAAAACTCTAGCAGCATTCTACACAGAAGCAAAAGAATTAGTAGCTCAACAATTAGGTCTCTTTTGTTGTCTGGTGGTTTTGCTCTCGCTAACGAGATGCTTGGAAGAGAGTTTAGTATCACCGGAAAGATTGTGCATGGCGACAAAAGAGGCAGAACTATTGGGTTCCCAACTATAAACGTTCCTATCAGAAGGTGTGTCAGCCCTGTTTTAGGCGTTTTTGCTGTTAAGGTGTGCCTAGGAGGTATGTCCTATTACGGTGTTTGCAATATCGGAAAGCGCCCCACGTTTGGTGGTGAAAAAACCTTGCTGGAAGTTTATATATTTAATTTTGATGAGCAGGTATATGGTCTACAGGTAACGGTCACTTTCAAGTTAAAGATAAGGGAAGAAAAAAGATTTGGCTCGTTCGAAGACTTAAAACAGCAGATTCTTCTAGACACTCAGTCGACAAAAGACTACTTTAAAATCTAAACAACCTTCCATCTAAGGACCTCTCCTGCCATAAACGGAACTATGCTTGATTTACCGCAAGGATAGCTGTCTGGCACAGTCCACTCTTTTCTTTGTAGAGTCGTCGTGCCCTGGTTTCTGGGCATAGAATAAAAGTCTGGACCAAACTTTGACGCAAAGCCTTCAAGCCTATCTAGCGCGCCGGCAGACTCAAATGCTGTAGCGTATAGCTCTATTGCACAGTGGGCATTTAGAACTCCTGCACAGCCACAAGACGACTCTTTGTATTCTTTCAAGTGTGGGGCCGAATCAGTACCAAGAAAAAACTTGGGGCTTCCGCTCGTGGCAGCGCCCAAAAGGGCTGACTGGTGTGGTTTAGACCTTTTAAGCACCGGTAAACAATAATAATGCGGACGAATGCCGCCTGCAAGCATATCGTTACGATTAGCTAAAAGGTGGTGTGGCGTAATTGTTGCTGCCACATTATTGCTGCTGGACACAACAAAGTCGCATGCGTCCTTTGTAGTTACATGCTCAAAAACAACCTTAAGCTCAGGAAACTTGTTAATAAGCCCTCCAAGCACATCTTCAATAAACACTGCCTCACGATCAAAAATATCAACATCTGCATGGGTCACCTCTCCGTGTACAAGGAGAAGCATGCCGACTTTCTGCATCATTTCTAATGCAGGATAAATGTTATTAACGTTTGTCACCCCGCTATCGGAGTTTGTTGTTGCGCCAGCAGGGTATAGCTTTGCCGCCCTAATGTGTGTGTGTTTAGAAGCATCCTCTATATCCTTAGCGGTGGTGTTGTCAGTCAAATACAGCACCATTAGGGGGTTAAATTCAGAGCCGTTTGGCAAAGAACTAATTATTTCTTCGCGGTACTTGAGTGCCTGAGTTGAATTTGTAATCGGAGGGTTAAGGTTTGGCATAATAATGCCTCTTCCCATCTGTGCAGCGCTCATGCCAATAACAGACTTGAGCTCGCGGCCAGTACGCACGTGTAAATGCCAGTCGTCTGGCTTTAATATTGTTATTTTTTGCATAAATTCATTGCGCCTTGTTTAATCGCTCTCTTTCTGTCTGGGCGTTTGTTGTTCAATGCAAGCTTTTTACCGCCCATGACAGTGCTTGTATTTTTTCCCGGAATTACAAGGGCATGGCTCATTTCTTCCTATCTTCTTCCTTTTGTTGTTTACATTTGAGCTCTTTTCGTCGGCCCCGTTGTGTTGATATTCAACATTCTTGTTGGCTTGGGGCTCAACCTCAGATGCTTTGGTTTGTTCGTTAATAGTTACTAGCGATAGCGCTTTAACTATTTCTGTGTTTATAGTATCAAGCAAGGATGTGAACATTACGAATGATTCTTTTTTGTATTCTTGAGCAGGGTTTTTTTGTGCGTAACCGCGAAGATTAACGCTTTGTCTCAGGTAGTCCATTGATGCAAGGTGTTCTTTCCAATAATGGTCAAGCGCCCTTAACATTACCGCCTTTTCGAAGCCGCGCATTTGTTGCTCTCCGACTAGTTCCTCCTTTTTCTCGCTTATAGATGCAAGGCCATCAATAATTCTGTCCTCAAGCTCATCAACGTCAAGGCCCTCGTCAAGCCAATCTTGTAAAGGGAAGTCAGCCGCATAGTCTGACTTTAAAGCGTTGTGCAGCCCTTCAACATCCCAATCATCCTCTGACTGTGCTGTAGATATATACCCCTCAAACAGGTCCCCTATAACGGTTCTTCTCATTGTAGCATAACGCTCCCGAACGTCTTCAACACTCATAAGTTCATCGCGCAAACCATAGATAACTTTTCTTTGGTCGTTAGCAACATCGTCATACTCTAGCAGGTGCTTTCGTGCGTCGTAATTCATTCCCTCAACCTTTTTCTGTGCATTTTCTATTGCACGATTCACCATTTTGTGCTCTATGGCTTCGCCCTTTTCCATACCGAGTTTTTTCATCATGTTTGCCATTTTTTCACTTGCAAAGATACGCATAAGACTGTCTTCCAATGACAAATAAAAGCGTGTTGACCCAACGTCACCCTGTCTCCCAGCACGGCCTCTTAACTGGTTGTCCACTCTACGAGATTCGTTACGCTCAGTTCCAACAATGTGGAGGCCTCCAGCCCCAATAACCGCTTCGTGTTGCTTTGCCCAGTCAGTCTTTTGTTTGTCTGTTGGGTTGTCGGTCATTCTGCCCCCAAGAACAATGTCTGTTCCTCGTCCAGCCATATTTGTTGCAATTGTAACTGCGCCTATAGAGCCGGCATTTGCGATTATGCTTGCCTCTCTTTCGTGTTGTTTGGCATTCAGCACCTCGTGTTTAATGTTTTTCTTCTTTAGAATGCCAGAGATTAACTCAGAGTTTTCAATACTGCTTGTACCGACCAAAACCGGTTGCCCTGTTTGCTGACAGCTAACCACATCATCCGCTATCGCCGTGAACTTTTCTTCTGTTGTCAGGTAAATTTGGTCTGACGAGTCGGTCCTTGTAGACGGGCGATTTGGTGGAATTACCACACACTCTAGGCCATAAATATCTTGGAATTCTACAGCCTCTGTGTCTGCAGTTCCCGTCATTCCTGAAAGCTTTGAGTAGAGCCTGAAATAGTTCTGAAAAGTAATCGAGGCGAGTGTCTGGTTTTCTTTTTTGATGCTTACACCCTCTTTTGCTTCAATTGCCTGATGTAGCCCTTCAGACCATCTTCTCCCAGGCATGGTCCTGCCTGTGAACTCGTCAACAATAACAATTTCGTCCTCTGTAACTATGTAGTCTACGTCTATCTGGAATAGAATGTGCGCCCTTAAGCCAGAATTAATATGCTGCATAAGAAGGATATTACTGGCATCATATAGACTTGCTCCTTCTAACAGCGCTCCGGCCTTTATGAGTAATTTTTCTGCCTTGCTGTGGCCGTCATCGGTTAGGAACACTTGTTTGTGCTTCTCGTCAACTGTATAGTCACCCTGCTCCTCTATAAGAACTTCCTTGCCTTCGCCACTCTCAACTTGTCTTGTAAAACTTGGAATCATTTGGTTTATTGCATGGTATATGCTTGAATAGTCGTCTGAAGGACCAGATATAATTAGAGGGGTTCTGGCTTCGTCAATTAGTATGGAGTCAACCTCATCCACAATCGCAAAATTTAACTCTCTCTGAACCTTCTGTGCGCTACTGAAGGCCATATTGTCACGTAGATAGTCGAACCCTAGCTCGTTATTGGTTGCATAAACAACGTCACAAGCATAGGCTGCTTGTCTCTCTTCTGGCGGCATTCCTGAAGTTACTGATGCAACGCTAAGCCCCATAAATTCAAATGCTGCTCCCATCCATTGTGCGTCACGTGCTGCCAAATAATCATTTACAGTTACTATGTGCACCCCTTTGTCGCTCAGGGCGTTCAAGTATGCTGGCAGTGTGGCAACAAGAGTTTTTCCTTCGCCTGTACCCATCTCTGCAATATTTCCGTCATTTAAAACCATGCCTCCGATTAACTGCACGTCGTAGATCCTTAAACCAAGCGCCCTAACGCATGCCTCTCTCATAACAGCAAAAGCCTCGGGAAGAATAGACTCTATGCCCTCATCTTTGGCAATTCTTTGTTTAAACTCATGAGTCTTTAATTTGAGCTCTTCATCGCTCAAAGAACCTAGGCCCTCTTCAAAAGAGTTTATTGTGGCAACTGTTTTGTGTAGCTTTTTGACAAAGCGGTCGTTTCTTGAGCCTACAATCTTCGCGGCAACTTTGTTGATAATGTTCATTTAAACGGCTTAGTTTGATTTTCCAAAATAGTGCTATTTTCGCATATATACTGTGACATATAGCAATCTTTATATTGTTAGTAGTATAAAATTTATCATTATAAGTAGCATATTGGCCCTTTGGCTCTGTGCTTTACTTTTGAATATAATTTTATGAATAAACATAATGCAGAGCTAGTCAACGCTGCCAACCTTTCGCCAAAAGGGTCTCTTGGCAAGCTCTTTTTGATGGCTAGAAAATATAACCATATAAATGACGAGGTTTCGCCCCAACTGCCGAACACTATTAACTCCATCAGGCTCTCAATAATTGTTGGCAATACCGCAACCTTTGTTGCACCAAACCAGCCCGTTGCTTATAAAGCAAACCAACAAAAGCAACTACTATTGGATCTGCTAAAGACAATTGATGGTCTTTCACATGTTGATAAGGTAGTGATTAAAGTTGACTATATATAATTATTTCATTATATTAACCGTTATATTACTCTATAATTATCGTTTTTGCATTTTAAAAACACTATAATTGTTGTTTTTTATTTGCGCGTTATGAGTAATTATGTGAGGACATCAGCCCTATGTCAGAGCAAGAAATAGATTTGAAAAGAAGACGCCTACTTACAGGCGCAACTAGCGTTGTTGGAGCGATTGGAGTTGGCGGAGTTGCCTGGCCATTCCTGTCTTCTTGGAGCCCATCAGCGAGAGCGAAGGCGGCGGGAGCACCTATTGATGTTGATATAAGCAAGCTCGAAAACGGTCAACTGGTAAGAGTGTTATGGAGAAAAAAGCCTGTTTGGATTTTTAAGCGTGACGAACAAACAATTTCAAACCTTTCGGCGCTAGAGGGTGAGCTTGATGACCCTAACGGCACTGGCAACTCTAAGACACAGCAACCGCCATATATAACAGAGTCGCATCGTTCTATTCGCCCCGAAGTTGCGGTTATAGTTGGGGTTTGTACCCACCTAGGATGTTCTCCAACCTATAGGCCAGAAGTTGGGGCTGCTGACCTTGGAGGCGAAAGATGGAAGGGCGGTTTTTATTGCCCGTGCCACGGCTCTAAGTTTGACCTAGCTGGCAGGGTTTACAGTGGTGCGCCTGCACCCACTAACTTGGTTATACCTCCATATAGTTTCATATCAGACACACTTATAAGGGTTGGTGTTCAACCAGATGCCGCCTAAACAAGCTCAAACTATGGAACACAACAGACTCCTAAATGAATATGAATAAAAACAAAAACTGGATTGACCAAAGATTTCCCCTAACAAAAGTTTGGAATGAACACCTTGCAGAATACTACACCCCTAGAAATTTCAATTTCTGGTATTTTTTTGGGTCCCTTGCATTGTTAGTGCTTGTCTTGCAACTTGTTACGGGTATTTTTTTAACAATGCACTACAAACCTGACACCGCTACTGCTTTCGCTTCGGTAGAGTACATTATGCGTGATGTAAACTGGGGATGGCTGATTCGTTATATGCACTCAACTGGTGCTTCGGCATTCTTTATTGTTATCTATCTACACATGTATCGAGGCCTTCTTTATGGCTCTTATAAGGCGCCAAGAGAGCTTA
>Ga0206681_10000241_pt1 | contig 32330 bp, 30 predicted proteins | sample M150012015metaG_FD_161048 | JGI IMG/M metagenome (GOLD analysis project Ga0206681, IMG submission 161048) | Ammonia-oxidizing marine archaeal communities from Monterey Bay, California, United States - M1 500m 12015 | ecosystem: Environmental > Aquatic > Marine > Intertidal zone | place: USA... | reverse complement strand
AAATATCGAACCACCTGAATCAATTGACTTTGAAATGCTACCAAACGAAAAATCCCATCGCTCTGCGATAGGATTGATCATCTAGTGGAGTCGGGGAGAATCGAACTCCCGTCCAAACAAAGAACAATTGAGCTTTCTACGTGCTTATTCCGTGATTGATTTTAGACAAGAGGCTGGCCACGGACAGCCCAACTCAAGCTTAGCTTCTGAAGTTTCGCTACGGCAGTGAAGCACTGCTTTTGCTAGTCCTGTTTTATGATACCCATTGTAATGAAGGCAAGACAATCTCCATTACCGGGCACTTGCTCCGAGCTACTATCTTCACACGGATAAGCACAATAGAACTGAGTTCTGATTATGCGGCAAGAGCATAGTTATTGTTGCCATTTAAAGGCGTGAGAATCGATATTAACGAGCCGTATTCACAGTGCTCGGCATGCTTACTGAATTATTTCAATTGCTGTCAAAACCAGTCGACCCCAAATGAATTACAAAATTAGGCATTTTGTCAGATATGTTGTGTATTATTTCAATTCAAGGTAAAAAACGACCACGTCTTAGCGTAATTTCGGCTTTTGTTTTGGGTGAAACAAGCTATATATGTTTGTAGATCCAGAAATTAATCGTAGATCAACTAGGTATTGTTTTTTTCTGTAAAAATGTCGGATTCTATTATCTTTACGCCCTCACTAAGCAGCGCACATTCGAACTATGAAGATAGGAGTTATCAAAGAAGGTAAAATACCACCTGACAGACGGGTGCCGCTTTCTCCTGCACAATGCAAAGTTGTTAATGATCAGCCAGGTGTAGAGATAGTTGTTCAGAAAAGTGATATTCGAAAGTTTTCGGATGCACAGTATACATCAGAAGGAATTGATCTGGTTGACTCCGTATCCGATTGCGATGTGTTGATCGGAGTAAAAGAAGTGCCTGAGGAACAGCTCATCCCGAATAAAAAGTACTTGTTCTTTTCGCATACTTTCAAAGAACAGCGGTACAACAGGGAATTGCTGAAGGCAGTACTCGAGAAGAACATTCAGCTGATCGATTGGGAGGCAATTACAAATTCAAGAGGACAGCGATTGATTGCGTTCGGCAGGTATGCAGGTATTGTCGGAACATATAACGCATTTTTGGGTTATGGTTTGAAATACTCTCGATACTTCCTAAAAAGGGCTTATGAATGTGAGGATAGAGCAGAAATGGAAGCCCAGCTGATAAATATTGATCTGCCTTCAGATTTTAAGTTGGTTTTAACAGGGACCGGAAGGGTAGGAACAGGATCACTTGAGGTGCTTAGAAAGCTAGGGATTCGCAATGTAAAGCCGGAGGAATTTCTATTGGATAATTTTAGTGAGCCAGTCTACACTCAATTAGGGGTAGGGCAATACAATAAAACTAAGAATGGAGAAAAGTTCGACAAGCAAATGTTCTATCAGGACCCTTCAGGGTTTGACTCTGATTTCCTAAAATATGCTTGTGAAGCTGATATGTATGTAGCATGTCATTATTGGGATAGTAATGCGCCCTTTATTTTTAGCCGGGAGGAAGTGAAAAATCCCAAATGGAAGGTTAGCGTTATTGCGGATATCAGCTGTGACATAGATTGTGCGGTTGCTAGTACGGTCAGGCCTTCGACCATTGCAAGTCCTTTTTATGGGTATGACCCGGTTACTGAAAAAGAAGTTGATTTTATGGATGAGGGGGCTATAGGGGTGATGGCAGTTGATAATCTACCCTGTGAACTACCAAAAGATGCTTCTGTTGATTTTGGAGAGATGTTCATTGAGCATGTGTTGGAACCTCTGAAGGGCAACGATCCTGAGGATATTATATGGCGCGCCAGTGAAACCAAAGATGGAGCATTGACTCCTCACTTCAACTACCTAGAAGATTATGTTAATGGAGGCTGAGTGCCTTAACTGTTCCGATCACAATTGTCAAAGTGGAATTGTGATTCCAAATACACAGGTTAACAAGCTTTCAAATCAGCAATGGTTTTGATTGGGTCTTCTGATTTGAAAACAAAGCTACCTGCCACCAGTACATCAGCTCCGGCATCGACTAATGCTCTTGCATTTTCAGAAGTAACCCCTCCGTCGATCTCAATTTTGGTGTCACAGCCTTTATCATCGATCAATGATCTCAGTTCTTTTACCTTATTGTAGGTGTTTTCAATAAAGCTCTGGCCTCCAAACCCCGGGTTTACACTCATGATACAAACCAGATCTACATCCTGGATGATAGCGCTAAGAACATCAATTGGTGTGTGGGGGTTAAGTGCGACACCTGCCTTCATACCTTCGGCCTTAATGGCCTGAAGGGTTCTGTGCAAGTGCGTACAAGCTTCATAATGAACAGTTAGAATGTTGGCCCCGCAGTCTTTGAAGGTTTCTATGTATCTGTCGGGGTCTACGATCATCAAATGAACATCCAATGGCTTTAAGGTGTGCTTGTTCATGGCTTTGATCACCGGGATGCCAAAGCTGATGTTGGGTACAAAGACGCCATCCATTACATCAATGTGGTACCAGTCACATTCACTGGAATTGAGCATTTCACATTCTGCCTGGACATTGCCAAAGTCACATGCTAATAATGATGGGGCGATAAGATGACTCATGCTATTGAGGAGATTTAAGTTTGAAAAATCATTGCGGTTGTAAAATTAGGATTCATTCTGATTCCATTCCATAAATGGCCATAGAATTTTTCAATTCCTGAAAATTCAGGCAAAAAAAAACCGATTCTTTCTTGAATCGGTTTTTGAAATATTCTTCTTTTGCAGTTATCCGAGATACGTTTTCAGAATTTTACTTCTGGAGGTATGCTTCAGTCGTCGGATTGCTTTTTCCTTGATCTGTCGAACTCGCTCTCTGGTCAGGTCAAATCTTTCGCCGATCTCTTCTAATGTCATTGGGTGCTGACCGTTAAGGCCGAAGTACAACCGAACCACATCAGCTTCTCTTGTAGTTAGTGTCGATAAAGATCGTTCGATCTCTCTTCTCAGAGATTCGGTAATAAGACCGTTCTCCGGGCTAGGGGAGTCACCACTTTGTAAAACTTCGTACATGTTCGAGCTGGATTCGTCACCGTCTTTTAACGGGGCGTCCATTGAAACATGTCTACCTGCATTTCTCAGAGATTGTTTTACTTCCTGTGTGCTAAGATCCAGAAGCTCTGCCAGTTCTTCTGCGTTTGGCGGTCTTTCGAATTTTTGCTCCAATTTAGCGAACGCTTTATTAATCTTGTTGATAGAGCCAATTTTGTTCAGAGGCAGTCTTACAATTCTTGATTGTTCAGCCAAAGCTTGTAGAATTGATTGCCTGATCCACCACACGGCGTAGGAGATGAATTTAAATCCTCTTGTTTCATCAAATCGCTGTGCAGCCTTAATTAAACCCAGGTTCCCCTCGTTAATAAGATCTGGGAGAGTCAGGCCTTGGTTCTGGTATTGCTTGGAGACGGAGACAACGAATCTCAGGTTTGCTTTCACCATTTTCTCCAATGCTGCCTGATCACCTTCTTTGATCTTTCGGGCAAGCTCAACCTCTTCCTCTGCCGAAATCAAATCTACACGGCCAATCTCCTGTAAATATTTATCCAGGGAAGCCGTTTCACGGTTGGTAACTTGTTTTGTAATTTTAAGCTGTCTCATTCAATAACATTATGTATAGGTTCCACTAACGGATTATAATAGCAATAGTTACACATATAGAAGAAAAATTTATGGGTGGCCTACTAAAAGGTCTTTATCTGTAACTAACGGCTTGTACGGTTTACTTCAACTCAAAAAAATCTTATAACCAGACAGTTATATAATTCTATATGAATTTTTAATTAAAATAAAATTATCATGGAGGTCATTATTTGACCTCCATGATACAAATGATTTACTCTGCGTTTTCAGTAGCTGGTTTTTCCTCCCTTTCCGGTTTCGGAAGAAGTACTTTTCTGGAAAGCTTAAGCTTCTTCGTTTTTGGGTCCTGGCTCAAGACCTTGATCTTGATCACATCACCTTCTTTTAAAGCATCTTCAACTTTTTCCAGTCTTCTCCATTCTATCTCAGAAATATGAAGCAATCCATCCGTGCCCGGCACTACTTCTACAAATGCACCATATGGCATGATCGATTTTACTTTTCCTTCGTAGACCTCTCCCACTTCAGCTCTTGGAGGAAATGCAATGGTCTTAATTTCTGTTACTGCAGCATTCATTTTCTCTGCATTATCTGAAGAGATCTGAACCATTCCCTGACCGTCTTCAAGTTCATCAATAGTGATAACGGTTTCGGTTCTTTTCTGAATGTCCTGTATCACTTTCCCTCCGGGTCCGATAATCGCTCCAATACACTCGTTCGGAACGGTAAATGATTCCATTCTTGGAACGTGAGGTTTGTAATCTTCTCTAGGAGCAGACATGGTTTTATCCATTTCTCCAAGAATGTGCATTCTGCCCTCTTTTGCTTGATTCAACGCCTCTTCAAGAATGTCATATGAAAGTCCGTCAACTTTGATGTCCATCTGACAAGCAGTAATTCCATCTTTAGTTCCGGTTACTTTAAAGTCCATATCACCCAAGTGATCTTCATCACCTAAAATATCTGAAAGAATAGCATATTTCCCTTGGTCGTCAGCAATTAGTCCCATCGCTATACCTGAAACGGATTTACTGATCGGTACACCTGCATCCATTAGTGCCAACGTTCCTGCGCAAACAGTTGCCATGGAAGAAGATCCATTAGACTCAAGAATGTCAGAAACTATCCGTATCGTGTATGGGCATTCTTCAGTTTCAGGAAGCACTTGCTTTAAAGCTCTCAAAGCCAAGTTACCATGACCTATTTCTCTTCTGCTTACATTGAACTTCATTCTTGCTTCACCTGTTGAAAATGGTGGGAAGTTATAATGTAACAGGAAACTCTGCTCTCCCTGAAAGATCGCACCATCGATCAGTTGTTTGTCCATTTTATTACCGAGTGTGACTGTTGTTAACGATTGTGTCTCACCTCTCGTAAATACGGCTGAACCGTGAGGACACGGTAGATAATCAACTTCACTCCAGATCGGGCGAATTTCATTCATATCCCTGCCATCTAACCTGATGCGTTCATCAAGAACAACCCTTCTTACTGCTGCTTTTTGCGTTTTCTTGAAGTACTGATTGATCTGAAAAGCCCATTCTTCCTTTACTTCATCAGAAAGGCTCTCTAGCAACTCTTCTTTAATAGCGCCAAAAAGTTCACTTCTTTTCGATTTATCTGCCAAGCCTTGTTTGGCTACTTCGTAGCATTTTTCGTAGGCAAAATCATTGACCTGTTGCTTCAGGTCATCGTTGTGTTCTTCGTGTTGATATTCTCTTTTTGTCGCTGCATTCTCGACGTGAGAAGCAAGGTCAAGCTGCATTTGACACTGAACTTTAATTGCAGCATGCGCAGCTTTGATGGCTTCCAGCATATCTGCTTCTGAAACCTCTTTCATTTCACCCTCAACCATCATGATGTTGTCCATGGTTGCAGCGACGATGATATCCAGGTCACATTCTCCCATTTGCTCGACGGTTGGATTGAGCACCATTTTCCCATCGATTCTTCCTATTCTGACTTCGGAAACGGGTCCGGCGAAAGGAATGTCTGAGACTGCAAGTGCAGCAGATGCGCCTAAACAGGCTAAAGCATCCGGCATATCAACCTTATCTGACGAAACCAGCTGGATCATTACTTGTGTCTCTCCATGGTAATCATCAGGGAATAGAGGTCTGAGTGCCCTGTCCACTAATCTCATTGTAAGGATCTCTGAATCTGAAGGTCTTGCCTCCCTTTTGAGGAATCCACCGGGAAACCTGCCTGTTGAGGCATACTTCTCTCTAAAATCTATTGTAAGGGGCATAAAATCCATGTCAGTCCGAGCTTCTCGGTTTGACACGACTGTTGCCAATAATACTGTTCCGCCCATTCTCACTTCCACGGAACCGTGTGCTTGTTTAGCCAATTTTCCTGTAGCAATAGAAATGGTTCTTCCATCTCCTAGGCTAATGCTTTTTTCAAATCCTAATTTCATAATTTTAAAATATAAACAACAAGGGGGCTTTACACTAATGTGTAAAAGCCCCCCTTTAAATACGTATTAAGAATTATCTCGTCGTTTCGAGACAAATTATCTTCTTAGTCCAAGCTCTTTGACAATTGCCCTGTAACGTTCAATGTCCTTCGCTTTTAAATAATCCAATTGCCTTCTTCTTTTACCAACAAGCATAATTAATGATCGTTGTGTGTTGAAGTCTTTCTTATTGTCTTTAAGATGCTCAGTTAAGTGAGCGATCCTGAAGGTGAATAATGCAATTTGACCCTCTGCAGTGCCGGTATCGGTATCACCTTTACCGTAAGTTTTAAAAAACTCTTTTTTCTTATCTGCTGTTAGATACATGCCAATACTTTTAGTAATTCTTATGTGATCTTGTTAATTAATCGGCTGCAAATATACTCTTTTATTCAACACGATGTGCGATACTGGAATAATATAAGGTCATTGATTTTCATCTTGACATTTGCTTGGTGTTAATCTTGTGATTTTCAACAAGGGAAGAGTTCTACACTCAATTAATTTTGGAATAGACGAATGATCTGTTCTAGCTTTGGTTTCAGATCTCTTCTGTCAATAATGAAATCCAGAAATCCCTTTTCAAGCAGAAATTCTGAGGTTTGGAAGCCTTCCGGAAGGTCTTTGCCAATTGTTTCTTTGATTACCCGCGGTCCGGCAAAACCGATCAATGCATTGGGCTCTGCAATATTGATATCACCGAGCATGGCGAATGAAGCTGTCACTCCTCCGGTTGTAGGGTCCGTAAGCAATGATATGTAGGGTAACTTTTTTTGTGCTAATTGGGTGAGTTTTGCAGAGGTTTTTGCCATTTGCATTAGTGAGAATCCTGCTTCCATCATCCTTGCTCCTCCTGATTTAGAGATCATCATAAACGGGCATTTTTTCTTCATAGCGTGATTGATGGCGAGTGCAATTTTTTCTCCTACCACAGAACCCATGGATCCTCCAATGAATGAAAAGTCCATACAACAGACAACGATGTACATCCCTGAAGTCTTTCCATACGCATTCCTGCAGGCATCAACAAGTCCCGTTTTTTCCTGAGTAGCCGTTATCCGGTCTGAGTACTTCTTTTTGTCTTCAAATTCGAGCGGATCGGCAGACGCAATCTTCTCATGAATTTCGTCGTAGTAGCCATCGTCAAAAATAATGTCAAAATACTCCAGTGAGCCGATACGTGTATGGTGTCCTTCAGGGTCTACAAAGAAGTTTTTGGCTAGCTCTTTGCTCTCGATAATATCTCCGGAAGACGTTTTCACCCACAATCCATCCGGTGTCTCTTTCTTCTCTTTGGTAGGAGTTGTTATACTCTTTTTATCTCTTTTAAACCATGCCATAGCTACAGTATGTAATGCTTAAAGTGTGCAGATTTGACTTATGCGATATCGATCCCTTTATCTAAATATACGTCTTGTATTGCATTTAACAAGGATATGCCCTCTTCCATTGGTTTTTGGAAAGCTTTCCTTCCTGATATCAATCCGTGCCCTCCTGCTCGTTTGTTGATCACAGCTGTTTCTACCGCTTGTTTCAGGTCAGATGTATCACTTCCTGTAGAAGCACCACCGGAATTGATAAGTCCTATTCTGCCCATGTAACAATTTGCGATCTGATAACGGGTTAGATCGATCGGGTGGTCCGAGGACAATTCCGAGTACACTTTTTCGTGTGTTTTTCCAAAGTTGATTGCTTTATAACCACCGTTGCACTCAGGTAGCTTTTGTTTGATAATATCGGCCTGAATAGTAACCCCAAGATGGTTTGCTTGTCCTGTAAGGTCAGCAGAAGTGTGATAGTCTACACCATCTTTCTTAAATGCACTGTTTCGAGTATAGCACCACAATATAGTTGCCATTCCTAATTCATGCGCTCTTTCAAAAGCTTCGGCAACTTCAATGATCTGTCTTTCACTTTCTTCCGAGCCGAAGTATATGGTCGCACCTATTGCGGCGGCACCTAGATTCCATGCTTCTTCTATGGAGCCGAACGAGATCTGGTTGAATGTATTTGGGTAGGAAAGAAATTCGTTGTGATTGATCTTGACGATAAAAGGTATTTTGTGTGCATACTTTCGGGAACATGCTGCCAGCACACCAAAAGTTGATGCCACTCCATTGCAGCCCCCTTCGAGGGCTAATTTTATAATATTTTCCGGATCGAAATACGCTGGGTTAGGCGCAAATGATGCGCCTGCTGAATGTTCGATTCCCTGATCAACGGGTAGAATGGAAACATATCCTGTATCAGCAAGTCGTCCATGACCATAGATGGCCTGAAGGTTTCTTAAGACCTGATTTGACCGATTTGTTTGAATGAAGCTTCTATCTATAAAGTCGGATCCCGGCAGATGAACCTGATCTTTTAAAATGGTTGCACATTTGTGATCCAGAAGTAGTTCTGCTCTGTCTCCTAGGATTTCTTTTGTATTAGACATATCTGTTCTAAAAAATTAACGGACTGCAAATCTAATAAAAGCAATTAAGCTTCGAAACAAATATGAGTCAAAGGTGCAATACTTTGCTAAACGAGGTTCTCAATTTGTATTTCTTACGAGAGGATTTTCTTTGGTAGAAAATCAGAACGGGTATCCAATACCCAAAACGACCTGTGGTTTGAAAAACAGTTCGATAGCATCTGTATTTTGGCCAAATACCCAACGGTTTCCTGATCCAAGGGCGGGATTGTAGATGGGAATGGCAAAATCAAATCGGATCAGAAAAAAATCGAGATCCATCCGTAAACCGAGCCCTCCTCCTAAAGCTAACTCTTTGGGTACGGATCTTTTCCAATTGAAATGGCCATTTGTTCTGAGAGAATCTTTATTCATTAACCAGATGTTTCCGGCATCTGCGAACAGTGCGCCTTCGATCCAATCAATAATATCAAAGCGGATTTCAGCATTGACCTCGAAGCGAATGTCTCCTGTTTTGTCAAATGCTCTGGTAGAGTCTAAATAGCCTCCTGGTCCAAGAGTTCTGGCTTTCCAGGCGCGAATACCATTGGCGCCTCCAGCGTAAAATGCTTTCTCGAAAGGAAGGGCTGCACTATAATTCTTCTGGGGGATCCCGGCTCCTGCATATACCCGATAGACGATCTGACTTTTTTTAAAATTCCGGTAATACCTCAGGTCGATGGTACTTTTAACGTATTGTGCAAATTGGGTGTTGAATATTTCGTATCCACCTTGCTCGTTCACCTGGGCATTACTTTTTTCAAATCCCCACCTGAACAGGTTTCCTGATTGTTCCAGGGTTGTTTTTACGTAAAAGTTATTTTTCAATTGATCAAGGCGCTGGTTGTTGAATTCATAGGAAATTCGGGAAGCGGAAATAATGTGGTCCTGATAGCTTGCTGCCAGGAACCTGTCATTAAGGTCGGTGATCCTTTGCTGAAATGCTTCACTTTCGTTGTAGATATTGATCAGTGAAAACTCCGGCCAGTCTATTCTAAGAATATGTCCCGGGACTTCATTGATCACCGTTGCTCCCAAAAAACTGAAAATGTTTCGTGTAAAATCCGGCCTCTGCTGAAAGTTGTAAGAAGTGGTAATTTCTGTGTGAGGATTAGTGTGGTAATCAAGCAATCGTGTAAATCTAAGTAAGTATGAAGGAATACTCAGCGATGTTCTTGGGCTTAGCTCCAATGTGTTAAAAGAGGATGCAATTCCACTGAGGTTATTGGATGGGTCATTTTGATCTGTCTGTACGACAGTCTTCTGCGCTTCTATTCCGCCTGTAAAGCTCACCTCTCCCTTGATCGCCTTTCTAAACAAATTCTTATTGGTAAAAACTACACTTCCCTCAACACCCAAAGCTTCACCTGTTCGTGTCCCGTCCGATTCCATGGTGAATGTTTTGGTTTTTGTAGGTTCCAGCTCAACAATTGACCGAAGTTGTTCTGAACGGCCATTGGATGTGTCCATTTCAAAATCTATGTGGATGATCTTGAACAACCCCAGGCTGGACAGGCGTTTAAAGGCAGACTCTACTTTAGAATGGTTGTAATATTCACCAGGTTTGTAGTCTAATCTTTTGTTGAGCACTTTTGGTTTAATGTTCAACCTGTTCCTATATAAAAAGTCTATGCTGTTATACTGTAGCTGTTCATATTTGGCATTTTGTACTCTCGGATCAAAATTGGTGTAAAGGTCAATTGAGCTAACCGTGTATCGTTTGTGTGGAACCAGCTTTATGGTATCTGTAAACTGGTCTTTACTTTTAATGTTATAGATGTCCATATACAGATCAATTTGGCCTATAGATTCCGTGGTATCGTATTGGAAATAGATGTATTCCTTATTGAAAAAGTGAAAACCACTGTCTTTCAGGGCAATGGTTATTCTTTCTCTTTCCCGATCAAGCAGGTCCATATCAAATCGATCTCCTTCATGGATCAACGTTTCTTTTTCTAATGTGTTGATGTAATCATGGATCTCACCATTATCGTTCTTCTCAATTTCATGCATATAGCACTGAATATGATACGGAATGTTAGCATCAATAACATAATATACCCTAGCTCTGTTTTTATGGGCTACAACGCTATCGCGAACTTCTGCAGAGAAGTATCCTTTTTTATACATATGTAGTTTGATCTGATCATTTGACCGTTGATTTAGTGTGCTGTCGAGTAAAATGGGAGCTTCGCCGGCAGATTGAAATAATTCTCCAAGATTTTTTCTTTTTGTTGCCATTTTTTTGAGCCTCAATGATTTGAGCTTAGCTCCGGCAATGCTGTCTGTTTTTCTATTTTCGATGCGTTCTGCGTTCTTTGCTTTGCGTTTTACATTTTTTCGTTCCAGACGTGCGTACAATCGCTTATTGACTCGTTCGATTCGTTTAGGATTTCCCAAATTGTACGCATGTAACCTTAATCGGAATGCGGTCAGGCTATAAACATTGGTTCTTTGTTTAATTATCGCGTTGATCTCAGCTTCATCAAGCTTACTGCCATTTTGAATAACAACGTTCTTGTCGAGCAACAGCTCGTGGTTCTGAATTCGCTTAGCAGGGTTGCACGCGGAAAGCAGGAATACCACTATCGGTAAACAGAAAATACAACAGAATCGCATTTGCTTGGCATTAGTCAAAGTCATTCCCTACTTTTGAATTCGAGCAAATATACTGATAGCGAATAAATGCTGAGTAATTCTATCATCAAGAAAATAAGGAGTCTTCAACAAAAGAAATCCAGGAAGGAGTATGGAGAATTCATTGTGGAAGGGGAAAAGGTAGTTGAAGAGCTAATAGCATCAAATTTTCGGGTGCAGTCGGTCTATTCAACAGTTCCATTTTCTTCAGCTGAATTGATTAGTGAAAAAGAGCTAAGGAAATTGTCGGCATTGAAGAATCCGAATAAAGTAATTGCAGTTGCACAAACGATGTCGTACGACGTTGAGCATGGTACGTCATCGATATTGCTGGATGGTGTGAGCGACCCGGGGAATTTGGGTACACTTATTCGAATTGCCGATTGGTTTGGTGTTACTCAAATTATATGTTCATCAAGTGTTGCAGACTGCTACAATCCGAAGGTGGTCCAGGCCGCTATGGGCAGTTTATTTCGTATAAAGGTCATTTATACTGATCTGGTTGAGTTTGTATCGGAGTCAGTCTTGCCAACCTATTCGGCGGTTATGGATGGAGAAGGGCCTGATACGGTCAGTGGACCTTTCAACCTGATTATGGGAAGTGAATCTCATGGGATACGGGATGAGCTGGTTCAGTTGTCGGATCAGAGCATTACAATTCCAAGAACAGGTGCTGCTGAATCCTTGAATGTAAGCGTTGCTGCTGGTATTTTACTCGATCGATTGACGAATTAATGATTGCCCAGATAAGCTTTCAGCGCATGTGCGTATTTTTCGAAGGCATCAATTCCTTTAGTAGATATTTTACAAGTTGTGAGTGGGTAATTATTCCGAAAGGTTTTATCAACCACTATGTATTCTGCTTTGGCCAGCTTGGTAATTTGTGTGCTCAGGTTTCCTCTTGTAGCACCAGTTTCCGTTAATAACATTTTAAATTCTGCAGATGTGAGAGAGATCAGGATGGACATTATCTTCAAGCGAAGCTCGTTATGTAATAACGGGTCAAGACTTTTAAGCATTCTGCTCTTTTTTGTAGCGGAATTTCAAAACATACCCAGGTATTAAATACCCCGTTATCATACATGCGCCCCCAATTAGAAATTGCCATTCATTCTGAAAATAAAGAGCTATAGCCGTACCGATCCAAAAAGAAATTCCACCAAGTACAAGTGCTCGCACTTTCATAATTCGCCCCGAAATGAATGTTCCTATTCCAGCCATCGAAAGTACAAATGGTGCGATAAGGCCCCACTCCTGTATGAGTATCAGATAGGTATAGAATATGAGAGCTCCAAGGCCCACTCCGCACCATACGTACGTAAAGTATTTCTCGATTTGATTTTTGACCCTACTTTGTTTGTCTTTTCTCGCATAGTGAATAAAAGAGATGGTAAAGCCTAAAACGCCGATCACCAACCAACAATAGCCAATAACGTTGGGATTCTTAAAAATCACAAGAGCGTAGGAGAGAGCATACCCGAGCAGGATCATCCACCCCCAAAGGAGAAAAATAAAACCATTTTCACCTACGTTCTGTCTGACAGATTGAATGGTTTGTTCTATTAATCGAAAAGCTTCTTGTTCCGTAAATGTCTCTTGTTTCATGATTGTTTTTTTTGTTTTAATAGAGCAATGCCATAGGCAGCAAAGCCAACGGCCATTCCCAAGAGAGTACCGGCGGAAACTGAGTTGAACATCATGCCCAATGCTATACCTGCGAACATACAGGCAACGAAGAGATAGTTCCCCAGGTTGTTTTGGAAGCTTAACTTATTTACTTTTTTGTCTTTTTTCATGTGTTTTTATTGTAAACTAGGTGCTAATATAAACAAGTTTACAATATAAACCAAATAAATATAAATGTAATTTTGAATTGTACATAACGATCAAAGGGTCTTATCAGTTATTGCGTCCATGCAGTTTTTACCATCAATTGCGGCAGAAACGATCCCTCCTGCATATCCGGCCCCTTCAGCACATGGATAGAGTCCCTTGATGCGGATGTGTTCAAGGGTTTCTTTGTTTCGGGGTACTCTGACCGGTGATGAGGTTCTTGATTCCGGGGCATGCAGAATTGCATCGTTGGTCAAAAAGCCTTTCATGCTCTTTCCGAAAAACACCAGTGCCTGTTGCAAACTGGTGACAATAAATTCAGGGAGTATTTTTGTGAGGTCAACAGAGGTCTTCCCCGGGATGTATGATGAATTGGGGAGTGTAGTAGAGGCTTTGCTTTTGGTAAAATCAACCATTCTCTGGGCGGGCACAGCCTGACTTTCACCAGCAACTTTCCAGCATCTATGTTCCACATGCTTCTGAAATTCCATACCCGCTAATGGGCCGTATTGGTGAAATTCCGTGATGTCATCGTATCTTATCTCAGTTACAAGACCGGAGTTCGACCATGGGTTGTTCCGTTTGCTCGGAGACCATCCGTTGGTTACCACTTCTTGTTGGTCTGTTGCACAGGGAGCAATAATTCCACCCGGACACATGCAAAATGAGTAAACACCCCTGCCATTTATTTGCGTTACTAATCGATAGGAAGAAGGGGGAAGGAATTCACCTCTGTCTTCGGTTTTGTACTGTATCTTATCAATTAAGGATTGCTGATGTTCAATGCGGACCCCGAGCGCGAATGGTTTAAATTCTAATTCTATGTTTTTTTTGTGCAGTAGCTCAAAGATATCTCTGGCAGAGTGACCGGTTGCAAGAATTAAGTTTGTTGCGGGTATCTTTTCGGAATGATTGATCTCTATTCCGGAAATTTTATCGTTTTCCAAATAGAGGTCAGTTAGTTTGCATTGAAATTTCACTTCACCACCTGACTCGATTATTACATTTCTGATCCTCTCGATGATCTGTGGAAGCTTATTGGTTCCTATGTGGGGTTGTGAATCGTACAGAATGCGTTCAGGAGCTCCGAATTGCACCAACTTGTGTAATATATCGCGGACATCACCTCTTTTCTTACTTCGGGTGTATAGTTTGCCATCTGAATAAGTCCCTGCCCCCCCCTCTCCGAAGCAATAATTGGACTCTGGATTAACGTGATGCTCTTTGTTGATCTTAGCAATATCCCTTCTCCTGTCTTGGATGTTTTTGCCTCTTTCATAGATTATGGGTTTGATGCCATTTTCAATTGCTCTCAAAGCGGCAAACAGCCCGGCAGGACCGGCCCCAATGATGTGAACTACATCGGGTTGTTTTTTAAGCTCGGGGAAATAGTGTGGTGGAACAGGGGCCATCGGATGCTTCCGGTCGAACTCAACCCTGATCAAGATCTTGACCGGCTTTCTTCTTGCGTCTATTGATCTCTTCAGTATAGTGAAATGTGCTTGAGACGGCAGGCTCAATTCATCTAAAATAAAACCGATCAGGTCCTCTGAATATCCGATTTCGGGACTAGTTGAAAGTTCGATCGTTTCAGCCATAATATCTAAAAGTTAACTTCCTTTCGATTTCGTCTGCACTATCCCTCGAAGGTAATGGATAACAACCACATTTGATTTTTTAAGCTATCGATCGGCCTGCTCCACGGATTATTTTCCTGAATAAGAGAATTTGGAATTCCCATTGAAAATTTAAGTTCCAACCCGAATTTAAAATATTGAAGAAAAAAATCTGTCCCGACTCCGAGCTCAAATGAAAAATCCGGTTTCTTTATTTTCAGAATATCATCTTCAGTTACGTCTTTTTGCGACGCCATGTCAACGCTATATTTTCCGCCGACAATAAACGATGCAGCGAAATTTGATGCACGGTAGGTTCTGAATTTGAAATTAAGTGGAAAATCCAAAAAGGTAGACTCCACCCTCTGCTCACTTGTGGCTGTGGTATCGCCAATGCTAGGGATCTGGTATGTGTATTTCACATTTCTTTCTTGAAAAGAAAGTGAGGGGATAAAGCGCATTTTCAAACTTTGAGTAAGGTGCATTGCAGTAACGATTCCAAGATTAAATCCAGACATGGGCTCAACGGAGACACCTATCAGCGAGTCACTATTTATTGAGTAATTGCTTGTATTTGTAATCATTCTGAAGTTGGATTTGTTATAGCCCAGTGTAAAACCAAAATGAAATAACCTCTCATCAAATTCAGATAGATTTTCCATGCCGGTTTGTTTTTGTCCATAATTCAATTGGACACACAACAGGATGCTTATTATTGCTATTGCTCGTTTCATGTTGAGAAGTCAAAAATATAAAAACGATTGCACAAGACTTTTATTTTTGTCCCAGGTAGATAGATGCGATACCTCCCGAGACTTTTTTAAATATTCCTTCCCGATAACCAACTTTTTTCAGGATTTCTAAAAAATCATCCCCCTCCGGAAAAGCAGCAATAGATTCCGGAAGATATGTATAGGCCCTAGGGTCTTTTGATACGGTCTTTCCGATCAATGGAAGCAGCCGATTGTTATAAAGGCTGAAAAACTGTTTTGCTGGAAAACGTTTAGGTTTAGAGAATTCCAGGATCAAAGCTACACCATTTGGTTTCAATACCCTCAACATGTCAGATAAACCATTTTCGAGATTCTCATAATTCCGCACACCGAATCCAACGGTCAATGCATCAAATGATCCGTCTTCAAAGGGTAATTTCTCAGAATCACCATACTGCAAGGTGATCTTATCAGTCAATCCCTTTTTTCGGATCTTAGCTTTACCTTGTTCCAGCATACCTTTGGAAATGTCAACACCGGTGACCTGATCCGGGTTTAGTTTTAGTGCAGCAATAGCAAAGTCAGCGGTTCCGGTGGCAATATCCAGGATTGTTTTCGGTTGGTATGGTTCTAATAAATTAATCGCTTTTTTCCTCCAACCCCTGTCAATTCCTGCAGAAAGAAAATGGTTCAGGAAATCGTATTTTTCAGAGATATTGTCAAACATCTCCGCTACCTGTTCCTTTTTGGTAGAATCTTGGTCATTGTATGGTGTGATCTTTGTCCCCATTAATCCTTTGAATTAGTTCATATCCCTTTTTACCCTACCATAGTGTGACCACTTGGATATTTGTAATTCCTGCTGAGAAGCTTCTTTCCAAACAAATATGCAACGGTCAATGTGCCTACTCTACCAACAAACATAGAAATAACTATAATGTATTTTCCTGCATCAGTTAGATCCGCAGTAATACCAGTACTTAATCCTACTGTTCCAAAAGCCGAAACCTCTTCAAAGACCAGATCTAAGATGGTTCTGCCCTGAGAAGCAAGAATTTCACTTTCAGTAATTGACAGTGCAAAAATACAGATTAAATTACCGCCAATAAAAATCAGAAGCACGGCAAAAGCTTTCCCGATAAGATCTTGTGAAATAGTTCGTTTAAAAATGGCGGGATGCTTCTTTCCTCTGATGGTTTTTGTAAACGAAGCCCAAATGATTGCGAATGTAGAGGTCTTAATTCCCCCACCTGTTGAACTTGAGGAGGAGCCTACAAACATCAGGAAGAGCATCAGGATCAGAAACGGAGCGCTCAAGCCAAAGCCATCCGAGGCATTGAAATCAACTGTGCTGAACCCTGAGGTTCTCGTAACGGATTGGAAAAGTGAGGTGATCATTGACTCTCCAAAATTCTTACCTACCAATGTATTGTTGTACTCTAAGAAATAGAATCCAACTGTACCTATAACCACAAATATGAGGGAGAAGTACAATGCTATTTTTGAGCTGAATGAAATTTGTTTCCAGGGATGTTTCATCCGATCTCTAAGGGATTTCGGGTCGAAGAGATTAAAAATTGCAACAAAGCCGAGTGCCCCAAAGAAGACCAGAATTGTAATTACAAGGTGAACCAGATAATTATCTCTAACAAATTCATTGTAGAGTCCCCCTTCGAAAAGGGATAGGCCTGCATTATTGAACGCTGAAACGGAATGGAAAATGGAACTGAAAACCTGATCTCCTAATGTTTGGAAATCACTGCCCCCCCACAATGGGAACAAGATCAGTGCTCCCAGAAACTCGATACCCAGACTCCAAAAAACAATTTTCTTCAGAACACTCCTGGTATTGTGAACAGCATCCGTATTTACAAAATCTTCAACAAGTGAATCTTGCTTTATACCAAGTCCAATTTTGTTCATTAAAATAAATATGAACCCGAATGCAATTATATTCAGTCCACCCAGTTTGATCAGTATCAGGATGATCACTTGCCCCTTGTAGGTAAAATCTGTCATTTCAAGTACTCCCAGGCCAGTAACACAAGTTGCAGATGTCGACATGAAAAATGCATCTGTAAACCCCAGATCAATTGTGGGTTGCGACATTTCAGGTAGCATGAGTAAGCCCGTACCTGCCAGGATGATAAACAGGAAGCTCATCATAAACACTACTGCAGGATGCAATTTGATCTTAGGAAAGAGCGACGATGATCGTTTTAGCTCCAGGAATACGACTATGAAAAAGTAGCCTTGAATGAAAAAGGTAGTAATGTCGGTAAAAGAGCTGATCCCCATTCGTTGAAAGATCTCTTCGATCAACAGGATATCAAAAAAGTTATAACTGACCCCTTCAATTAACAAAAAGAGCATGATCGATCCTTCGATCCATGTTTTCTTGAGGAATTGTGTTGGGTGGAAATCGTAAAGAAAACGAATACCATATTGGCAGATGTAAAAGATGAAGCTTGCTTTAATGATGTGCAGTAGATTTTCTTTTTCTGCAACAGAATGCTGAAAACCGTACAAATAGATCAGTGTAGCAATGGCGCTTATTGAAACGAATAGATTAACGATCCGAAGTGCCTTTAGGACCTTCCCTTTACTTCCATAAAGTTTTAAATTGATCTGCTCTCTAATCTTGTTAAGGCTCATGCATCAGACAAGTTGGTTCAGGGCTCTTTCAATTCTATTCATGGCTTCAGTAAGAAGGATTTCAGACGCTGCGTACGATATCCTGATGCAATCGGGATCACCAAAAGCCGTCCCGGTTACAACGGCAACGTTTGCTTGTTCTAACAAATACAATGAGAGATCTGAAGCGTTTTTAACTGTGTGGTTACCCGCTGATTTGCCAAAGTATGAAGATATGTCAGGAAAAACATAGAATGCACCCGGCGGTGTATTTGTTTTGACTCCTTCAATATTACTCAACCGTTCCAGTACAAGGTCACGTCTTTTTAAGAACTCGTCTCGCATACTCCGTGTAACACTCGGGTCGGCTTCTAATGCTGTTATTGCTGCTCTTTGCGTAATACTACATGCGCCTGATGTGAATTGACCCTGCATTTTTGTGCAAGCTTCAGCGATCCAGTTGGGAGCTCCCATGTAACCTAGTCTCCATCCGGTCATCGCAAATGCCTTAGACACTCCATTAACCGTAACTACCTGTTCTTTTACTTCCGGAAACTGTGCCAGGCTGTGGTGCTTCCCGGTAAAATTAATATGTTCATATATTTCATCACTGATAACGATAACACCCTCGTGATGTTTCAGTACGGCTGCCAGCTCTCTTAACTCTAATTCGCTGTACACAGACCCTGTCGGATTACAAGGTGAACTGAAGATCATCATCCTGCTCTTTTCGGTAATTGCATTCTTAAATTGTTCTGCAGTTATCTTAAAGTCGCTGTCGATACCTGCTCTCACGATAACAGGAATGCCCCCGGCCATTTTGATTATCTCTACATAAGTTACCCAATAAGGCGCTGGAACGATTACCTCATCACCCGGATCGATCAAACTCATAACAACATTTGCAATGCTCTGTTTGGCTCCGGTAGACACAACTATCTGGTCGGTGGAATAGACAAGGTTATTATCTCTTAAAAATTTATTGCAAACAGCCTCTCTCAGGTCTTCATAACCGTTTACGGCCATATATTTCGTGTAGTTGTTCTCAATGGCACGCTTTGCCGATTCTTTAATAAAATCAGGAGTGTTGAAATCTGGTTCTCCAAGGCTCAGGCTGATAATGTCTATTCCTTTTGCAACAAGTTCACGACTTTTTCTTGCCATTGCAATAGTTGCTGATTCTTCCAGCCGATTTATACGATCTGCGATGTGAATGCGAGCTGTTAATTCTGTCATGGCCCAAAATTACATTTTCTGAAAACAGTAATTGTAACTGAATGTAACTATTTTACAGTAGAAAAGTTTACAACAAATGAACAATCAATTTGATCCAGTACCACAAACATCATTTTCTGTTATAGGGTTAAATTCAAAATAAATTGCATTTTTAAGTCTAATTTGTAGAAAGTATGATAATCATGGAACACATCTTGGATATACTGAAATTCACAATCCCCGGATTAATCGTATTCCTTACAACTTACTATTTGGTAAAGCGGTATTTTGAAAGTCAGGAGAAGCAGAGCTTTGTAGAAGGTAAATTCAACGCTGCAGAGAAGATCTGGCCGAATAGGATACAGTCTTATGAACGACTCGTTCTATACCTGGAACGCATAAATCCGAACAATTTGATCATGCGAGTACATCGATCGGACATGACTGCAAATTCATTGCACACTGAATTATTGAAGGCAATACGAGATGAATACGATCACAACATGTCTCAACAGATCTATGTAAGCACAGAGGCCTGGAAACTTTGCAAGATTGCCAAGGATGAAACAATACAGCTTATTAATTTTTCAATGGAAAAGCTGACCAAACCCAAGGCCACCGGATCTGATCTGAGCCGGGTTATTTTTGAGATTTATGGCCATATGGATGTCGAACCCACTATGGTTGCCGCTGAATATTTGAAAAAGGAGGTCCGGAAACTGTTTTAGTGCTACAGGTGTCTTTCGGTTTCAGCCATTGCCGATCTCCGTTAGATTCGAATCAGAAAGCAGCGAATCTGCATTTGAGTTAAAAAAGTGGTAATCAATAATTTCCTGTTGAATCTCTTCATCGAAACCATCGATTAATTCCTCTTTATTTAAATGACCTCCGTTGTGTTTTTCGCCTTCGGCATGGTCGCAACACAAAAACAACGTGCAAAGTAAAATTGAATTTTTTATGTCAGTGGTTCTAAATCTGATCACGGGTCATCTCCACTTTACGCGAAAGTAATGCTCATTCTTAACAAAAGAATTTGGAATTACATTCAGTATTTGTTCTCTTAAGATCTCGATCAGTCTTTCTTTAGCAAATCCGTTATGAACAACCAGACTGACTTCTCTTGCCGGAGTCGGGTCGGCTATGTCAATTACATTCTTCTCATCCGGGGCTGCAGCCAAACCGGGTATTAACGTGAATCCACCTCCGTGTAGAATGAGATTTTTGATCGTTTCGATCGATCCGCTTTCGAAATGCAATGAACGCTTGTTTGGTTTCTTACATAGATTAAGAACCTGATCTCTTACGCAATGTCCTTGCTTCAGCAGCCAAAGACCTTCGGCATTTACCAGATCTTTTGCCGTTATCTGTTTCTTTTCTGCAAAAAAATGATCCGGAGAGGTGTAGACTTTAAATGGTTCTACGTACAGAACGATCTCTCTGAGATTGCGTTCCTTAAGTGGGGTCGTCAAGATCCCCATGTCTAGCTTGTCTTTATTCAATGAATCAATAATTTTTTCAGACCTGAGTTCCTCAATGATCAATTTGGTTTTAGGATAATCCCTTGCAAATTTATTTGCAAATAGTGGAATAAGATAAGGAGATATCGTAGGTATGACGCCTATTCTGAACTCTCCGTCAATCTGACTTTTTTCATCATTTACCAATGCCTTAAGCTGTTGCACTTCTCTTAGGACGGATCTCGCTTTTAATACTATTGATTCACCTAGTATAGTCGGCTCTATGGGAGATTTTTTGCGGTCGAAAATGGAAACTCCGATCGACTCTTCCAGTTTTTTTACCTGCATGGTAAGCGTTGGCTGGGTAACGTAACATTTCTCGGCCGCGGTTACAAAATGACGGTAGGTGTCCAAGGCCACTATGTATTCCAATTGCTGTATTGTCATAGATAAAATCTATATAAAGATAGAAAATATCTATTTGATTGATAAGGTCTTTCGGTATAAGTTTGTCTTGCTAATCAATAAAAACAATAATTATGAAAACAAAAGTATACATGGAGCACGCCAACATAACTGTGCAAAACATAGATGAGTCAGTCAAATTCTTCAAGGCGGCATTTCCTGATTTCAAAGTTAGGGGAGGAGGAGAAGGTTGGTTGCATTTAGGTGATAATGAAACTTATTTGGCTCTTACTCTTGGTGAAAAGGGTAGTCGTAAGCATCCGGATTACCATGAATTCGGCATCAATCATATTGGTTTCGTTGTTGATGATGTAGTATCGGTGGCTGAACGATTAGAAAACGAAGGGTATCTCCGAAGTTATCCGAAGCAGGTACAGCAGTATCGGATTCGAGATTATTTCAATGATTCAGACAACAATCAATACGAGTTTGTTCAATACCTAAGTGATAATTTTGAGGAGAGAAATACGTATTCAGATCAGTAGGTCTGTCTGTAGCATTAAAGTTACTATTCAAAGGGGGTGATTGTGTAATCATCCTCTTTGTTTTATCGGATCTATGTGTCAGTTCAAATACTTTACAATTTCTTTTGCCAATAAATTGGCAGCATCGTGATTTTTTCTGAACCACAGTTCAGGTTCGATCAGCTCCAGCTCTGAAACAACAAGCTGATCTTCATTATCCCAAATAACATCTACTCTTCCGTAGGTAGGGGTAGGACTAACATTTTTCATTACACCTTCGATAAACTCGATTTCATTTTTATCCGGCCTGTAATCGTGTACGGTGCCGCCAAAATCATCCTGAACTCTGAAATCCCCCGTTTTAGCTATTTTAAGTACACTGTGCGTATACTTTCCTCCCAAAACCATATGGGCTACCTCTCCTTTGGTAAGAATGTTTTCCATGAAAGGCTGGATCAGCATTGCCTCACTCTTTATTAGTTGCTTAAAAATGTCTTCATGTTCATCCGTAGTTTCAGAGCTTAATTTATACGTGTGTCTGGCTGCACCGGAGATTGCCGGCTTGAGTATGACATTGTCCCAGCCCGAATCACGCAGGCATTCCGCCAATGTCCTTTTTTCGCCTGCTTCTATAAAATAGGTTGGTACGATAGGTACTCCATTCTTTCGGAGATCAGACAAGTAATGCTTGTCCATGTTCCATCGGATCATATCCATTGGATTGATCAATTTTGTTTGGCTGGCAACACGATCTAGCCACCTCGAAAATTCCGGGAACCGATCAAAATAGTCCCAGGTAGTTCGGAAAAGAACGGATCTTGTGCTGGACCAATCAAAGCTCGGATTGTCCCAATTTGTCCGCCAGACATTGAGGCCTTGCTTTTCCAACGCTTCCTTAACAAGTGTATCTTCCTTGATCACATTGTTCGAATACTGATCGGGATAGGTTTCATTTAGATATCTGTGATCGGTTAAAAGAACAACGTCGAATGTGGTTTGCATATGTAATTTGTCAGTTCAGTGATATAAAAAAAGCCCTGACCCTCAGAAGGTCAAGGCTTTAAAAGTTCATTCAATTTTTAATTCTGTGGGTTGACCATTTTAACGTTTTTTGGTTCAACCAACTTTTTCTTTAACGGTTTTTTTGGTCCTTTAACAAGTGTCATTTCATCTACAAGGTGTTTAGCTCCCGCATACTTGTCGATAACAAACAAGACATATCTGATGTCAACCGATATCGTTCTTTGGATATTTGGTTCGAAGTAGATGTCGCCACTCATTGCTTCCCAATTTCCATCAAAAGCACAACCGACCAATTCTCCGCTGCCATTAATAACGGGAGATCCGGAATTACCGCCGGTAATGTCATTGTTGCTTAGAAAGCCGACATAAAGGACACCATTTTCACCGTATGGGCCATAGTCTTTTTCCGTGTAGAGCTTTTTAAGTCTGTCGTGAATGTAGAATTCATGAAAAACATCATCCGTTTTAGCGTCTTTCTCCATCACACCGGCAAGCGTTGTTTGATTTTTATATGTCACACCGTCTTTAGCATCATAAGCTAAGATCTGGCCGTAAGACACCCTCATGGTTGAATTGGCATCCGGAGAATATACCCGATCAGGGTTCATCTTCCTCAAGCCATCAACGAAAAGTCTTTTTGCAGTAGTCATTTCGCCTTCAGCCTGACCTTTAGGTGCAATAACCTTTTGTATATATGTGCTGATGAAGTCGCTCATTAGCTGATATACCATATCACCTTCAACGGTTTTCACACTCACGTTTTCCAGCCAGGATTCAAGTTTTTCTTGCGAGGTAAAAGGTGACTTTGCGTAGTATTTGTCGGCTAACTTTTTCCAGTTGCCTTTACATTTGCCATGGTAATAGGTCAGTTTTTCCGGGTGAAATTCTTTTGGAACGTCGTTGTAGTATAGCTCCATCATGGCAGCGAACAGATTCTTATCTATATCTGCATTGTAATTCTTGAAATACTCTTTTCCCGCCTCAATAATTTCTTCTTTGGCTGCTTTGATCGCTTCCGCGTTATCTTCCTTCAGGGCTGGTATAATTTTCGCTCTCATGCCAAAATTGCCAAAAACGAATCCCCCAATTTCCGGTCCGAAAACAGCTTCCTGAAGGTAAACGTCACCGTAAACGTATTTTTCCAACGTTTTGTGTGCTTCTTCAAACGTGGGAATAACATTTCCGTACATCTTCTTTCTGTCATCACTACTGTTGGCCCAGGCGGTGAAGTCCGTTTCAATTTTCTTCTTTTTATCCCATACGTTGTTCTTAACCAGCTGTTCACTTTGCCCAATAAAATACTTCCAGTAGTTGGATACTCTAGCATGTTTTGAAGCATATTGTATCCGAATGGCTTCAGATTTTGCTTGCCCCTCTTCCATAATGTCCAATTTGATCCTTCTGATCTTAACTCGGGCCGGTTGTTCAAGCTCTACAGCCATCTTTACACCATATGAGGTCAGGTATCGGTCGGTTGAACCGGGGTAGCCCATGATCATTGCGTAATCGCCTTCTTTTACTCCGTTTAAAGAAATTGGTAAATGGTGTTTTGGCTTAAAGGGTTTGTTGTTTGCCGAATGCTCTGCAGGTTCGTTGTTTTCTCCTGCATAGACCCTGAACATACTGAAATCACCGGTGTGCCTTGGCCACATCCAATTGTCCGTGTCTCCTCCGAACTTGCCAATTGAAGAAGGCGGAGCTCCAACCAGTCTCACGTCGGAATAGGTGATGTAACGGAAAATGTAGTATTCATTTCCCTCAAAGAAGGACTTGATCTGAATGTCAAATTTATCTCCTTCTTTTTTCATAATCTTTCCCTTGTTCTCTCGGATTTTACCAGCTCTTTCCTGTTCAGACATCTCGTTGGTTACAGAATCAAGTACGGCTTTCGTTACGTCATCCATTGAGTGCAGGTAGGAGACGGTTAATTCCGGAACGTGAATTTCTTTGTCCCGGCTCATGGCCCAAAAACCATCTGCTAAATAATTATGTTCTGTCGTACTGTTCTCTTGGATCGCGTCAAAGCCACAGTGATGATTGGTAAGCAACAACCCCTCAGCTGAGATCATTTCACCGGTGCAGAATCCTCGACCCAGACGTACAATTGCATCTTTCAGGCTCGAGTTGTTAACAGAATAAATTTCTTCTGCGGTTAATTGCAAACCATGTTTTTGCATGTCTACATGGTTCAACCTTTTGATCAAAAGTGGAAGCCACATGCCTTCATTGGCTCTTGCTCCGGAGAAAGCAATAATTGAAATAGCGATGACTACAAATAATTTCCTCATTCTAATATTGTTTTTGATTTCGTTTTTGCGAAATCTGATTTTGTTTGAAAAACTAGTGGAAGGCAAAAATAATAATATTAATGGATTATAGACGAGGTTCAGCGAGCAATCGGAATTGGCTGATTTGCTAAGTGTTAAAATTATCCTTTTGGCCTTTGTAATTCATCTAAAATTTTCCTTGCAGCGGCCGTAGGAGTAAGCTTTTCTGATCTTACCATCGTTTCCATTTGACTGAGTTTTTTATCAACTTCCGGAGAATTATAAAAATTGTTAAATAATTCACTTTTGATGTTTTCATGCATCCAGTAAACAGATTGGTCTTGTCTGTTTCTATCAAAATATTGATTGATCTTCATGTCGTTCTGAAAAGAAACGATCATGTCCCAGATCACATCAAGGCCAATACCTTCATTGGAGGAACAGGTCAATATCCGTGGTACCCAACCATTTTTATTTGCCGGGAGTAGATGCATTGCATTTTTATAATTGGCAGCTGCCACCTTCGCAGAACCTATATTCTCACCATCAGCTTTTGTGATCACCAGGGAGTCCGCAATTTCCATAATACCTCTTTTGATCCCTTGTAATTCATCTCCTGCTCCTGCCAGCATCAGCAATAGAAAGAAGTCAACCATTGACCTGGCTGATATCTCGCTTTGGCCTACACCAACAGTTTCAATGAGTATGACGTCATAGCCCGCGGCTTCGCATAGTAAAATTGATTCTCTGGTCTTCTGCGCTACACCACCTAGTTGGCCGGATGTAGGGGAGGGCCGTATGAATGCATTCTTATTTTGTGATAAGTTGTTCATGCGGGTTTTATCACCTAGAATAGATCCTTGAGATTTTTCGCTGCTGGGGTCGATTGCCAGTACAGCTACTGTTTTCCCTTGGTTTATCAGGTGGCTTCCGAATGATTCGATGAATGAGCTTTTTCCAACACCGGGCACTCCCGAAATGCCTATTCTGATCGAATTTCCTGATAAGGGAAGGCACTTTTCTATAAGCTCGGACGCTATAGCTCCATCCTCTTCTTTGTTGCTTTCCACTAAAGTAATTGCTTGTCCAAGCTCTTTAGAATTTCCCGCTTTGATGCCACTGAACAGCTCATCCACAGTTAGGTCGTTTTTGATACGAGCTTCGCGTAAACGAGCTGAAATGTTCTTATGTTTTGCCACCTGGAAAAATTGCTTTAGTGAGTTCCAATTGTGAAGTTAATAAATATTAACCTGCGGTCTTATACGTTTCAAGCCAGGACGGATCCTGCAAGTCCTTAATGAGTTGGAACATGCCTTCTCCGAAAAAGAAGTCAGACATGTAGATTATGCCGTAATTCTGTAATATCTGTACCTGTGGCCAGTTGGGGCGAAACGCATTTGCAGCCCACCCGCCCACAATACTCAGATCTGAGGTAATTTTATCTTGCCGGTATTCAGGGTTTCTATTGTAGCGTAACCTCCACAGATCATCGATCGATATTTTGGTCTCACATTTCTGAGCAATGTATTTGTCTATTTTAGGGTCAAGCATCCAAAAGCAATCACCAATTTCATATTTACTCCACAGATCTGTTCCTTCAACATTAGCTTTTGACCGCTGTTCGCCTTTCATCTGTAGTATCCAATTGTCTCTTGTAACAATGGTTCTTCCCACTATCTTATTTTCCCGATCTGTCTCAACAATGGCATATGTGATCAAACCGCTATTGGCTGTTGGGTTGATCGAAAAACCAAAGTGTGCCTTCAGGTCTTCCCGTTGTTGATCATCTCCACCGGGAGAGGAACCCGAGATCAAGAGTATCCATAACAACCAACAGCATATGCTTTGAATCAATTTCACAATTCAATATAACGAAATACAATGATACGCTTCATTGACATCGATTTTCGATTCAATTTAACATTCTGTTAACCAGCAAGTTATCGACTTCTATATGAATAGCAGAAAGAGATTTATGTGTTTTGGTCCTTGCCCGGCATCATTCCCATAGCGGCGCCTTGCATTTCTGAATTGTTCACATTATCTGCCTGTTCAATTGCCCGATTAACAGCCACAACCAGCAACTCTTCCAGCTCTTCTTTGTCACCTTTCAGCAGATCAGGATCAACTTCTATTTCGGTTACTTTCCTATTACCGTTGATCTGGACCTTTACCTTGCCGTTCTCTGCTTCACCGCAGACAATAACCGTGTCAAGTCTACTTTTAATTTCTTGCATTCGACCCTGCATGGCCTGAAGTTTCTCCATCATTCCTTTTCCCAACATCTTCTTTGTTTTTTAGTTCTTTGTTTTTATCCATCATTTTTTCGTGATCTTTCATATTCCACTTGAACAGCTTGATGCCACCATAAATGCCAAGACAAAAGATCAAGCCTACAAAAATAACTACGAACAAATCTCCAAGTCCCATTGCAATTAAATTAAGTACATATTATCGTGATGGTTCATGACACATTCATTTTTCCCGCTTATAGGTTCATTTTATGTGGATCGTAATTATCGTCATCTATTCTTCTTTTTATTACTTCCATCTTACCGGCGAGTATGGCAAAAGCAGGATGCTTGCCTTTCAGCCAATTCATAGAAGCTTGTGATCCGTCTGCTGCCAAGGCCAGGTTTCTCAGTAAGTAGTACTCATTGATTCCCAACCATTCAAGGGCACGCTCATTTCGTTCTATGCCATTGATCAATGCCATCAGTTGCGGAAAATTGTTATCCATCAGCCATTGTCTTGCGTCGTCCTGATTGCTCAATGCATAACAGAATACACTGAGTTCCGGGTATCCGTTCTTTACCAGCCAGCTGCGTATCTTGGTGTTTCCGGAGATCGCTTCTCCCCACGCAATGAGGATCTTCGCTTCATATTTCTCAAGTCCTTTCAATCTGTGTATGCTTCAATTAACAACTTTAGTATTTGCATTGCAGCCTGCGGTATTTTTGTTCCGGGTCCATAAACCCCTGCGACTCCTGCTTCGTAAAGAAATTCATAGTCTTGCTTTGGGATCACTCCGCCGGCAATGACCATTATATCCTCTCGTCCAAGCTTTTTTAATTCTTCTATTACTTTTGGCACCAATGTTTTATGTCCTGCCGCTAACGAAGAAATGCCCACAATATGAACGTCATTTTCCACTGCCTGTTTTGCAGCTTCTTCCGGTGTTTGGAAAAGGGGGCCAATATCCACGTCAAACCCGAGGTCGGCGTAGGCAGTTGCAACCACCTTAGCTCCACGATCATGCCCATCCTGGCCCATTTTTACGATCATGATCCGGGGTCTTCTGCCAACAATTTCCGCCAGCTGATCGGCCAGACCTTTTGCTTCTATAAAGTCGTTATCTTCCATAGCAATAGATGAATATACACCTGAAATTGATTTTATCGTTGCTGTGTAGCGACCAAAATGCTTTTCCATGGCATCTGAAATTTCACCTAAAGTAGCCCTTTGCCTTGCACATTCAATTGCGGCTTCCAACAGATTTCCTTCTCCCGTCCCGGCCACTTCGGTTAACACGTTCAGCGCACTTTGTGTTTTGCTCTCGTCCCTTTGGGTCTTTAATTTGTTGATCCTGCCGATCTGCTCACTTCTGACCCGTGTATTGTCTACTTCAAGGATCTCGATCTCAGTTTCTTCATCTACCTGATAGGCGTTTAACCCAATGATAATATCCTGGTTCGAGTCGATCTTAGCCTGTCTTTTTGCCGCAGATTCTTCGATCTTCATTTTAGGTAAACCTGTTTCTATCGCTTTTGCCATTCCTCCAAGCTCTTCAACTTCCTGGATCAGAGTCCAGGCCTTATTGACCAGCTCATGGGTAAGATGCTCTACAAAATGCGACCCTCCCCATGGATCAACTGTTTGCGCAATTCCCGTTTCTTCCTGTAAATAGATCTGCGTATTTCGGGCAATTCTTGCTGAGAAATCAGTCGGTAGGGCAATGGCTTCATCCAGCGCATTGGTGTGAAGAGACTGGGTTCCTCCGAATGCCGCAGCCATAGCCTCAATGCAAGTTCTTGAAACGTTGTTGAATGGATCTTGTTCAGTCAGACTCCAACCTGATGTTTGGCAATGTGTTCTCAGTGCCATCGACTTCGGATTTTTTGGATTGAATTGCTTCACCAGCTTCGCCCAAAGTATTCTTCCGGCCCGCATTTTAGCGATCTCCATAAAGTGGTTCATGCCGATGGCCCAGAAAAAGGACAGGCGCGGTGCGAAATCATCAATATCCAGTCCAGCAGCTATTCCGGTACGCAGATATTCCAGTCCGTCAGCCAATGTATAAGCCAGCTCAATGTCGGCAGAAGCTCCGGCTTCGTGCATGTGGTAGCCGGAAATACTGATACTATTGAACTTTGGCATGTATTGAGAAGAAAACTTGAATATGTCTGCGATGATCCGCATAGATGGAGCAGGGGGGTAGATGTAAGTGTTCCGCACCATGAACTCTTTCAAAATATCATTTTGGATCGTTCCTTTCAATAGCTCAGGAGCCGTTCCTTGCTCTTCTGCTGCTACAATGTAGAAGGCCATAATTGGTATCACTGCTCCGTTCATGGTCATTGAAACCGACATTTCATCCAATGGTATCTGACCAAAAAGTAGTTTCATGTCCTCTACGGAATCTATAGCAACTCCTGCTTTTCCGACATCCCCTTCAACTCTGGGGTGATCTGAATCGTAACCTCTGTGTGTAGCCAGGTCGAATGCAACGGAAAGACCTTTTTGACCTGCAGCGAGATTTTTTCGATAGAACGCGTTCGATTCTTCAGCAGTGCTGAATCCGGCGTATTGTCTTATGGTCCAGGGGCGTATGGCGTACATTGTCGAATACGGTCCCCTCAAAAATGGCGGTAGCCCTGCGGATCTTATGTGCTGCAGCATGTTAGCATTGTCCTCGGTATAGTGTGTTTCCAGAGTGATGCCTTCCTGAGTGGTCCACTCAGAGCTTGACTGGATCTCGGTGTCTTTTGTGTTCAGCTCGATCTTGGTAAAATCAGGTTTCATTGAGCTCCCCCTTTCCAATTTCTTCAGACAAATTTCTACTCTTGATCCCGTTCCAGCTTAACCCTTCGAATGAAGCGGCCCCACTTTCTTTCATTACGTGTTTGTTTACTCCCAACATCGTTTTATCAAGGGTACGGAATTGCTTTACCCTCTTTCCGTTCGATTTCTCCAGTTGTTCCTGTAGTTTTCCGCTTTCCAGGAATGATAAAAACCCACCATCTAGCTCGATCTTCTGAAACTTCCTCCATGCGAGCTGAGAAAGCTCTGCGGTTAATGTCTCAATGAAAAATGCTCCTGAGGCCGGGTCGGAAATCTTTGAGAGATGCACCTCCTCAGTCATAATGTGTTGAATATTCCTGGCGGTTCGTTCGGACGATTGATCATCTGTCAGGTCATGACTTACCGGAACAAGCTGGTCGCAACCACCCAGAACCGCGGACATAGCCATGGTACTTAACCGCAGTAGGTTGTTGTTGACCTCCTTTGTACTCAGATAATAGGTTGATGGGATCGCCGATACCCTGATCTCTCCGGTCCAATTGAATTCGGTTATTACCTGTTGAACGAGTAGTCGGAAAGCACGGAACTTGGCAAGCTCCCCAAAATAATCCAGCCCTATGCCTAGCTGAATATGTATGTAATCTGGGGTGTGGGTCAATACTTCGGTAAGGTGAGCTAGTGCAATTGATATTTCTTCAGACGCAGTTGATCCGGCATTTCGATAGTGAGCGGCATTGATAAAAATATTTTTTGGAATGACTGTTAGGCCCGGTCCTTCTTCAAAAGGATCGCAAATTACTCTTGTATTAACTGTTTTGTCGTAACAGGCTTCCAGGTATTGATCCAGTTCACGTTCAATATCGACCGTACTTGTTCCGTGGTGAATGATGGTGCAGTCAATGATATCGAGCATAACATTGGCAAAAAGGTGTTCTAAATTGCTGTTCTGAGTAGTATGAACGAGCAATGAATTACATCCGCCGCCCAAAGCATTCAGCACATCTTGGTTGGTTCTGTCAGCACCTATTTCTGAGGAGATATACCACTGGTTCTTTTTTCGGAAACTTTGGGCAATGCTTGTGGGACGATCAGCGTAATCCGGCTGAATACGAAGCCCATCCTCTGATGTTTCGATTACATCTTCCTTAGCCCTTCCCTTAAGGTCTTTGGCTATTTGTTCCTCCCAATCTTGTTTGGAATGTACCGGAAATTCGTTGAACAGATTCTTTAACATTGACGATTTTAGATGGCACGAAAATAAGAAGAAAATAGGGTCTATTTTTCAACAAAAACAAAAATGTCTTCGTTGGCCTTTTTCATGTGGTATTTTTCCCGTGCATACTTCTCTTTGGCCACCATGTCGGTCGTCAATTCCAGATTTGCTTTGGCAGTGGCATCAATTTCTGTTCGCATTTTATCAATGTTGATCTTACTTTCAGAGAGAGTTTTTTTGATCTTGACCAGCTCGAATAAATTCGTTTCTTCAGTAAACAGAATGTGCAACACCAAAATAGACAAGCAGATCAGGTATTTGTTCGAGAAGTATTTAAAAGCGGTCCTCATTAGCCAACCAAATTATAGTATTGTTCGTCACTTTATTGGCGTTACTCAAATGATTTATGCACACCGGACTTTTAAAAGGTGGTATTTTATCATAATAATAGATTACTTTTTTGCCCGACGAAGAATACTTTGGTATTTTCGTCAGCGCGTGAGAATTAAATTAGAACAATGACCCTAACCAAACTGTTTTCAGTAAAAACACCACTCATAGCTTTTTTTCTTAGTATTCATTTTGCCGGTTGGTCAACAACCGATTACGTAGATAATGACCCGGCCGAGCTTCAAGATGCTATTACATCGGGAACTTCAGATACGATCCGTTTCAATTTCAGCGGAAGAATGGACTTTGCAGTGATGGGCGCACTCCAGATCGAAAGGGCTGTGGTTTTGTATTCGTCTGCTCCCGGTAATGTTATTTTCGACGGTTCATCGGTAAATGGATTGCTTGTGAGTGCCCCCCTCGGAGCAAAAGTAGAATTACACGGCATAATGTTTATCAATTTTCTCAATTCAGCCATAACTCTGATACGGGGAGACCTGGTGGTCAATAATTGTGTGTTCGAAGGTAATTCCGGGAACAAAGGAGGAGCTATTCTTTCGGAACAAACGGAAAATGCGCTAACCGTAACGCGTTGTGCTTTTTTCACCAATACTGCTGGCGTGAATGGAGGGGCGATTTATGCGGTAGATCAGTTCAAACTTGTTAACTGCACGTTCTACCAAAATGTAAGTACTGCAATAGGAGGTGCCGTTTATTACCAAGAAATTACAGCAGGATTAGAAGCAGAGGTAGCTTTTAACACCTTCTACAACAACGCGGCAAGTGCCGGAGATGGCGGTGGCCTGTACGCCAATACAACGGGATTG
>Ga0206681_10000240_pt1 | contig 32474 bp, 24 predicted proteins | sample M150012015metaG_FD_161048 | JGI IMG/M metagenome (GOLD analysis project Ga0206681, IMG submission 161048) | Ammonia-oxidizing marine archaeal communities from Monterey Bay, California, United States - M1 500m 12015 | ecosystem: Environmental > Aquatic > Marine > Intertidal zone | place: USA... | reverse complement strand
TCGAGCTTGAAGATGTCGCCCAAGTTTGAACCTACGGCCGCGCTGCTCTGCACGGCTGGAGCCTCAAGTCCCGCGCTGCCACCGAAGCCCACCGTCAAGATCGAGGTCAGCACCGGCGATAAGATGGTGGGGCGGGCCAGCCGCGCCCTGCGTTTGGAGATCGCGTGCAAGGTCGCCGGGATGCCCGTTCCAGGATGTCGACCCTGCAATACGAAACGGACCAGCACCCAGGTTAGGGCCAGCCCTGTGGTGGGAAGAATCCACGCGGGGACGCTCTCCATATCGCGCGCGCCGCGAAGCACCACCACACCGTTTTTCAGCACCACCGCGATGAGGCCTGAAGCTACTCCCGTTATTCCGGCCAGCAGCAGCACCAAGTTCGCCGTCCCCAAGCGGTCGGCGAGATAGCGCACCAAGCGGCGAAACTTCAGAACGACTGTGCTTGGGTTGAGTACGGCGGGATCTATTTTCACGTGCAGCTCTTACAATCGTATACGCACCCCAATGACCATCACGTCATCCACCTGCTCCTCATCGGACGCTTCCATCCACGCCAACAGCACCTTTTTCAGCTGTTGCTGCTGTTCATCAACCGGTTTCGGCGCAATCTCCAAGAGCAATTCTCGGAAGCGCTTGCGCATGAATTTTCGACCTTTCGGACCGCCGAATTGGTCTACAAAACCATCCGTCGCCGCATAGACCATGTCCCCTTCTTCGAGGTCCACTTTCTGAACGTTGTAGTGGAAACTCCCAGGGGCGAATGAGCCGATGGCGCGTTTATCGGGCCTGAGTTGGATGATTTCCCCCTTGCGCACGATGTACCCGGCTGAGCCAGCACCGGCGTATTCGAGCACGCGATCTTCCAGGTTGACTGAGAACATGCCGACATCCATGCCATCGGGCACGCGGCCTTTCTCCGTGGGATCTTGGTCTTGGCCCAAGGCTTCGCGGCCCAATTGATTGAGCCGGTCTAAGATTTTATTCGGGGCGGTGTACACCTTTGAAATATGGCCGAGCGCGTTGTGCCCCAATAAACTCATGAAGGCCCCCGGCACCCCGTGCCCAGTACAGTCCACAGCGGCAAACATTCGCCAAGCCCCAAGTTTATGGAACCACGGGAAGTCTCCGCTGACCCCATCGCGCGGCATATACATTACGAAGTGGCGATCAAAGACACTGCGCCGGTCAGCGGCGCTTGGAAAAATCGCCCCTTGGATGCGTTGTGCGTAATCGATGCTGTCGGTCAAGTCCGTATAAAGTCGTTCGATTTCCTGCGTCCGGACCTGCACTTTCGCCTCCATGGATTGCTCGTACTCTGAGAGCGAATCGCGCATCTGCAGCAAGGTCTGCCCCAGCACGTCGTCTTCGCTCAAGGGCTCGTAGTCCGCTTCGAAATTGCCTTCGCCGACAGCCGATGTGAATTCCCGTGTGCTTCGCAGCCCGTCGGCCAACCGATCAAGTGCTCGCGCCATCTCCCCGATTTCATCCGATCCGTGCTCAACGGGGAATTCGCGGTCCACCCCTCGGCTCAGGTACAGCAGTCTTGCTCGCAGTCGTTTGACGGGCGTACGGATTGAGCGCGTCACCCCGAAGGCGATCAGCAGTCCCAATATCAGCACAGCCAATGCGATGCGTTGCACCAGAACTCCAAGCCGCTGGCTTTGCGATTCGATGTGCCGGTCAATCTCCTCGGCCTCGGCCCTCAAGCTTCCTTGCAGCGACTGAAGCAAGTCCCTCGAAGAACGAATGTCCGTCTGAATATCTCCGCTTCCCCCCGGATTGTCCAGCAACTCTTGTCCTTCAATGAAGTTTTCAAAGTCCTGCATCGGATCGGCAGCTTGCGGTAAAATTGCCTGTAGAAGTTCCACTCGTTCATTCAGGTGCAGCAGGTTTTGGGCCAAAACAGCAAGCGCTTCAATTTGAGTGGAGTCGTTCTCTAAAGCTGTCAAAGCACGCAGTGCGGGCGGCATTCGTTCTTGCCTTTCATCCAACCCCGAATGAGCCGTCATGCGCACGGTTGGATTTCGAACCCGCGCAATGAGTTGCGTGTACAGCTGAACCTCTGCGAGGTCCAGGTCAATTTGTACAGCGTGGCCTAAGGCCAGGTCTAAAGTTCCGGATCGGGTGAGCAAGGCGTTGTGCTGACTGACCGTGCTGGCCGTCAAACTAAAAAGCAAGGCCACGGCGGCGATGAACAGCCCAAAGCCGCCAAATATTCGCGCGCCAATGCCTCGGTACCAACGCATCCCTTATCAGTTTCGCTGCAATTCGTGCAGATGTTCGCGGCACCAGGCGGCATCCGCCTTGTGGTCGAGGGCCTCGGCCACCGTACTTAAAGCGTGGAGGACGTCAGGGTCCTGGTCGCGTAAATCGACGGCGCGCCACATCAAGTTGCGCGAGCGGTCCCACAGCGATGCGGCCACAGCGTGCCAACGGTCCTCGGCAGCGAGGTCGTAGTCCGGTCCATGGCGGTACAGGTGGACCCCTCGGTTGTAGGTGTGAACCGCTGCATTGTACCAAGAGGTGAAGGCGTCGGGGCCCGCCTTTGCTGCGCGGATATACAACTCCACGCCCAACTCGAATTCATCGTCACCGCCCAGCGGATTCGCCTCAGGGCGCGAAGCCACCATGGCATGCTCTGCTAAGTTCTGCAAGAGCAACACCTCCGTGTCGCGGTCCCTGAACCCCGGATTGAGGATGGCTTCGGCCTGCACGTAGCGTTCGAAGAGCCTCAAGGCGCGCGGCTCCTCACCGGGCTTCACCTCACTGGCGCTGCGCTGAGCATCCATCAAGTAAGTCTGTGCCAAATAGGCCAGCAGCGGATCCAGCTGGGTCTCAAGACCGGGGTCAAGAACTGTGCTGCCAGCTCGTCCTATAGCCGCACTCCTTCTGATGGCCTCTACAGCCGCCACGCGATGTTGCGAATCCGTCTGCAGATTGTCCATCTGTACGAACATTTCCTTGTGAATGAAGGCCTTGACAAACCACGCATAACCACTGGCTTGTCCCTGCGCTGAAATCGCCCGGTCTACCGCGCGCAAGGCTTGGTTCAAGTTCCCGCTGCGGCAGAGGTCGGCAGCCTGTTCAATGGTGGGGTCACCCTGGGATTGGCCCAAAGAAATTTGAGTCGTGCCGCAGAGCAATAGAACGAGGCAGGGCGCAATCACAGAAGTCAATTTCATGGGCATGTCGCGTGTGGATTCAGGGGCAGGTTCGGGATTCAAAAATGGGCGGAAGCGCGAGCTGCAGAGCGGCCAATTCTGCGCGATTCACCTCAAGGCACAGTCCTGGAGGGCTGTCTGATGAGCTGCGAAAGCGTCTAAAATCGATGGCTTCGGGGGCGTCGGTCCAAGCGTCGGAAATGGTGAGGCCTTGTGGGGTTGCGCCGGCGGCTTTCCATGATTGAGCGGCGTCCCGGCACAACTTGCGCTGGGCCCCGTCGCCCGACAGAAATAACATGTCAAAACCGGCTTTGCGCTCGGCCAATTCCTCTGCATTCAAACCGACAATAGCGATGGGCCGACCTGCAATGTTTCGTCCCATGTATCGGTCTGTGAGTTGGTCTGTGAGCGCATCCCAGCCGACCACCCCGATCTCAAAAGGCCGACTTTCAGCCCCAGCTGTTGAGGCCAATTCCCCGGCGGGCCACTTGATTTCATGCGCCAAATGATACAAGTAGCGGCTGTACTTGATGGCCCATACATCGGTCCGGTCGATTTCCGGCTCGTCTTGCACTTGTGCCCCCTGGGCCACTGTGCCTGCACCCTGCGCTTTTGCACCCTGCACCTCAGGCCACCACATATCCCCACCGCGCATCCCTAAAAGGGAGACGACAATGAGCAGGGCGTACCCCGCTTGGGAACTGAGCTTTGGGGCGATCATTCTCAAGCAACGCCTTTGCTTGGCATCAGTGATCCAAGGTCGCGGTCAAACAAATACAGGCCGGCTGAATCGGTCCCGATCATGTTCAACTTGTCTAAAATGGTCCGAGCAAGAGCTTCCTCTTCGATTTGTTCAGCGACATACCACTGCATGAAGTGGTGGGTGGTGTAGTCTTTCAAGTTCAGGCATAAGTCCACCACTTTGTTGATGCTCTCGGTCACGCTTGTCTCATGGGCGAGCAAGTTTTCAAAAACCTCATGCAGCCCCACAAACTTCCGCTTTGGAGCGCTCAATGCAGGAATTACGGCCTGCCCTCCGCGTTCGTTGATGAACCGCACGAGCTTAAGCATGTGCTGGCGTTCCTCATCGCTGTGGCGAAACAGAAATTCCGCAGTGCCGTTAAGTCCCTCACTTTCAGCCCACGAGGCCATACTGAGGTAGAATTGGGAGGATTGGGCTTCGAGCTTCACCTGGAGGTTCAGCGCACCCACGATCTTGTCTTTGAGCATGTCGCTAAGTTGGCCAATCCGCGTTAAACAAAGCGGTTTGCGTGGACAAGATTCGGCAAAGATGTCCCCGTCTCAATGTGGTCGAGCAATGCGGCCGCCCAGCGCGGAGCGATCAACACCCCTCGCGTGCCCAATCCGTTGAAGACGAATCGCTTTGAAGATTTGCCTACGGTTCCGATCACAGGCCGGCGGTCCCGCGCTACGGGGCGCAAGCCCACGCGGTGCTCGACCACGTCAAAGGCGGAACGAATGCTGGGCAGCACGGTTTCCAACTTGTGGAGCAACACGTCCCGCACTTCGGCGGAAATCTCCAAGGTGTCGTCATCCCAATCGTAGCTCGCTCCGAGTTTGAATCGACCGTTGCCCAGGGGCATCAACCATTTTCCACAGTTCAAAATCGCCTCAAAGTCAGCCGTATCGGCTTGAGCCTCATCGCCCCGGCGCTCCAACGTCAGCACTTCGCCCTTGTATGGCGAGACCTTCAAGTCCGCCAAGCTCGGGTCATCAACAGCTCCGATTCCGCGGCAATCGACCACCGCGTCGTAGCCCGTGCAGTCGAAGTTGGCTGCGTCAGCTTGGATGAATTGGCCTGCTTCGGAAGCCTCCAAATGATGCCTCCACGCGTCGAGAAGTTTGGAGAGGTCCACCCATCCGGCGCTTTCCACCACACCGATACCGAAAGGGGCTTTGACCCCGTCCGGGGCTTCGATCACCTCCCCCATTAAAGGGTTGGTCTGCGCCTTGATGATCCAATCGCGTGCGACCTCAGCGTTCGGTAGAACCTTCCACATCGGCAAGTTGTGCAGGACCTTCACGCCGAGCAGGGCCTCCATTGCGCCGATCATTTCGCGCATGCAGTCCAAGTGGGTCTGTGCATCCCATGTCGGGATCAGTCGTTTGAACGACATGGGGTTGAACATGCCGGCGGCCACCCGGGAGGCGCAGGGCCCGCCGCGATCCACGGTCGTCACATGCCAATTTCGGCGCGATGCCTCAAAACCGATCGTTGTGCCGGCGAGGCCTTGTCCGATTACGAGCATGCGGCCTGCGGCCGATCGGCGGCTTGCCATCCCCTCGCCCATCAAGCTGTCGATAAGATGCCCAGCTCACGCCCCACCTTTTCAAAGGCGGCCAGCGCTCGGTCCAGGTGTTCGCGCGTGTGGGCTGCTGAGAGTTGAACACGGATGCGTGCCTGCTCTTTTGGCACGACCGGGAAAAAGAATCCGATGACGTAGATGCCTTCTTGGAGCAGCGCATCGGCCATGTCTTGGCTGAGCTTCGCATCGCCGAGCATCACGGGCACAATGGCGCTCTCACCATCTTTGAAGTCCAACCCTATTTTGCGGAGCCCGTCCTTGAAGTAGGCCGCATTGTCGGCCAGTTGGTCTCGCAAATCCGTTGACTCATCGAGCATTTTGAACACCTCGATGCTGGCACCGACAATGCTGGGAGCCAGTGAGTTGCTGAACAAATACGGGCGGCTGCGCTGGCGCAGAATCTCGATAATCTCTGCACGTCCTGTGGTGAATCCACCCATAGCACCTCCCAACGCCTTTCCGAGGGTGCCGGTAATGATGTCCACCCGCCCCATGGCTTGACCAAGCTCGATTGACCCCCGACCCGTCGCACCTATGAACCCCGTGGCGTGGCACTCGTCCACCATCACCAGCGCGTCGTAGCGATCGGCCAAGTCGCAGATGGCCCCAATTTGTGCCACGAAGCCGTCCATCGAGAAGACGCCATCGGTGACAATGATCTTGAAACGCGCCCCCGCCTTGCACGCCGCCTGAAGCTGCACTTCGAGATCGGCCATATCGTTGTTTTTGAAGCGGTACCGCGCCGCCTTGCACAACCGCACACCGTCGATGATTGAGGCGTGATTCAAGGCGTCGGAAATAATTGCGTCCTCCTTCCCAAGAAGCGGCTCGAAAACACCACCATTGGCATCGAAAGCAGCGGCGTACAATATCGTGTCCTCCGTCTGGTGGAAGTCAGCAATGCGCCGCTCGAGCTCCTTGTGAATATCCTGCGTTCCGCAAATGAATCGCACGCTGGACATGCCGTATCCGCGCTGGTCGATTGCGTCTTGAGCAGCCTTTACGACCCGCGGATGCGAAGACAAACCCAGGTAGTTGTTTGCACAAAAATTCAGCACTTTCGAACCGTCCTCAAGGGTGATTTCAGCGCCTTGCTCCGATGCAATCACTCGTTCACTTTTGAAGAGACCGGCGGACCGGATTTCGGCGAGTTCGCCGGTGAGGTGAGACTTGAGCTTTCCGTACATGGCGGCAAGATACTTCGAGGTAAATTCGCACCCAATCATCATGGCCAATTCTACCCCTGCCACCCCCGATCAGCCCGCCCGTTACATGGTCACCTCGGCCTTGCCGTACGCCAACGGACCTATCCACGTGGGGCACATCGCTGGCGCCTACTTGCCAGCAGACATCTACGTGCGCTACCTGCGCGCCCGCCAAAGGGACGTGGTCTGGGTGTGCGGCAGCGACGAGCACGGCGCGGCCATCACCTTGCGAGCTAGAAAGGAAGGCTGCAGTCCGCGTGAAATTGTCGACCGCTACCACACGGAAATGCAAGTGGGTTTTGCGGGCTTGGGCATCGACTTCGACCACTACGACCGCACTTCGGCCGCTCACCATCACGCCTTTGCTCAGGATTTCTTCAAGACGCTCAACGAAAAAGGGACGTTTGAAGTGGAGACGCGCAAGCAGTACTTCGATGAGCAAGAATCCCAATTCTTAGCCGACCGCTACATCACGGGCGTCTGTCCCAAGTGTGACAGCGCCGGTGCATATGGTGACCAATGCGAGGCATGCGGTTCCGCCCTTTCCCCAGAGGACCTCATTGATCCGGTCAGCGAATTGAGCGGAAACGCGCCGGTGTTGCGGGAGACATCGCATTGGTACCTGCCCATGGGCCGGCATGAAACGTGGCTCAAGGATTACATCGAAAACGGAGTGTTGGACGGCGCTCCCCACCACGACGCAAAAGCGTGGAAGGGCCACGTGAAGGGCCAATGCCGCAGTTGGATTGATGGCGGTCTACACAACCGAGCGATGACGCGTGATTTGGACTGGGGCGTGAAAGTGCCCGTTGAAGGTGCTGAAGGCAAGGTGCTGTACGTTTGGCTCGACGCACCGCTTGGCTACATCACGGCCACGCAGCAATGGGCGGAAAAGCAAGGGCGGGATTGGCGGCCTTATTGGCAATCCCCCGACACCCAATTGGTGCACTTCATCGGCAAGGACAACATCGTCTTTCATTGCATCATCTTTCCCATTTTGCTCCGCGAACACGGCGGCTACCTCTTGCCCCATAACGTCCCTGCCAACGAGTTTATGAACCTTGAGGGCGACAAGATTTCTACTTCGCGCAATTGGGCGGTCTGGGCGAAGGACTACATCGATTCTTTCCCCGACCGCGCAGATGAGCTGCGCTATGTTTTGGCGTCGATTATGCCCGAGCAGCGTGACGCGGAGTTCACTTGGGCGGACTTCGGTGCGCGGGTGAACAACGAGCTTGCTGACGTCCTCGGAAATTTCGTCAATCGCGTGTTGGTGTTGACCAGCAAGTACTTTGATGGGGTGGTGCCCGCACCAGGCGGGGCCTTCACCCCGGTCGATGAAGCCCTCCGCGCCCATATCGCTCGTGCACCCGAAGCGGTGGCTTCAGCCATCGAGCGCTACCGTTTTCGCGAGGCGCTTCAAGAAGCCATGGGTCTGGTGCGCGCGGGCAACAAATACCTCACCGAGGAAGAGCCTTGGAAGGTGTTCAAGACGGACCCGGACCGTGTGCGTACAATTTTGAATCTTGCTTTGCAGGTCACGGCCAACGCAGCTGTATTGCTTGCGCCTTTCATGCCAACGGTGGCCTCCAAGCTCACAACCACCTTGGGCACAACCGGCCTGCCGTGGGAGGCGACCGGCTCTGACATGGTAACAGAGAACACCAAACTCCAACACCTGCCCATCTTGTTTGAAAAGATTACGCCCGAGCAAATCGAGGTGGAAGTGGCGAAGCTGGGCCCGCACAACAAAAACATGAGCGACGCTTTGGCCAAGTAGCCAGCCGTCACCCTGGATCAAATCAGCTGATCGTTTCCCAATATTGAGCGGAGAAAACTACGATTTCAAGAACTTATCTAATTGGTTCTTTTGTCTTCTGTGGTGCTTGAAATGGAATTCGTTGACCCGCAGCCACTCCTCCGCATTCAAATACCCAAAGCCCGGGGACTTTATTTTCATTTTGGTGTCGAAACCAATTAGTGAATCAGCGGTTTGCTGAATCTTCTCTATCGTTGTTATCAGCTTATTTCTGACATACTCTATGCTTTCTGGTTCTCTTGGCTGCGCGGCAGATTTGGGCTGATTCAACTTCATTGGAGGAAAGCGCTTTAACAAAAAGATGAGAGCGCCGTATTTGTCTTTCCCCCCTTTCTTCAATTCTCCCTTCCCCCGTTGACAAGCAGCAGAATTGGCAATAAAGAAATGATCACTGGCAAGTATGAGGTGGATGTACACCTGTCCTATAGACCATGAATCAGCTGTCGGTTTTTTCAGAAAATCACTTTCAGAATAGGTGCCAATCTCATCCAACCAATAATTTGCAGCATCACTAAACCTCATAAGACCGGTCTCGCCGCGCTTAGATTGTCATTTTCACACTCAGCGAAATCGTCCGCCCATAGGCGTACCACCCCTCCAAGTAGCCGTTTTCGACGGTGCCTTGGTAGTTGGTCTCTTCAATCAACTCCCAAGTAACAGGGTCGTAGATCTGCTCCTTGCGCCACTCTTCAAATCCATCCGAGATGTAGTGGTTGTCTGTCACATTTTGCACGTTCAGAGACAATGAAATTTGTGCGCCGCCCCAATCGTCGATGGGGTCGAATTTGTAACGAATACGCGCGTCCACATAACCGAAGCTCGGCAGCAGGACAGGCTGGAATCCCACGCGCTCAGGGTTGAGATGGGTTCGGTCGATGGCCGGGTCGAACTTAGCATACAACTTATCGTTGTAGATGTAGCTCACACCGATTTCAAGGCCGTTGTCCAACCGGGCGTCTGCAAGAAGGCCGAATTGGGATTGAGGGGCATCACTCACTTTCAAACCGGCGCTGTAAATCTGCAGCGAATCGGCGAGCGTTCCGTCGAGGTAATACACCGCCGCCTCCACGTCATTGTCCCAACGCCAATTGCCGAAGCTCATCATACCGCCCACTGACAACCAGTTGTTAGGGCGCGTGCGCCACTCGAACTCCATGCCATCGTGCGTTTCCATCAAGCCGAGGATGAAGGCCTGCTCGGCGATTCCGTCCTGGTCGTAATCACGCGCTGAAGTCGTGATGGTCTTGTCGGCCCACACCGTGTGGTAGAGGTTGAAGTTGAAACTGTGACGCAGGTGAGAAAAGCGATAACCGAACTCCATCGAGGTGATGCGCTCGTTGACCAAATCTTGGTTCGGAACGTTCGTGTGTCCGTTCCAAGCGAATTTGAAATCAGGCACAATGGAGTTGAATCCGCCGTTGACAAAGACCGTGTGGTGGTCGCCTAAGTTGCGGCTGATGCCGGCTTTGACGTTGAATCCAGGGTTGGTCACCACCGGGCTGTTCACGCCTGAGATATACTCATCGGTCACCACCGCTGCGCTGTCGATGCCGCTGGGGTATGTTGTCACGGGCTGGATGCCCGACTCTTGGTAGCGGTAGTTTGCGTACGGATCGATGCGGCGGTAGCGCGTCAAAGAGGCGGCGGCACTAGCAAAGGCCGTTCCCCAGTCTGCATTGAGTTCGAGCTGAGAGAAGAGCCCGCCGTAGACCACTTGGCCGATGTTGTGGTAGTAGTATTTGTCGCCCACCACCGGAAGGGTGGCGTATCCGCCAGGGGCCGCTCCGAAGCTGTAATCCATATACGGTGCGCCGAGCAAATCTTCGACCGTGCGGGTGTGCGTCCCTTCGTAGTAGCGCCCGTCGAAGCCCCCGGTGAAGGTCAGTCCGGGGCTGAGTTCGCTTACAATGCTTGAGATGACGCCCGTCCAAAAGTGGCTGTTGTGGCTGGCGTAGATGTAGTTGCGGGCTGCGCCGCGGGCCGTGTCGCCCTCGAACATGACTACGTCGCCCTGGTGGTGGAGCGTGTCGACCCAAGCTCCGAGCGACTCATTGTAGCCGATTTCGTCTTCACCGTAGGTTGAGACATTGTCATATTCATCGTTGATGCGGATGACCTCATTCCAATCAATGGGGTCGAACTCACCTGAACCGCCCCGGCTCAAGCCGCTCTGGCCTGTGCCGTACCCAATGCCCACCGAGACGTAGGCCGAGTTCTGCATGCGGGTGGTTTCGTTGATTTGCCAATAATCAGAGATGCTGATTTGCGGCTTGTGGTAACTGTTCACTTTGCTGTTGAAGACCTCCCCGTCGCGATAGCCCCAGTTCATGTTCCACTTGTACGCATCGTGGCCGCGGGCCATCAAGGTGTCGTACTGCCAGATGGCCATGTTTGAGCGTCTTTGTCCGTGCTTCTGTGGCGCGCCGATGGCTGTCACCACCATGCGGTGGTCGCCTAAATCTTTTGAGGCGCTTCCATAGTAACTCCAGGCATTGATGAAGTTGCCGTCGGCGTAGCCGTCGCTGACCGTACGCGAGCCCACCAGGCTCAGAGCCCAACCGCTGGGCAAAACACCCGTGGAGTAGCTCAGCGTATTGCGGTAGCGCCCCCAATCGGTGACGTTGGTCTCGTACACGATGCGCTTCTTTGCACCCGTCGTTTTGGTGATGACATTCAGGGTTCCGCCGACCGAGGGGACGGCCAATTTAGATGCGCCCAAGCCGCGCTGCACTTGGATGCTTTGCACCGCATCACCTAAACCAGACCAATTGGACCAGTAGACCCACTTGTTCTCCATGTCGTTTACTGGAATGCCGTTGATCATCACGGCAATCTGGCGCTGGTTGAATCCGCGAATGTTGATTCGGGAATCTCCGTAGCCCCCGCTTCCCTTTGTGGCGTACACGCCGGGCGTGACGTTCAGCACTTCCACCAGCTCCTTGTCGCCCAGATTCCGCTCGATGTACTCCACTTCCAATGTCGACACGGCCACCGGTGTTTCGCGCCCAGAAACTGCAGAGGCCATCACTTTTGCTTCAGCTAGGCCGAAGGTTGAGGACTCAAGTTTTATGACCGGAACGACGAGCGACCCACCTTTCAAGTCAAGGGTAATTTTCTGGGCTTCATACCCGACGAAATTCACCACCAGCACCTGCTCTCCTGTGAGACGGCTTGTGAAGTCAAACGATCCGTCAAGCATGGTGAGTCCGCCGCGTTGAGAGGCCTCCATGTAAACGCTCGCCGAAGGCAAGCCGTCTCCGCCAGAAGCGTCCACCACCTGGCCAGAAATTTGGGTCTGGGCAAAGGCGCTGCTAGAGGGGAAAAAGAAAAAGAGGGCGCACGCAAAAACTGCGAGCATGGCATTTGTTGTGAACTTCATGGTGCCGCGAATTTATGCGCTGCAAACGACTTGCACCAAGACCGAGGTAAGCCTCGCGTCAAGATTTACTGAATCGCCCTGCCTTGTTCAGGTATTCGGCGATTTGCAAGGCGTTGGTCGCCGCCCCTTTGTGCAAATTATCCGAGACAATCCATAAGTGCAGGCCCTGGATTTCAGTTAGGTCGCGGCGAATTCGGCCGACAAAGACGTCGTCTTTTCCCTGCGCACTGATTGGCATGGGATACAGGTTCTCTCCCGGCTTGTCCTGCACGACGATGCCGGGGAACATTTTCAAGGCCTCGCGCACATCAGGGATGGAAAAATCCCGGTCAAGCTCCAAGTAAACGCTCTCAGAATGTCCGCCCACGGCGGGCACACGCACGGAAGTGGCGGAAATGGAGATGGATTGGTCTCCCAATATCTTTTTCGTTTCATGGTGCAACTTCATTTCCTCACGGGTGAAATCGTTTTCCAAGAAAACATCGCAATGCGGCAGGCAGTTCATGTCAATGGAGTGCGGGTACACCTTCGCAACCTCACGCCCGGCACGCTCTCCATTGAGTTGGTCGAGCGCTGCTTGACCTGTCCCCGAGACGCTTTGATAGGTCGATACAATTGCGCGACGCACGATGAAACGGTCGTGCAACGGCTTGAGCGCCATAACCAGTTGAATGGTAGAACAATTTGGATTGGCTACGATGAAATGTTCGGGCTGGATGTCCTCGAGGTTGATTTCGGGAACGACCAGCGGCACATTCGGATCCATGCGGAAATGGCTACTGTTGTCGATGACCAAGGTGCCCGCCTCTGCAAACTTAGGAGCGAAGTCCTTGCTCGTCTTGCCGCCAGCAGCGAACAAGGCAATTTCGGGCTTTTGTGCGATCGCATCCTCCATGCTGATCACCTTGATAGGCTCACCACAAAACGTGATGGTCTTGCCCACCGAATTCTTGCTGGCCACAGGCAAGAGCTTTTTGACCGGAAATTTCCGGGCTTCGAGGCGGTCTAAAATAGTCCGACCTACGAGTCCCGTGGCGCCCACCACGGCAATCGATCGGCCTTGAATGCGTGCTTGCGTAGAACCTTGTTTGCGTGAGGCGGTTTGTGTAGCCATGGTGAAGGTGCGGGTCGAATGCGTTTGAAATGCGTTTGTATGCGTCCGTTCTGCTTTGTGGGCGGTGCGGCTGAACCGCGCCAAAGGTAGGAGTTTGGTTCCTGTGATGAGATGGAGAAATTTTGTTTGTTGGATGTTGTTTTTACAGGCCAATTCGCTCCTGTTTGCGATCAACAATAGGCCGCCGTCAGCCGACTCCACTCTGGTGCTTACTGAAGCGATGGTGGACCCCACGCCGGCCTGGGGTTGTCCTCCGGTGGAATATGTGGAGGTGTTCAACCCGGGACCTTCTGCAGTGGACTTGTCGTTATGGACATTGGAAATCGGCGGGTCGACGCGTGAGATGGGACCTGAAATGCTCGGCGCTGGTGAGGTGGCGCTTCTTTTTGCAGCGGCCAATTCGGCCCTGTTTGATGCGTGGCCCGGTTCGAAAATAGCGCTCTACTCTTTGCCCGCCTTGAGCAACGCCGGCGGTGTCGTCCAGCTGCGCGGTCCGTGGGGGGTCGTCGACCGGCTCGAACACCAGGGCCAAGCTCTTGATGGTCAGGCATGGGAGCGTTTGCGTGCCGAGGATTGCGGGGCATTTGTGAATTGGCGGGTTTCCGGCTCGGGGTGCGGCTCGCCGGGAACTTTTGTGCCCGCTCCAGCGCCGGACATCCCCTCAGGCCCCGTGGACTGGACGTGGATCCCTCGGGGCAGCGATGCGGCCGAAGTTCAGTTCAACCGGCCCCTCCATCCGCTCGCTCGTGAGCAGGTGACAGCCTTTCTTGGGGGCGTGCCCTGCGCATTGGATTGGCTTTCCGACGAGGCCGTTGTCTTGCGGTGGTCGGACCGCGTTCCTTTTGGTTCATCTCATTTGGTGATCGGCCCTTGGGTGGGGTGCCATGCAGGGGCGGTGACACAGTGGACCAGCGGGACGGTTGATCGTTATCCCAGCCCCGGACCTGGCGATTTGGTGGTCACAGAAATCCTTGCCGACCCTATTTCTTCCGACCCCTTCAACGGTTCGGAAGCGTTTGAGTTATGGAATGCATCGAGCCGGACCTTGGACCTTGGTGGTCTGCAATGGCAGGCTGGCGGGAGCTCCGCCTTAGCCTCACCCTCCCGCCGTATTGTCTTAGCTCCCGGGGAAGCTGTTGTGTTCGCTGAGCATCCCGATCGCTTGCTCCCGGCATCAGGATCCCCCGTGGAAAGTTCTACGGCATGGCCCGCACTTGCCAATATAGGTGGACTTCTAAATATAATGGTATTGGGCGGTCAGACCGTGTCAATTTCTGAATACGGACCGGGCCTTCAGCCCTTGCCCGAGGCGGCCGCTCAAGGGCTCAGCCTCCAACGCGAGTTTGACGATACCGGTCGCTGGGCCTGGCGCGCTTCCTCGACGGCTGTACCAGAGAGCTGGGGGGCTGTTGATTTCACCTTCGAGCAGTACCACCAGCAGCGCCTCCCTTGCGGCTCACCAAAGGGCTTCGGACTGGAGCAGAATGCACCCGGTGCCCCTGATTGCTTAACCGTTTACTTTGACGCCTTGCCTGCTCTGCCTGCGCCGTCCGCCAGACTCGATGACTCGCCACTGGAGGATGGCATATGGGATGGCCGCATTTGGCGTTCAAATCTGGCGGCCTCCGCCTTGAAAAGTTCGCCGCCAGAAACCTCTCTTCAGGCCTTGAGTTGGCACGGAGCTAAGGGCGAACTTCTGGTCAGCCTCCCCGTGGTGCGACCGCCTGATGCGCCGCTCCTCTCACCGTCAACCATTGAAGTCACAGAGCTCCTCTTTGAAGCTTCGTCCCACGGCGAGGAGTTTATCGAAGTGCGAAACTTCGGCTCAGCACCCGTCGACTTAGCTGGCCTCCAAATTGCCACAGCCCTGGACCCGTCACCGGCCGACTGGCGCATCCTTCTCGAGTCTTCCTGGATTATTACGCCAGGCGCCGTCCTCGCATTCTCGCCGTGCCCGCTCTGGGCGTCTGTGCCTTTTCCTCATTCTGGTCCGGCCTTGGCCACAGCTGATGCATGGCACGCCCTATCCAATGATGGGGGCGAACTGGCGTTGCGGCTTGGCACGGAAATTATCGACCGCATCCGCTGGTCTCCAGAGGACCTTGGGCCGTGGCATTCCGATGCTGAAGGCTGGTCAATTGAACGTGTTGCTTCGGGCCTTTCCAACTGGCGCCCCTGTCCGCAAGGAGCAACGCCAGGAGCACCCACCCGGTGGGCCACAGATCTGGGGACGGGCACGGCGGAGGCGGTCGAGATAGAAATCGCGAGCGAGTGGATCAGCCCCGGCGGCGACATGGCTTCTCATACTAGCGGCGGACTCGAAATCGCGTGGGACGGTGGCGACGCGCCCTTCTTTTTGGAGGTGCTGGTCAGCAATCCAAAAACAGGCCAGTTGGTGGCTCGACCATTCGCGGGCCAAGTTCAGGCGCAAGGTCGTTTGCATTGGAACGGGTGCAATTATCAGGGCGCCCCCTTGCCGTATGGTGTTTATGTTGTGCGCTGCAATTGGTCCGGACCTCAGGGCCGTGGCCGTGTTCAAACGGCCGTGGGCCTAGCTCGTGATTAGCGTGCAACTTCGCGTCGTGTTTGAGGGCTCACTCCATACCGCTGTGACGACGCTCCCCGAGTGGGCCATTTGGGCCGTTTGGGGTGGTTTGGCGATGCTAGCAGCGGTTCGCACTTTGTATCCGCAGCGCTGGAAAATGATGAATTGGGCGGTGACGGATTACCGCTTGGTTTCACAACTCCATCGGCAAGGCCAATTGGTTTTTGACATGGGCTGGGTGCTGCTGTTCCTTGCCGCCACCACCTTTGCTGTCTTGGGTCTGGGACAAGCTCTAGCACAACTTTCGGGCGTGAATTTCAGCATGGAGTTGGCGTGGCGGATGGTCTGCTTTTGGTGCTTGATCTGGGGCGTACGCGCTCTTTTTCTACGCGGCGTGAACGAAGTGTCTGAAGGCGGATTGCCGGCTCGAGAGTACAGTGCCAGTCACTTTTTGACGGGCCAAGTGTTCGCTATTCTCGCGGCACCGCTTGGACTTATGGCTTGGTATATTTCTGGTTCAGCGGGTCAGATTCTTTCATGGGCCTGTCTCGCCGTTTGGACGGCGGGCTGGCTGCTTCGTATAGGGCGCCTGACTTTGCTCGTTCCAGGGGTTCGAGCGCGCCCTTTCCTAATGATTGCGTACCTTTGCGGCCTTGAAATGCTTCCGGTGCTGGTCTTGATTGAGGCTTGGAATTGGTAAGCATCTAGAAAAAGACTGCAACATGGGGAGCAAGATTAAGACCATTCTGATTTCCCAACCGAAGCCCGCGACTGAAAAGTCCCCGTACTTCGACTTGGCTGACAAGCACAAGCTCAAGATTGATTTCCGCAGCTTTATCCATGTGGAAGGTGTAGAGGGTCAGGAGTTTCGTCAGGAACGCATCAGTTTAGCGGATTTCCGCAATGTGATTTTCACTTCGCGCGTTGCGGTGGACCATTATTTCCGCATGGCCAAGGAATTGCGCTACGATGTGCCGGACGACACCAAATATTTTTGCATCAGCGAGTCCACAGCTTTCTACCTGCAGAAGTACATCGTGTATCGCAAGCGAAAGATTTTTTATGGCAACCTCCGATTTCCGGAGCTTTTGCCCATCATCAAGAAGTACAAGAAGGACACCTTTCTTTTGCCATGTGCCGACATCCTCAAGGATTCCATCCCTGTTGCGTTGGACGAGGCCGGCATCAATTACTCGAAGGCTGTTATGTACAACACGGTGTGCAGCGACTTGAGTGATTTGGAGGACGTCAAGTATGACATGCTCGTGTTCTTCTCGCCAAGTGGGATCGAGAGTTTGTATAAGAACTTCCCCGGTTTCACCCAAAACGGGACCCTCATCTCGGTTTTCGGCCCAACGACGCGCAAAGCAGCTGAAGAGAAGGGGCTCCGCATCGATGTTGCGGCCCCCAACCCGAAGGCTCCTTCGATGACGATGGCCATTGAGAACCACATTCTCAACAAGTCCTGACGGCTCAGAGGCTCACCTTCGGCAAGACGCAGCGCCTCAAGCGCCGCAACTTGATTGACGAGGTCTTCTCGAAGGGGGCCAAACTGAAGGGTTACCCACTAATCGCTGTAGTGCATCGCTGCACCCTGCCGAAGGCTGTGCCCGTTCAATTGGCAACCCAAGTCAGCAAGCGTAGATTTAAGCGGGCGGTGGATCGCAACCGGATTAAACGGTTGATGCGGGAGGCGTGGCGGCGCCACAAGGCCGACCTTGAAAACGAACTTTGCAGCAACGGTGCACAATATGCTGCCGTGTTCATCTTTGTAGGGAAGGAGATGCCCACACTGCAACAGCTCGACCGGTCGACGCTCGAGCTCATTAGTAAGTGGAAAGCCCTCCAAGTTGAAGCAAAATGAAACCGCATAAATCCAAGTCCTCAGCGGCCGTTGCTGCTTTTATTCTCGCTGCATTTGGCTTTGCAGCCACGGCTTTCACTTCAATTGCACCCCAGGGTCTGTTCGAAGTCACCAAGCATCTTGAGATATTCATCTCCGTTTTTGAAGGAGTCCATACGTATTACGTGGACGAGCCGGAGCCGGGGTCACTCATGCGCGTGGGGATTGATGCGATGCTCGAGTCACTTGACCCGTACACGGTGTATTATCCGGAGTCGCGCATTGAAGATTTGCGTTTCATGAATACGGGGGAATACGGTGGCATTGGCACCATGATCAGCCAAGTGGACGGGCGGACGACGATTATGGAGGTCTACGAAGACTATCCGGCGCACAAGGTGGGGTTGAGGGCCGGTGATGTGGTGGTGGAGGTGGATGGCCAAGGCATCGCCAATGGCTTAACCAATGAAGAGGTTTCGTCGTTTTTAAAAGGCCAAAGCGGCACCACTGCTCAGATTGTAATCGAACGCCCAGGCATAGACACGCCGATGCAATTCGCTGTGGAACGAGCCCAAGTCCGAGTCAAAGCCGTGCCTTTTGCAGGGACGCTCAATGACACGACGGGCTACATCTTTCTTTCGAAGTTCACCCGAGGCTCGGCTCAAGAAGTGCGCGACGCCTTGGTGACGCTGAAGGACTCGGCGAAAATCAAGCAATTGGTTCTGGATTTGAGAAACAACGGCGGAGGCCTACTTCGCGAGTCGATTAGCATTGTCAACTTGTTTGTGCCCAAGGGCGAAGACGTGGTGTACACGCGCGGGAAGGACCCCTCCAAAGACAAGACGTACAGCTGCCTCAATGAGCCAATTGCCAAGGATATGCCGTTGATCGTACTGATCAATGAAAACTCAGCGAGCGCTTCAGAAATTGTGGCAGGCTCACTTCAAGATCTTGACCGGGCCGTGGTCTTGGGGACAGAGAGCTTTGGCAAGGGTTTGGTGCAGCAGACCAAGGACATGGCCTTCAACACACGACTTAAGGTTACGATTTCAAAGTACTACACACCCAGTGGACGGTGCATTCAACGCCTAGATTATGGTGGCAAGCGCGACGATACGGGCCATGCTGTGGCGCGGGCTGACTCGTTGGTGAGCGCCTTCACCACGCGCAGCGGTCGCCCCGTAACGGACGGACGCGGCATCCTTCCAGACAGCCCCACAGAACTGCCTTACATGAGTTCCTTCGTTGAGCATTTGTACGCAGACGAGCATATTTTCAAATACGCTGTGAGCTGGGGCGTGCACCACGACAGCATCGCCGACCCGCTTGAGTTTGCATTGTCACAAGAGGATTTGCAGGGCTTTTTGGCTCACCTTGAAGCGGAGAACTTTACCTACGATTCGGAGATGAACGAAATTGTCGACGTGTTGTCGGATATCGCGGAATATGAGGGTGTTGGAACGGTGGTGAGCGAAGAGCTGCAGGCCTTGCGTTCGGCGCTGGCCTTGGATCATGCGGCCCAGCTCGAGCTTCACGGAGAGGAGATTCGCAGTGCGCTTGAAGAGGAAATTGTACTGCACTATCATTTTGCTGACGGTATGCTGGCGTACAGCCTGAAGCACGACCCCTTGGTGGATCGCGCTTTGGAGGTGTTCGGAGCTGAGGCCGACGCCTTGCTTGCTGCCCCGTGAGTCGCGCCTACACCTTTTGTTTGATGGCCGTGGCCATCGCGTTGCCGCTGTCCAACCCCTTAATGAGCGTGGCCACCGGGTTGCTGGGGGCCGTGTGGATCGGGGATATGGTTTTGAACAAGGGCGGGGCTAATCGCTGGGCGCATGCACGCGGACCAGGGGTTGTAGCGCTGGGTTTGGTGGGCTTGTATGCCTTGCACGTGTTGGGCATGGCGTGGAGTTCTGATGTGAATTACGGCCTGCACGATTTGAATGCGAAGTTGCCCATGCTCGCTTTGGGGCTTGCCGGCGCTTTTTCGTTGGAGCACGCCATGCCTCGGAAAGTTCTCATTTCATTTCTTGTCGCCGTTCTGCTCGCCTTGGCCGGTTTGTTGGTCAATGCCGCATTGTTCATGCCCGAGTTCGGTTCTGGGCGGGGCGTCTCGGTCTACATCTCGCACGTTCGCTTTGGGATGATGCTCGCCTTTGCGGTGGTGGTGGCTCGCAGCCTCGCCGGCGACAAACGCTGGTGGGCCGCCGTGCTGCTCGCAGTGGTGGCGGGCCTGTGGTGGATGCAAGCTGTGACGGGCTTCGTTCTTCTAGCAGCCCTGTTGCCATGGTGGGCCTTGCCTCGCGCGTGGTCTTCAAGGCGAAAACTATGGATTGGGGCGACTGGAGGTGTGACCATCGCCTTGGCGGCCGCGGTTTTTTTGGCAGTTGGACCGTCCATGGCGAGCCCGCCCGCGGACGTTTCACAACTTCCGACGCATTCTGCAGCGGGCGAGCGCTATGTGCATGTCGATGGCACGCACACCCAGGAAAACGGGCATTGGGTTTGGGTGGAAGTGGCGTGGGGAGAATTGGCACACGCTTGGAATCAGCGGAGTACGCTGAATTTTAACGGTGAGAATTTGAAAGGGGCCCCGCTTTCCGGAACGCTCATCCGATTCCTCGCTTCCAAAGGTGCACCGAAGGATGCGCTCGGCGTGGCGGCATTGACGGATGAGGAGGTGGCGGCGATTGAGGCCGGTGTTCCATCGATTGTCGAGCTGCACGGCAGCGGCCTTGTGGTGCGATGGAATCGCTTTCAGTTCGCTATGGGGCGCTGGCAGGATGGCCAAGGCGTGGGGGGGAGTTCTGCCCTTCAGCGGCTCGAACATCTTCGCGCTGCATGGGCTGTGGTGCAAACTAGTCCGTGGGTTGGGGTGGGTTCAGGCGATGTGGCCCAGGCGACAGCGCGCGGCTATGAGGCAATTGATTCGCAGCTCGCTCCGGCCTACCGTCACCGTGCGCACAACCAGTATTTGGCCCTGTGGGAAGCTTTTGGTGTGACGGGGCCTGTGTTGCTCATTGCGCTGCTTGTGCTTGCCGTCCGCTTGGGCTTGCGACGCGATGATGGCTCGGGCGATGCCGATGATTCTGGCGATTTATTGGTGGCTTTTACCGTGATGCTTGCCTTGGCATTTTTGACCGAAGACACCCTCGAGACGCAGTCCGGTGTGACACTGGTGGCATGGGGCTTGGTGCTGCTCAGCGGTGGTGGGCGTGAAGCCGCATAACCTTAGCGCGGCATTTCGAGCGCGGCGTATATTTCTTCGGCGCTCAAGTCTAGCTGCCCTGCGTTGTTCAGCCTTGAGGCTGTGAGCCAATCAGCTTGAGGCCCGAGCGGCGCCCACCGTTTAGCCCACATGGGCGCTTCCCCTTGGTACAAGCCCAGACAGCGCGTGCCGCAACCCGCAGCAATGTGGAGTGGTCCGGTGCTCGAGGCGACGAAGCTATGGGCCCGGCTAATCAATGCAATCAATTGGGTGAGCGAAAGCTGGCCCGTTGAGTCGACCATATCTTCAGTCTGCCAATTGAAGGCGTCGCGAAAATTTCGGCCTTCGTCTTCTGTTCCGGTGATTACAACGCGGCGCCCACCGGCAACAATCATATCGGCAAGTTGAGCGTAAGATTCAATGGCCAAGTTGCCGGCACTGCCGTGCGACCCGGGGTGCAGCAGCACGGGCGGCTGCTCTCCAATGAAGCGGTTGACCAATTTGCTTTCGGCGCTCGTAAGTGCAGCGCTCGCTTTCGACGCCTCAAGCCGGGTGGCGCCGGTGAGCTCGACGGGCATGATACCCCAGCGATCGAGCAGTTCAATGCCGTGTTTTGCTTCGTGGCGGACAGACCGCTTTCGTCCTCCCCACGTCCGGTCGTTTGCACCAAAAAAGGTGTGCAAACGCCGGCCGGTGGCAGCCACGCGTCCTATGCTCGCCTCGTTCACGGCGCGCAGCACGGCACGGTCCGGGAAGGCGAGCACTGCCGCGTCGAAACGCCCGGCGCCTAAATCGGTCGAGCTGTCCCAAAGGATGACCTCATCAACGAAGGGACTACAGGCGACGACGGGCGCCGCATAGGGGCGAACGCAGAAGGCCACATGGGTGGAGGGCCGGGCGGCCTTGAGGGCTGCGGCAATGGGCAAACTGAGCACGACATCGCCGATGGCATCTGTGCGACATACGAGCACCCGTTTGAGGGGTCGCCCCCGCCACAAGGCGCGCAACATTTGCAGCTTGCGTCGCGTGGCGAAGGCACTCCGTCGGGCAATCACCCAGCCGGTTCGTCCATCGCGAAAACCGCCCTTCATAAGGTACGTCTTGATCCACTGGGCAACGACTTTGACGCCACCCATCAACCGACTCACGCGCCGCCCTTTTGAAAAAGAAGACTCAGCCCAAATACGCCCAAACTTCTCGATTTGATCGTAATGCGTTTGGGCGGAGGGGTAGCTGAAGTGCAGCAAGTTGCCGGCCAGATGAACGATTTCTCCATCCAATTCATCAGAGAATATGAGTTGCTCGTGCAAATCACCTTCCCAATGTGCCAACCCTTTGCGCCACAAACGCACCTTCCGATCGGGGTACCAGCCGCTGTGCCACACCCACACGCCGCAATACTGCGTCAGCCTGTTCATTTTGGCACCGACCACTTCACGCTTCGTTGATGATCCATCTGTCGACTCCTGTTCGGGCAATCCAGATAAAAAGCCGATGATAGAAGAAACAAGGGTGTCAGAAAGGACCTCGTCGGCGTCCACGCTCAGGATCCAATCCTCTTGAGCTTGCTCATTGGCCCAGTTTTTTGTGGCCGAGTAGCCTTCCCATTCCCGGAGGTACACACGAGCTCCCGCTTGTTCGGCAATTTTTCGTGTGCGGTCTGAGCTGTGGCTATCCACCACCACAATGTCGCTGGATACGCGTCGCGCCGCCTCGATGCACGCCCCAATATTGTGAGCCTCGTTGCGGGTGATGATCACCACGGATAGCGGTGGCGCAGCAGAAAGCGCGTCGGCGACTGAAGAAATTTCGGGCACGGGAAGGGGCAAGCTGGGGCGAAAGTTAGTCGCTCGTTGAAAACACGCGCCCAACCGCACTGCAGATGGGGTTAATTTTGGGGTAGAATTTGAACAAGGAATGCGTGTTTTAGTACTTGGATCTGGGGGGCGTGAGCACGCGATGGCTTGGAAGCTGTCGCAAAGCTCGTTGTTGGACAAGATGTTTATTGCTCCGGGCAATGCCGGGACGGCGGCCTTTGGCGAGAATGTGGACGTGGACATCATGAACTTCCGCGCATTGGCGGATTTCTGTATAAAAGAACAAGTCGACATGCTGATCGTCGGCCCCGAGGCTCCGCTGGCAGCGGGGCTTGTGGACTATTTTAAGGCGGACGCTTCACTGGCAAAAATGGCTATCGTCGGCCCAAACAAGGAGGCGGCCCAACTTGAAAGCAGCAAGCGCTTTTCGAAAGAATTCATGGAGCGTCACCGCATTCCGACGGCCAAATACGTCAGTTTTTCTAAGGGTGAGATCCGCGCTGCTCAGGCCCACCTCGAGACATTGAGTGCACCCTATGTTATTAAAGCCAGCGGATTGGCTGCTGGGAAGGGGGTGATTATCACCGAGAGTTTGGCTGAGGCAAAAAAGGCCGTCAGCGATATGCTCAAGGGCGCTTCTTTCGGTGGTGCAGGCAAAGAGGTGGTCATTGAGCAATTTTTGTCGGGGGTCGAAGTGAGTATGTTCATTTTGACCGACGGAAACTCATGGCGGATGCTGCCGTCCGCGATGGACTACAAGCGCATCGGCGACGATGACACCGGCTCCAACACGGGTGGTATGGGGGCGATCAGCCCGGTTCCTCATTTGACGGTGGAGTTTATGGAAAAGGTCAAGAATCAAGTGATTATCCCAACCATTCGCGGTTTGGAACGCGACGGCATTGACTACTGCGGTTTTATTTTCTTCGGCCTGATGAAGGTGGCGGGCGACCCGTATGTCATCGAGTACAATGTTCGCATGGGCGACCCGGAAACCCAGGTGGTGTTGGCGCTGTTGGAGTCGGACTTGCTCCACTTGTTTGACGGGCTGACCTCAGGATTGCTGAGCGAGATGCATGTGGCCGTTAGTGATGAAGCAGCAGTGGGCGTGGTATTGGCTTCAGAGGGCTACCCTGGTGCATATGAAAAAGGGGTGACGTTTGATGCGCCATCACTTGAAGAGATTGGCGATGAAGCCATCCTGTTTCACGCAGGGACGAAGATGAAGGAGGGGGACTTGGACGGCTCTGTGGTCACCTCAGGCGGTCGCGTTGCCGCGTGTGTGGGGCTTGGAACCGATTTGGAAAAAGCGGTCGAACAGGCCTACGCGCTGGCGGACAAAGTTGAGTTTTCGGGCAAGACGCTCCGCTCGGACATTGGAAGGTTGGCCGTTCCGGTCAAATAATGCAGCCCAGAAAATTGAATCGGGGCGGGGGAGTGCTCAGGCGGTCTCCTTGTCGCGCTTCATCGTGCGCAGCCAAACGACCAAACTAACCAGCGCAAGCACGACAACAGCAACATTGAACGGAGCGCTCATTGGCACCAAGAGGAGTTCAAACGTCTCCTCCATAAACTTCCCAATGGGGTTGATAATTTCCTGCAGATTCATGACCTTCATCGATTAATCGACTGCAAAAATAGGAAGAACAGCGGATGTTAAGGACACTTGAATCGAATCAACCTGTGGCGTGGTTGTTTGTGCCGCTGAGTTCAGCGCTTGCACTGGCTGTCTGGGCTGAAGTTGTAGGCAATTTTCCTTGGTCAAAAATTATCCCTTCGTGGCTGATTTTAATAGCTGCTGCGCGCGTGATTCACAGGACGCATTTTGCCTCGGGCATGACGGAACAACCGACCGCCTTGCCTTCGTTCACGGCGGCACTGGTCGGCACCGTCTTGCTGACTATGGAGGCGGATGTTGTTATGTTTTTAGGGCTTTTGGCGGCAGCGTTTTCGATGCGCTTGGGGTTGATTGCCGGCGCGGCCACGCGCGGCCAAACGGGTTGGATGTTCGCCTCTGCATTTATGGCGGGCACTGCGGCCCTCTTTGACATCGGCTTCATATGGGGTTTGCCCGGATTGCTTTTAGGGATAGCACTGATGGCGCGCCTTCGTCCACCGGTGGTCATGGCGTGGATTGCTGGGGGGCTGGCCCCTTTCTGGGTTGCCGGAGCATTGTGGTGGCTTGAAAAGGGCGCAGGGGCATGGCCCATGCTGGTGCATTCTTCCCAAAATCTTCCTACTTATCATTTCAATGGACCCGTTTTTGTGGCCCTGGTATGGGCAGGATTTGGACTTCTTCTGCGTTTCAAAAACAGATTTCATCTGACGGCTGTTTCTCGGCGAGCGCAAATGCTTACGGCGGTGTGGACGGTGGTCACATTTTCGGGCGCGGCCTTTGCTCAGCAGGGCGCGGCCGTGGCTTTTTGGTTCGTCTTGTTTGCAGCATGGAACATCCCGTCGGCGGTCCCTAGATCGCGGTTTTGGGGCCCGGCCATGGTGTACGCTCAAATTGTATTAACCATTCTTGCAACCTTGCTTCCCGTCCTTGCGTACGCGTGAGCATGTTTCACATCCGCCCTCGTTCTGCTTCCTTCTTAGCTCTCGCCCTTGCTTGGGGCTTGGCATTTTCGCCCGAATCAAGTTCTGCCCAAGACCTCGGCTCGTGGTATGCTTCAATCGACGGTGCGCTGATCTTTTCAAGCAATTCAGGATTGTGGAATGATGCAGCAACCTGGGACTGTGCTTGCATTCCCTTGGCTGAGGACTTGGTGGTGGTGTTGCCGGGCCACGCCGTGCAAATCGCCTCCGGCGCCTCTGCTGCTGCTGCCGGTCTATCTGTGGTGGAAGGCGGTGCAATTTCACTTGAGGGTCATCTGAGCGTCACAGGCGATGTGATCGTTGGTGGCGAGGCTGTTGCATCAGGCGAAGCGGTATTGACTTTTTCAGGGGATAGCCCCCACATGCTCAGCGGCGGTTCTTGGCAGAGTCTCAATCTCGAAGGGGAGGTGACCGTGGCTTCAGCGGTACAGGTCGCAGGTCACATCGAGCCGGGGACGGCAATTTTACACACGGGGGATTCACTCACATTATTGAACAATGCCGGCTTCGGTCCAATCCGAGGCCAAGTCAACGGTGCGGTCACGCGCTTATTTTCTGTTGTCAAGACCTCGACTCATACCCAGCAAACGGGCCTCGGCCTCGCCTCAGTTGCAGGTGTAGAGCTCTTGAACCAGCTCCCAGACGTCTCGCTTCGCAATTGGGTGGAGGCGGCCACGGGCTACGTGCTCTTGCAGCCTGAGGACACGATTTCTGGGGCTTTGGGCTTGATGTTCTCAGCCGACACCGGCACGTATGCGCTGGAAATCCAAGGCGATGTGCAGCCCAGTTTCTCGTACAGCGTCACCTACACGGAAGGCTTCTGGTCGGGCTTTCATCATGTGGCCAACCCCTTGACGGCCACCATCGATTGGAACAGCCCAGCTGTTCAACGCGGCCCAGTCGCGGCGGCCACCTATGCTTGGTCTGACGAACACAACACCTACATGGCGCAAGTGGGCGGCTATGGTTTGTTCGGCCACAAAGGCCACTTCGCTCCGGGGGCTCCGTTTTGGGTGACAGCTTCTGAGCCGGGCACCATTGAATTCGGCGTGGAAGCCGCCATCACTCCAGGAACTAACCCTGCATCTGACCCAGCGACCGATGCTGCGGCCATCATGGGCCTGCAGATCGCCTCAGAGACGGCCACCGAACAAACCCTTGTGGTGATGGGCGCCGGCAGTGACATCTTTGATAGCGAGGAGGACGCGGTGCTTAACGCGCTGTTTCGAGGCAAGAACTACTTGGATTTGTACACCCTGACCAGCGACAGTGTCGAGACCATGGTGAACTTGATGGACGGCGCACCGGGAACGGTCGTACCCCTTTGGGTCAAGTCTTCCGAGGGCACCGCGCTCACTTTGACTGTGCCGGTCTTTGCTGCCGATCGCTGCATATTGATTGAGGACTTGGTCACCGGTCAAACTTTTGCTGCTGCGGATGATTTATCCTACGATTTTGTGTCGATGGCCTCAAGCGACACGCATCGTTTCAACTTGCATTTGGGTGCTGAAGTGTCGGCCACCATCCAGGGCACCTCCTGTTTAGCAGCTGCCGATGGATCGCTCGTGGGCTCGCTCGTGGGCTCCAGCTCAGCAAGCTCTTGGGGTTTGATAGACGGCGTGGGCGAGAGCTTTGCGCCCGACAGCATTGCCGAAGTTTCGGGCGAAGTGCTCGCCTACTACAGCGGCTTGTCAGCCAGCAATTACGCCTTGACGGTCGACCTAGCCGCAGGATGCCCTGTGTTGGCTCTAGAAGTTGACCTTGCATCGAGCGGCACACCGATTGCGGTCGAAACTGCGATCGACCACATCGGCTGCAACGACGCAACGGGCGGCGCCGAACTTTCCATTGAGGGCGCAGGGGCTCCTTTTGACGTATCGTGGTCCCACGGTGCAACCGGCACGTTGTTGAGCGTCGAACAAGGCGGTTTATATAGCGCCATTGTCACGGACGCCGTCGGCTGCAGCGAGTTGGTGGAAATCGAAATATTTCAAGCGCCGCCAGTAGAAGCAGTCATTTACTTGGACACGGCCGTTGTCACGCTGTCTGGCGGAGAGGTTGACGTCCTCTTCGGCAACGCCACCTCGGGCGCGACAGATTACCATTGGGATTTCGGAGACGGAAACACGTCGACTGACCCGATCCCCTTGCACACCTATACCGCCGCCGACTATTACGTTGTGGCGCTCAACGCGTGGAATGACTTGTGTGCGGATACGTACCAAGCCGTGTTGACAGTGCAAGTGGGCAGTTCGGTCGAAGATATATCCACGGCAGCAAATGCACATCGCATCGCTGAACTCAAGCGTGGATCGGGCCTATGGACGGTGCACCATCCGGTTGCCGACATGGCTTTGGAGTTGTACGATTTAACGGGTCGTTTGATGAACCGTTGGACGCTGCCTGCTGGTCAGGTGTTGAACCTTCGTGACAATCAAATGCCGCGGGTGGCCTTGTTGCGCGCGGTTGAAACCGGCTCGGGAAAAGCGGTCACGTGGAAATTGGCCCACTGACGAAATTCTGAAGGAATTGATGGCGACCTTTGCCGGGTGAAAGTAGGCGTCATCACCTTCCCCGGGTCCAACTGTGACCATGATATGGAATACGCCCTCGGCACGGAACTCGGATTCCATGTTGAGCGGCTCTGGCATAAAGAACGAGACCTGAAAGGGGCCGATTTGGTCATCTTGCCGGGAGGGTTCAGTTATGGAGATTACTTGCGAAGCGGTGCGATAGCACGCTTTTCGCCCATTATGGAAGAGGTGGTTGCACACGCGGGCCGCGGCGGCTTGGTGCTGGGTGTTTGCAACGGATTTCAAGTCTTGTGCGAGGCGGGTTTGCTGCCCGGAACGCTCGGTCACAACGATCAGCGGCGCTTTGTTTGCCGCAACGTGCTGCTTCAGCCTGTGTCGCGCAAAGCTATTATGACGGCCGACCTCGACCCGGCGCGCCCTTTGTGCATCCCCGTCGCCCACGGCGAGGGCAATTATTTCATTGACGAAGACGGCCTTGACGAGCTGCACGACGGCGATCAAATCCTGTTCCGTTACTGTGGCCCTGAAGGTGAACTCTCCGACGAATTCAACCCGAACGGCTCCCTTGAGGACATCGCCGGCGTGTGCAACAACGCGGGCAACGTCTTCGGTATGATGCCCCACCCGGAGCGCGCTGCCAGTGAGACACTAGGAAACACAGATGGTCGTTCTATGCTCACTGCATTGGCCGGAATTACGGCCTGAAGCGGGAGATGAACAGGCCATGAGCGACGCAGAGCACACGAATCCCACCTCCTTCGAGGCTGGACCCAATCTTCGAAAGATCGAAGTGCCGGAAGATTTGCGTCAAGCTTTTGAGGTTGAGCAGCTGCCCACTGTTTGTGACGAACTCAGGCAATTCATCATCGATGTCGTCTCTGAAAAGGGCGGCCATTTCGGCGCGTCCTTAGGCGTTGTTGAGTTGACTGTGGCGCTGCACTATGTCTTCAATACGCCTGACGACCCCATCGTTTGGGATGTCGGACACCAAGCCTACGGCCATAAAATTTTGACGGGTCGCCGCGACAAGTTTCACACCAACCGCATCCACGGCGGCATCAGCGGATTCCCCAGCCGCAGCGAAAGCGAGCACGACGCTTTTGGCGTGGGCCACAGTTCCACGAGCATCTCTGCTGCCCTGGGTATGGCCGTTGCTTCGAAGCTAAAAGGAGAGAAGTCGCAGGCTATTGCAGTGATCGGTGATGGTGCAATGACGGGCGGATTGGCCTTTGAAGGGCTGAATCAAGGGGGTATTCTGGACACAAATTTGTTGGTCGTCCTCAACGACAACTGCATGTCAATTGACCCCAATGTCGGGGCACTCAAGGAATATTTAACGGACATCACCACTTCGCCGACCTACAATAAGGTGAAGGACGAGGTGTGGCATCTGCTGGGCAAGATTTCCAAGTTTGGCCCCAATGCGCAGGCGATTGCCACAAAGGTGGCCGACGCTGTGAAGGGCTCGCTGCTGAGCCAGAGCAATCTGTTTGAGGCCTTGAATTTTCGCTATTTCGGGCCGGTGGACGGCCATGATGTGGTTTTTCTTGAGCAGGTGTTGCGCGATTTGAAGGATATTCCTGGGCCTAAAATTCTGCATTGCGTCACAAAAAAGGGCAAGGGCTACGCTCCGGCTGAGGCGGGGTCACCGACCCAGTGGCACGCACCGGGACTCTTCAATAAGGACACTGGTGAGCTCATCAAGGTCGGCCGTATGGATGCGCACCCGCCAAAGTTCCAAGACGTATTCGGCGAGACGCTGGTGGAACTCGCCGAGGGGGACGAGCGAATAGTCGGCGTGACGCCCGCTATGCCCACGGGCTGTTCGATGAAAATTATGATGGAGGCGATGCCTGATCGCGCCTTTGATGTGGGCATCGCTGAGCAGCACGCGGTCACTTTTTCTGCGGGCATGGCGGCTCGCGGTTTGGTGCCGTTTTGCAATATCTACAGCTCATTTATGCAGCGGGCCTATGACCAAGTGATCCACGATGTCGCCCTGCAAAACCTCCATGTGGTGTTCTGCTTGGACCGCGGTGGGCTTGTCGGGGCAGATGGGGCAACGCACCATGGCGCATACGATTTGGCCTTTATGCGCTGCATTCCGAATATGACGGTGTGCTCACCGATGGATGAGGAGCAGTTGCGCGATTTGATGTTTACGGGTGTTTCAGGTCAATCTGGCCCCTTCACCATCCGTTATCCGCGTGGGCAAGGGGTGATGACCGATTGGCGTCGGCCCCTGAAGAAAATCAAGGTGGGTACGGGCCGCCGTGTATGCGCTGGAGACGACGTGGCGATCTTAACCATCGGACCCGTGGGCCACACGGCCGCCAAGGCGGTTGAACAACTAGCCGATGCCGGCGTGTCGGCAGCCTTGTATGACCCCCGTTTTGTCAAGCCCCTTGATGAGACGCTCTTGCACGAGGTGTTCGGTAAATTTGATAAAGTGGTTACTGTTGAAGACGGATGCATGCAAGGTGGAATGGGCAGCGCTGTGTTGGAATTTATGGCAGCCCAAGGCTATGCTGCGCAGGTGTGCATTTTAGGCATCCCCGACCAATTTATTGAGCACGGAACCCCAGCTGACCTGCATGCCGAGTGCGGCTTCGCCCTTGTCGACATTGTGGAGGCTGTACAGAAACTATGTGGGGGCCGCAAGGCTGTTAAAGCAGGCTGATTTCCGCAAATAAGATGGACGAGCTGATCAATCGTGTGGAGCAAAGTGGGCTGGTGCAGCTGGATCTGTCACGCCTTGCCTCAGCTATCCCTCGGGCTGACTTAGACCTTGCGCCGGCGTTGTGGCAAGGGCTTGCACTTCGGGAAAAGGACTACCGGGCCTGGCTTAAACAACTGGACCTCGCGCCCTTTGATGGCTGCGCTGTTGCGCTGCACTGTTCGGCCGATGCCACCATCCCCGCGTGGGCCTGGATGCTCGCTACCGCGGCGCTCTCACCGGTCGCCCACTCTGTGCACGGTTGTGCACCTCAAGATGTGGATGGCCTGCTTCTGCTGAGCATCGTCGACAAGCTCGATCTCGAAATCTATCGCGACGCCCTGGTGGTCGTTAAGGGCTGCGGCCCTCACACCGGCCCCGCACCTCTGATGCGCCTGATTGAGCGCCTGCGCCCCGTTGTGAAGTCCTTGATGTTTGGGGAGCCTTGCAGCACCGTCCCGATTTACAAGCGCCCCCGCAGCTGAGAGCGTCAACCCTCGATGTACCTTGGGACCATGATCACGAAGCCCTCTGAAAAGAAGCTCTTTCTGCTCGATGCATTTGCCCTGATTTTCCGGGCGTACTACGCCTTCATTCGTAGCCCACGCATCAATTCCAAGGGTTGGAACACTTCAGCTTCGTTTGGTTTTACAAACGCCATGCTCGAAGTCATTCGCTCGGAGAAGCCCACCCACTTGGCGGTGGTGTTTGACCCGCCTGGCCCGAACTTTCGTCACGACACTTTCCCTGAGTACAAAGCCAATCGCGAGGCCACTCCGGAGGATATCAAGGCTTCGGTTCCGCGAATCATTGAGCTGCTTGAGGCCATGCACATTCCGGTGATCCGAGAGCCGGGGTTTGAGGCGGATGATATGATCGGATACCTTGCGCGCCTGGCAGCCGAGCAGGACTTCGAGGTGTACATGATGACACCGGACAAAGATTTCGGCCAATTGGTCACCGAGAAGGTGAAAATGTACCGGCCAGGCCGCAGTGGCAACCCGCCTGAAATTTGGGGCCCGGCTGAAGTCTGCGAGCGTTTCGGACTCACTTCCCCCGAGCAGATGATCGACTACTTGGGGCTGATGGGCGACTCGGCCGACAACATCCCCGGCATCCCGGGCGTGGGGCCCAAGACGGCATCCAAATTGCTGGCAGACTACGGCACGCTTGAGGGCGTGCTGGCCCATGGAGATGAGTTGAAGGGCAAGCTGCGCGAGCGTGTTGAAGGGGGGCACGCATCGGCATTGATGTCCAAGGAGCTCGCAACCATTGTGACGGATATTCCTTACGAACCGAGCTTTGAAGCGATGGCTATGGTGCCGCCCAATGCTCAAGCCCTCGCCGAGGTGCTTGATCGCTTGGAATTTCGAACGCTCACCAAGCGAGTGGGCGATATTCTACCCTCTTCTGCAGGGCAAGCGGCTTCGGTTGCGGCTCAAACGACCTCTCCCGCTTCAGTTGCGGAAAACGCTGGCGGCCAAATAGATATGTTCAGTGCACCCGTTGCGTCTGTGACTGCAAGTGCAGCGGCGGCGCCCAAGCTTGAACAAGCCGAGCATTCGCGGGCCTTCCCAGCATCAGAGGTCAGCTACGCATTGGCTGCCAATCCGACGGCCATTGCCCAGATGCTGCAGGCGGTGGGGGTGGCTGAGCGGGTGGCTTTCCACCCGATAACCACTGGCGAGCCGCCCATGGGCTTATGCCTGCTGGGAATGGCGGTGGCAAGTGAGCCCGGAAAGGGCTGGTACTTGCCGGTGGCGGGCGAGCATGAGAAGTCCGGCCGAGAGGCCTTGGCTGCCGTGTTGACATTGGCCTCTGAAAAGGGGGCCGTGCATGACAGCAAGCCCCTGATGCACCTGCTCAAATCGATGGGCATGGAGGTGCCCAAAGAACTGTTTGATGTGCACTTGGCCCATTATGTGCTCAAGCCTGATATGCGCCATGGCCAAGCCTATCTTGCTGATGTGCTGCTTAATTGCCGGGTGATGCCTGAGGTTGCGGTGCTGGGCGGTCACGGAAAATCGCGGCGCCAACTCGAGGATGTTGCACCTGAGGACATGGTGGATTACGCTATGGAAAGTGCGGATTTGACCTTTCGCTTGGCTGCACATATGCAGGCCGCCTACGCGTCTCGAATTGATGGGAAGGACATCGAAATATTTGAACAGCTCGAGACGCCGCTGATCCCCGTACTCGTGGCGATGG